>Ga0315330_10000304_pt1 | contig 28970 bp, 12 predicted proteins | sample M140m34915metaG_FD_203453 | JGI IMG/M metagenome (GOLD analysis project Ga0315330, IMG submission 203453) | Ammonia-oxidizing marine archaeal communities from Monterey Bay, California, United States - M1 40m 34915 | ecosystem: Environmental > Aquatic > Marine > Intertidal zone | place: USA...
CTGTGGAAAACTATTACTTAATGATGCAAATATGCTTTAAAATGAATTATAAATGGTCTAATAAATAGGGGTGCTTAATATATCTCTTTTCAACAAGTGTGTGGAAAAGTATAACATAAGGGTGGAATACGTGTGGAATTGTTGTTAGTTAGTGTGGATAATATGTGGAATAAAGGTGTTATTTTATAGTGATCTTACCGAGCAGAGTATAACACGAACTCGGTTTAATTGTCAATCCCTCGTTTATACTTTGTGAGGATATTACAATTATCATAATATCAACAATTTCGTATAAATATGGTAATAATACTTGACAGTTTTCCACAGAAGTATTATAATTAAGTATACACTCAAACCGTCTAATCTCATGTCAGTTTCTAACATCTACGGGCAGAAGACTAAGTATAGAATAACACTGGAATTAGACGTGCAGGATGACTTCAACCCACGGCAAATTGACTGGAGGAAAGTGTTAGAAATTAATGAAGATGAAGAACTTGATTGTTACATAGAGGATGTAGATTTGCCACTGAATTATTATAACTGAAGCGAGTAAAGTGTCCTTATAGTGTAAGAGTCACAGGCACTCACAGTTACTAACAACATTATGGCAGATTTTGCGTCCTCCCCAGTATCAGAAACCTTTGCTAATTTCCTTCTGGATAATGCAAACAATGGTAATGAAATCTTGGCAGTCCTTGATGATATTGTAGAGGTGGAAGATACAGCACTATAACTAACACAAACTAACATGCACAGTTGTTGTTAATTAACTGTGTGAGTATGTGTGGGGTTTATGTTACATAGTGGACACACAGTTGTTGACATAAACCCTATTACATGTTATGATGTTATATAACAGTTATACACAGGTATTTGCCCCCTTGTGTGTTATGCCCGATGCGGGCGTTGCGTTTATAAAAAAAGGAACCTTTCCAACCTACAGAGGTGACAGATCGAGATGTATATAAAAAAAACACGAAAAATTTTTGAGACCCTCTAAGGGTTGCTATATAAAAAAATCCCCCTAGAAAAAATGGAGTCTGAAAAGGAAAACATAATAACGTATCACATATATGCTAAGGATCGGTGCTTGTACCATAATTTAAAACAAGAAGAGTTTGAGGAGACATGGGAGTTACTCAATGTCATGGTAGGGTTGTTAAAGACAGATTATACGTCGGACGATTTGAGTTATGAGAGAGCTGCCCCCACAGTAGGAGTGGGTGGTCCCATCAGAATATCACCAGAACCCACAGGGGGGGATTCATATTGAAATTTGAAACAGTAATGAAGTTTAGTTCTCCCATATGGAGAGCATATGCTCCACTACCAAGAGGTGCCTATGAGTGGGCAATGGATTATCAAGAGGATAATGAGAATAAAACAAGATCAAATAGGGGAGGGTATCAGAGTGTTGCACAGGAATCTGATTTCCTTCCATATACTTTTAGGGATCATATATTAAATTGCTTTCCATTTAAAGATAAGATAGAGATAAGAAATTGGTGGTTAAACGTAAATCAGAAAGGAGACTTCAACATGAGGCATACACATCCTCATTGTGATATATCAGGTATATGGTATCTTACTGATAATAATAACACATTAGTATTTGAAGATCCTTTGTCTCATACTAGGCACAGTCTTTATAAAGCATTCCCAGAACTAGGAATTTCAGAGGGGGTTTTTGTTAATGCAAAGGCAGGAGAAATATTAATCTTTCCATCAGATCTACCACATTTTGTTGAACCACATCCATTAGATACTAAACGTGTTTCGGTTTCCTTCAATATGAGTTTAATTTATTGACATATACATAATTACACTGTATAATTGAATTGAAGGTATTAAACAATTATGGCAAAAGGATTTACTGTAAAAGCAAAGGCTCCAACAGGCAAGGAGGATCCTAAGTGGGATATTCCTGCTATCAAGGAAAGATGGAAAGGAAAGACCGTAGTGTTCTGTCTTCCAGGTAGAGGTTGTTCTTATACTTTCCTAAAGAATTTTGTACAACTGTGCTTTGATATGGTGCAGTCAGGAATGAGTATTCAGATATCACAGGATTATTCCTCTATGGTGAACTTTGCAAGATGTAAATGTCTTGGAGCAAATGTTCTTCGTGGTCCTGAACAAAAACCTTGGGATGGTAAGTTAGAGTATGATTGGCAACTTTGGATTGATAATGATATTGTGTTTAATGCAGAGAAGTTCTGGCAACTTGCTGATCTAGCAATCCCTGCGGAAGGTGATGAAAAGCAGATCGCAGCAGGCTGGTATGCTACAGAGGATGGACATACTACCTCAGTTGCACACTGGTTAGAAGAGGAAGACTTCCGTAAGAATGGGGGAGTTATGAATCACGAGACTGTTGAGTCAATGGGCAAACGCAACAAGCCTTTCACAGTTGACTACACAGGTTTTGGATGGGTGTTGATTAAGAAAGGTGTATTCGAGGGTATGGAGTATCCTTGGTTTGCTCCTAAGATGCAAGTCTTTGAGTCAGGTGGAGTACAAGATATGTGTGGTGAGGACGTGTCGTTCTGCCTAGATGCTAAGGAGACAGGTGTTGAGACATGGTGCGACCCTCGCATACGTGTAGGACATGAGAAGACTAGGGTAATTTAATGAGTTATTCTAGTATGTGGGATAAAGTTGCAGAACTCCTCACCGAACTCTCTCGTAAAGATAACGTTGAGTATCGTGTGAGGGCAACTCCCGAATCCGTTAATGCTAAATTGTGTAAATTGGGGGAATTTAGGTAATGCCAATGTTAAGTGTGGTCAAGGATGGGAACTATAATGGACCTAGACCGAAAAAAACTCGTCAAGGACGCTCGGCTAGAACTCTACTATCCGCAACGTCTCGTAATAAAGCAAAAAAAGCATACCGAGGACAAGGAAAATAATGAAGGAGGGTTAAGTCCCTCCTTTTTTTTATGTTAAATAGTAAAAACATACTCAAATTATGGAAAACTCCAAGAAAAAAATGCTAAGAGAGGTATCTAATGACCATCTTACTCCTAAAAAACGTGATGATCTAGTCCAAAGTGAGATTTTTGGGGACTTTGAGGAGGATGGATTGGATTATGATGACCAAACTATGATCCTTTCAGAATATTAGTTTGCAATCCTTAATAAATAAACAATAATCGCTATATTAGAGTGCCTCTAGAACGAGTTAGTCAAGGATTTAAGGACATTAGTATGACATTTCAGGCAAATCCCCTGAATGATGACCTTATTGCGATTAAAAATGAGAGTGCAATTGCACGTTCTATACGAAATATTGTATTTACATTACCTGGAGAGAAGTTTTTTAATGCATCCTTTGGTTCTCGTATCACTGAATCCCTTTTTGACAATATAGATGACATTACTTCTACTATTATTGTAGATGAAATTACTGAATCTATTGAAAGATATGAAGAAAGGGTAAAATTAACTGATGTTAAAGCAGATCCAGACTTTGAAAATAACAGTTTTAATTTGACTATAGAGTATTTGGTTATTGGAACAGAGATTCCACCCCAAGAATTACAATTCGTTTTGCAGTCAAGTAGGTAAAAATGCCATTAGCAAATTTTAGTAACCTCGATTTTGATCAGGTTAAGTCAACTTTAAGAGAATATTTAAAATCTAACTCGAATTTCACTGATTATGATTTCGAGGGGTCTAACTTTTCAACGATTTTAGATGTTCTGGCATATAATACTTACATTACATCATACAATGCGAACATGATCACCAATGAGGTGTTCATTGATACTGCTACATTAAGAGAAAACGTTATATCTTTAGCAAGAAACATAGGTTATGTCCCTCGTCCAAGGCAAGCAGCAAGGGCAGTAGTGTCCTTCTTCGTTAATACTGAAGGAATTACACCTTCACCTGCTTCCTTAACCCTTAAAAAGGGTCCTGTGGCAGCTTCCACTGGTTCTTTTGGTAATCAATCCTTTATTTTTTCAATTTTAAGTGATATTACAGTTCCAGTTTTCAACGGAATTGCGGAATTTAACGATATTGAAGTTTTTGAAGGAACATTATTGACTCAGACCTTCACTTATTCATCAAGAATTCCAAATCAGAAGTTTATTTTACCAAATATTGGAGTTGATACTGATTTAATTACAGTTAATGTCCGTCCAAACGAAGCTTCTACAACACAAACAAAATATAGTTCACAAAATAGTATTTTTGATGTAAATTCTGATTCAAAAGTTTATTATTTACAAGAAATTGAAGATGAAAGATATCAAATTTTCTTTGGAGATGGAATTTTTGGAAAAGAACTTGAAGATGGTAACTTTATTACAATAGATTACATCACTTCTGCTGGAGATGCAGCAAATGGATTAAATTCCTTTAATTTTTCAGGAAGAATTCAATATACACGCAATTCTCAAGTGTATTCAGTCACTTCTGGCATCTCTTTGATGACAACTGGGATACCTGCATCGGGTGGAGAGACTATTGAGTCTGTAGAATCAGTTAGAAAGTTTGCTCCACGAATTTATTCGTCTCAAAACAGAGCAGTAACCTCAAATGACTATGAATCTTTGATTCCATCAAGAATTTATCCCGAAACTGAGTCAATTTCTGTTTTTGGAGGTGAAGATTTAATTCCTCCTCAGTTTGGAAAAGTCTTTATTAGTATAAAACCAAAAACTGGTGACTTTTTACCAAATTTGATCAAAGAACAGATAAAATTGAAGTTAAAGAAGTATGCAGTAGCAGGAATTATCCCTGAAATACTAGATTTGAAATATCTTTACATTGAAATTAACTCAAACATCTATTATAACACTAATCGTGCTCCTTCATCTGCTTATGTTTCGTCAGTTGTGCAAAATAATGCTACTAAGTATGCAGAATCTTCAGAAATGAACAAATATGGGGCTAGATTTAAATATAGTAAGTTTTTGAATATAATTGATCAGAGTAATGAATCAATAACATCTAATATTACGACCATTTATATAAGAAGAGATATAAGAGCAGTATTAAATGCTTTTGCTGAATATCAAATTGGTTTTGGTAATGAATTCCATATTAAGAGTATGAGTGGATATAACATTAAATCATCTGCATTTAAAGTAGCTGGAATAATGGATGATGTTTATATTTCAGACCTTCCAAATACTAATAAGATAACAGGATCATTATTCTTATTCACGGTGCCTTCGATAGCATCTCAATCCCCAACTATTCTTAAAAGAAATGTTGGATCAATTAATTATAAGGAAGGGATTGTTACTATTAATCCAATTAATATTCAATCTGGAATGAAAAGAGATGGTCAAACAGTTATTGAAATTTCAGCATGTCCTATGTCCAATGATATTATTGGATTACAGGATCTTTATTTGCAACTAGATATTAATAACAGTGTTTTTAATACGGTTGTGGATGAAATTGCTTCTGGTTTAGATCCATCTGGTTCTAATTACATTACATCTTCAAGTTATGCTAATGGTAATTTAGTTCGTGCTGGTGGTCGTGATTCCACCAATCAAGATAACACACCTGGTGCTTCTGCTCCATCTACTTCAACATCTGCTGCTTCATCCTACTAAGATAGAAAGATTATAAAATGACAATAAAAAAAGTACAGTTCAACAACATTGTTCAGAATCAACTGCCACAGTATGTGCAGAATGAGTATCCATTAGTTGCTGAGTTTTTAAAATCTTATTATCAAGGACAGGAATACCAAGGTGGTCCAATTGATTTAGTTTCTAATATTGATGAATATGTAAAAATAAACAATCTTACCAATCTTACATCCTCTGTTGGATTGGGTGCAACTGTTGGGATTACAAGTGATGCAATTGATGTTGATATCCAGAATTTCCCTACAGGAACTTTGGGATTTCCAGGTGAATATGGACTGTTAAAAATTAATGATGAAATTATTACATATACTGGAATAACTACTTTTGGATTTACTGGATGTGTTAGGGGATTTAGTGGTGTTACTTCTTATAGAAGTGCTACTGATTCTCAAGAGTTGGTTTTTGAATCTACCGAAGCTGGTGAACATGCTAAAGGATCTACAATAGAAAATTTAAGTTGTTTATTCCTTAAAGAATTTTTAACGAAGACAAAATATCAAATTACACCAGGTTTAGAGGGAAGAGAACTTACTCCCGATTTAGATCAAGAAGTTTTTATAAAACAATCAAAGGACTTTTATTTAAGTAAAGGAACTGATAGAGGTTTTGAAATTTTATTTAAAGCTTTATATAATGAGAATGTTAATATTATAAGACCTCGTGATTTTCTCTTTACACCATCTAATGCCAACTACAAAATTACTAAAGACTTTGTAGTTCAATCTGTTAATGGTGATCCTTCAGAATTAGAGTTATCTACTTTATTCCAAGATGAATATGGTGATGCTGGTATTGAGAAAGCATATGCCCCTATAACCCACGTAGAAAAGATTGTAGTGGGTGTTGGAGAGACTTACTATAAGTTTAGTGTAGACGCAGGATATAACAGGGATTCAAGGGTTGAGGGTGCTACTTATGGTACATTTTCCGTTTCTCCTAGAACCAAATTAGTTGGTGGAGTTTCAGCAGGTTCTACTATTTTTGATGTTGATTCTACAGTTGGATTTTCTACTCAAGGTGAATTGCATTTTAGATATATTGATAACACTGTAGGAATAAGTTCATATACTTCTAAAAATTTAACTCAATTCTTTGGATTAAGTGGAATAGGAAAAACTATTACATCTGCAACAACAGTTGGTATTAATACTTTTGCATATGGTAACTCCATAGTTAATCCAGATGAAACTGTTGAAGTAAGAATCACTTCTGTTATCAACTCTCTTGAATATGATAATGAAAGTTGTCTTTATGGAAGTGGTGATGATGTAAAAATTAAAACTTTAGGAATTGGTGATACTGGATATAAAATGAAAGGTTGGTTCTATAATGTTTCTCCAACTTATAAAGTGAAACAAATAGGATTAATAGACGTTTCAGATTTTACTTATGAAGTCTTTACCGATGTTGATCATGAATTTAAAGTAGGAGATAGAGCTGTACTTTCTCGTTCTTCGGGGGAAAAGACTTCTCTTCCTTCTTCTATTATAAGTCAAATTACTTCTTCAAGATCTTTTATATTAAAAGAGCAGGGAGAAATTGATGTTACTGATTACTTGGAGGATAATCCATATGTAATTGAAAGAAAACTTTCTAAAGTAAATGCAATCAATTTCCCAGAAGCTTCTGTATATTCTAGTGATGTTCAAAATGTATATAAACAGAGAAAGACAGGAAAGGTATTAGTTACCTCTCCTTCTATTCCTTCATACGATTCTTCATCTCTAGGTGTCAATGCTAAGAGAATTGTATTTAATGGTAGTTTTAGTGGAGATACTTTTAATATAATTGCAGATGCTACTACACCTGTTGGAGTTCCTATTTTTGATCATGGATTCTATACAGGAGATGCTATTTACTATACACCACAGATAGTGAATGATGTTTATGTAGACCCTACCAGTGGGACTAAGTTAGATAATTTTGTTGTTAAATCATTCTTATTTGATGAAGGTCTTTATTTTGTTAAAAGAGTAGATGAGAATAGTATTAAATTAGCAAAAAGTACTCCCGATCTTTATAGTGGTAATTTTGTTAATATTGATACTATTGGTAAAAGTTCAGGTATAGCAACTGATAATAGAATTGAACCTTTTAGTTTTTATGGAGAAACTTTAGAATCACAAAAATTAGTAAGATCTATTAATCCTCCAATTAATACAGGAACTGTATATGAAACTACTCCAGGTAGTACTGGTATTTTGGTTAATGGTGTAGAATCTTTAAATTACAAATCTTATGATAAGGTTTATTATGGTCAATTAAAAAGTATAGATGTTCTTGCTCCTGGTAGGAATTATGATGTAATTAATCCACCTATTACTAAGATTACAGATTCTGTTGGAACAGGTGCTACAGGATTTGTTGCTATTTCTGGTTCTCTAAAAGAAATTAGAATTATAGATCCAGGATTTGGTTATGAAGGTAAACCAACCCTATCAATAACTGGAGGTAATGGAGAAGGTGCAGATGTTTCTATAAACATGCAGGAAATAACTCATTCTATTCCTTTCTTCTCTAATTCTAGTAAAGTTGGACTTGGAACAACAGGAACTTTACCATCCACAATTGGATTCTCAACCTACCATAAATTATCAAATGGTGAACAAGTACTTTATGTTACTGATAATCAAGATGTTGTTGGTGGATTAACAACAAATGCATCTTATTATGCTTCTGTTGTTGGATCTGGTGGAACTACAATAAGACTTCATACTGATGAGGCTGGTGCTCTTGCAGGAATTAATACTGTTGAACTTACCTCTCGTGGTGATGGAGTACAACATATCAGATCTTATCGAACAAAATCATTAATTGAATCTATTAATGTAATTTCTGGTGGAAGTGGATATGAGAATAAAAAGAGAACAGTGCAACCAGCTGGTATTAGCACTTCTTTAAATCAAGTAAAAATTGTAAATCATGATTATAAATCTGGTGAAATTATTAATTATACATGCACTGGGACACCTATTACAGGATTGACCACTGCAACTGATTTTTATGTTACTAAAGTTGATGGTGATAATTTTAGATTATCAAGTGTTGGTGTTGGAACTACTGCTAAAAATTTCTATTATAAAACCCAACAATATCGAGAGTTTACTTATATTGGTGTAGGAACTCATCAGTTTAATTATCCTGAAATTGCAGTAACTTTAACTGGGCAAGTAGGTGTAGCATCTGTAGGTGTAGATACTTTTGAAGCTAAAATTCAACCAATATTCAGGGGAGAAGTAACATCCATTCACTTAGCAGATAATGGTGTAGGTTATGGATCATCTGAAGTTATTAATTTTAATAGAGAGCCTGATGTAACTTTATCTAATGGAGTTGATGCTCAATTAAAACCTATTATAAGTGCAGGAAATATTACTGAAGTTATTGTAGAAAATAAAGGTCAAGATTATATTGCTCCTCCAAATTTAGTAATAAATGGTGATGGTCTAGGTGCAGTAATTACTCCTATTTTAAAAACTGTAGGAATTGGAACAAGTGCCACATATCTTTTAGAAGAAGTTAAAGTTATTAAAACTGGATCTGGATATACAAAAGATGATACTTCAATTTCTGTCATTTCACCTGGATCTGACGTAAAACTTCGTTCTAATATTGAACAATGGACTATAAATTTATTTGAAAAATATTATCAAGGTGAGCAGGTAACTGCTGATGATGGAATTCTAGTAAATGGATTAAATAAAGATTTTGGTCTTCAGTATACTCATTTATATGCTCCTAGAAAACTTAGAGAATCTCTTTATGCAACTAACCAAGAAGGAACATCTTTATATGGACAACCAGATTTAAAAAGAGTTAATGGTCAAGAAATCGAATCTACTGACCATTCTCCAATAATTGGATGGGCATATGATGGTAATCCAATTTATGGTCCTTATGGTTATATTAAAAGGGAAGGTGGTTCTGTAACCCAAATGAAATCTGGGTATGTAGAAGAGTCTGCTTCTAAATTAAATCGACCACCTTTAACTTCTTTTGGACCAGGTTTCTTTGTCGAAGACTTTACATACAAAGAAGTAACTGATGAGACTGTCTTAGATGAAAATAACGGAAGATTCTGTATTACTCCACAATTCCCTAATGGAGTTTATGCATATTTTGCAACCATTAATAATAGTGGTGCTGAACAAGGTGGTCAATTTAACAGTTATAAATTACCTGTATTCCCATATCTTATAGGTGATAATTATCAATCATCTCCCGAAACATTTAACTTTACACAATATTCTAACCAAGATGATTATCTATTAAATTCTGATGAATGGTATAGAAATACATCTCCTTATAATTTGATTGAAGGAGATATTACATATCCTTATATTTCTATACCTAACAATTTAGATCAACTTTTAACTATTAAAGGTACTAAACCAGGATCTATTGAAAATATTGGAATCACTACAGGTGGAAAAAATTATAAAGTTGGTGATAAAATAATATTTAATAATGATGGAACAAGTGGTAATAAAGCTGCTGCCAATGTTTCTAGACTTCTTGGTAAGGATGTTACTAGTGTAAGTATTGCTACTAGTGAAGTAACGAATGTGGAGTTTTATCCAGGTCCACAAAAAGGTGAATATACTGTCTTATCACCTGAACCATATAAGTGGTTTAATAATGATATTATTAATGTTACTGGATTATCAACTACTTCTTCAAATATTGAGGGAACATATAATGTTGGTATTTCTTCCAACAAATTATTCTTAGCTGGAATAGGAACTACTGCAGTTGCTATTGGAACTGATGGTGCTACTGGAATAGTTACTCATTTTGATGTCTGGGGGGATTTAACATTCCCTACTATTAGATCTAATGATATTCTTGGAATAGGAACAGAACAAGTAAAGGTATTAAATGTAGAATCACATTTATCACGAATTAGAGTTTTGAGAGGAGTTAATGGTGTAACAGGAGTTTCTCATACTATTACATCTGAACTTTTAGAAGATCCTAGAAAACTTACAATTAATCCTGGATTTACTTCCACTTATGAATATCGTCTAAACAAACAACTTTATTTTGAACCCAGTGAATCTGTTGGAATAGAAACTTTCTCTGGGGTTGGAATGGGAAGTACTCTTGTATTTTCTAATCCTGGTGTTGGTTTAACTCAACTGTTTGTTTATCCCAAGGAAATGTATATTCCTAATCATGAACTGAAAACAGGTGATAAACTAACATATTCTCCTGGTAATGGATCAGCTATTACTATTTGGGAAGATGGTAAAGCAGGGACATCTGCAGGAATAACAACATTAGTTGATGGACAAACTCTGTTCGCTGCAGTTAAGGATCAGGATATAATTGGTTTATCCACTTGTAGAGTGGGTTTAGGTACTACAGGCACTTTTGTGGGCATTGCAAGCACACAGAGGGACTCTACAACGTTCTTCTTTGCTGGTGTAGGAACTGGAGTATATCACAGTCTTAAAACAAATTATGAATTAATTACTGGAGAAGTTAATAGAGTTAGGGTAACTGTATCTACAGGAGAAACTCATGGATTATTGAATAAAGATAATGTTTATATGAATGTAAGTCCAGGTATATCTACGACAATTATTGTTAAGTATAATGATTATAATAGAACCACATTAATTGATCCAAAATCATTTATTGCAGCAGGAGTAAACACTACAACTAATGCAATAACCATATCTAATCATGGATATCAAACTGGAGATAAAGTTATCCATACAGCATCTATTCCTTGTGGTGGTTTAGTTGATAATGGAACATATTATATTGTTAAAGTGGATGAAGACACTATTAAATTATCAGACACATATCATGAATCAACTGAAGAAAAACCTCCAATAGTTGGAATTGCTACTACTGGTGGTGGAGGAACTATTAATCCAATAAATCCAGCAATTAAGTTATATAAAGATTGTACTGCTGTATTTGATGTATCTGATTCATCTTTATCATATGTTAATCAATCAACAGATTATTCGGCATTTAAATTAACTTTCTATAAAGATCAAAACTTTACTAAAATTTGGGATACTTCTACATTAACTAGAAAATTTAATGTTGTAAGAAATGGAGCTCCTGGAATAACAACTAATGCTAATGTTACTTTAACAGTAACTAATAATATTCCTGATGAATTATATTATAGATTAGATCCAATTTATGATAGCAATCTTCCTGATGTAAAGAAAGAAGTTATTGTAGATAAAGAGGTTATTTCTGGTAGTCAAATAACAATGGTTGAAAGTTTATATAATGGTAAACAAACAATTAGTATAGCTGCTACAAATCAATTTAGATATACTTTACCACAACTTCCAGAAAAAAATTCTTATGGATCATTGTCTGATTTAAGTTATGAAACTGATAGTTTAAATGCTTCTGGTGCAATATCAAAATTTGATGTAAAGAATCCAGGAAATAACTACTACTCTCTTCCAGGTATCACTACAATTAATAGTGTAGATGGAACTAATGCAATCGTTGAAGGTATTAGTACATCTATTGGACAAATTAAAACAGTAAATCTGAAAGATATAGGATATAATTTCCCATCAGATCCTACTTTGATGCCAAGTGCTTCATTACCTCAAGTTATTCAATTAGATGCTCTAAAGTCTGTAGAATCGGTTGGAGTAACTTCTTTTGGAAGAGGTTATATTTCTGCACCCGAACTTTTAGTTATTGATGGATTTACTAATAAACCAGTTTTTGATCTTGATTTAAAATATACATTAGGCAATCCAAATGTAGAAATTCTAAAGAATACTTTTGGTATTCATGATGCACCCCCTAGTGTTATTCCTCTTAAAAATTCTAATGGAGTTGGTATTAACACTGTTGGATTTAATACAGTTAGTAAAAATGTAACTGTTACTCTTGCCACTGGATTTAGCACTGCAAATAGCTTCCCATTTGAAGTTGGAGACCTAGTTTATGTTGAGGGCATTAGTGTAGGTATAGGATCAACTGCAAGAGGGTATAATTCCTCTGAATATGATTATAAACTTTTTAACCTTACTGAGGTTGATGCTAATTTAGGTGGTATTGGAAGTATTACTTATAACCTTACAGATTTCTTTGGAGATTTAGCACCTGAGTTAACACCAGGCACATATGACTTTGTTAACTCTGCAGGAAGAGTTGTTGCTCAAAAAACATTCCCAAGATTTACTGTCAATCTTACAAAATCTAATGATTATGTTCCAGGAGAAACTGTTACTGGAACTATTAGTAGCACAACAGGTGAAGTTCAACAATGGGAACCAAATACGGGAATTTTAAGAATTTCTGCTCAAAAAGATTTTGTAATTAATGATATTATAATTGGAGGTGCTTCTGGAACTCAAGGAACTGCTACATCTATAAAAGCATTTGATTCTTATCTTAAATTAGATGCTACTGCAAGAGTGGAAGGTGGTTGGGAGACAGAATCTGGGTTCTTTAATAGAACTCTTCAAAGATTCCAAGATAGTGATTACTATCAGAATTTATCATATTCATTAAGTTCTAGAGTTGATTTAGATGTATGGGATAATCCTGTTTCCACCTTAAATCATACAATAGGATTTAAGAAATTTAGTGATTATCAATTAGAGTCTACTCCTGATGATAAAGACTCATTAAAAGTTGGTTTATCAACTGAATTATCTGCTTATACAGTTGTTAATGATTTCCAAGCTACTGTTAATATGAATACTGTTTTTGATTTTGATTTAGCATCTGAAAATAACTTATCTATTGTTAATGATACAGTTTCTAATGAAATAACTTTCTCAAGTAGAATATTAAAAGATTTCCAAGAATCTATTGGTAACAGAGCAGTTTCAATTGATGACTTTAGTGGAACATTTAATAGTTTTCCAAGATCTACTCGATATACAACAGTTGCTTCTTGGACTTTGGCAGAAAGAAGAGCATTAAAATATTTCCTTTATGTAAAAGATAAGAGATTCACTGCTCAAAGACAATTAACTATTGTTGACATTGTTCATGATAATGATTTCGGTTATCTTAATCAATATGGAAAAATAGACACTGTTACTGATCAAGGTGATTTTGATTTCGCAATTTCTGGTAGTACTGGTGAATTAAGATGGTATCCTGTAAAATACTCTGTTAATGATTATTGGATTGCTAGTCTTTCCTTTAATTTGGATGATAATGCATTAAGCACTGGAAGCACAGTCGTTGGACCTTCAATTGTGGATACAGAAAGTGTTGCAATTGGTGTTGGAATAGGAACTACTACAATTGTGGGTATTGCAAGCACTTATAGATCTGCTCATGTAATGGTATCAATTAATCCTGATATTAATCGTGAAGAATTTGAATATAATCAATTTAATATTATTCATGATGGAACTACTGTTGATATAATGGAATATGGTCGATTGTCTACGAATATAACGGAAGGATATGTAACTCGTACTGGTATGGGAACTTATCATGGATATATTGATAATGATTTAATAAAAATTGATTTCTATCCAAATTCTGGTGTTGGTATTGGTACTACTGGTGCTATTAATACCATGTTGGTTGGAATGGCATCTTCCGAATATAGTGGAATATCAACAGTAGAATTAAAGCATTCTATTCTTGAGTCTAGATGCACTGGTATTGGTTCTACAACATCTCCAATTGAAAATATTATAGCTGAATATCCAGCTGATTATCAAGCTGCTTATTGTTATGTTCAGGTTACTGATTGCACTAATAAAGCATATCAAATGTCTGAATTCCTTTGTGTTAATGATTATGTTCAGGATGAAACACAAGAAAGTTATGATGTTGAATATGGTAATGTTTATTCTGGTAATGCAGGTTTAGGAACAATTGGAAGTAGGGTTTCATCTACTGGAACAATGTCCATCGTATTTACTCCTAATGCAAGTATGGATGTTCAAACAAATGTATGGAGTAATGTATTAAAAATTGAAGATGATCTTAAAGATACAATTGACTTTGATAATGGTGCAATAGAATCTGGATTTGGTGATTATGAAGGAACTGACCGTGCTGTTAAGAGACAATTTGAATTAAAGCATAGAACTGATAATATCTTTGAAAAATCATTTGTTGGTGAAGATAGTCGTATTGTAGATGTGTCCAATGATGTTATTATTCTACCTAACCACTTCTTTGTTACTGGAGAAAAACTTCTATACAATCATGCTGGTGCTGGTAAGACAATGGCAGTTGGTATTGCTACTACTAGTGGATTTGTTGGAGTTGGAACTACTAATAAATTGCCTGAAACCTTCTATGCAGTTAAGATAGATGATGATTCAATTAAGATCGCAGAGACTGCTGAGAAGGCACTGAAGACCGTTCCAGAGGTCGTAGACATTACTAGTGTGGGTATAGGAACATCACATAGATTTAATGCTGTTAATCAAAATGCAAAATTAATGGTGTCGATTGATAATGTTATTCAATCTCCAATTGTTGCAACAGCAGTTACTTCTCACTTAACTTCACAAGTTGTTACTACTGATGAGTTTATTAATCTTGCAGGAATTACTTCCATCTTTGGTGGTGATTTAGTTAAGGTTGGTGATGAGATAATGAGAGTAGATGGTGTTGGTATAGGTCTTACGAATAGAATACAAGTCAGAAGACCTTGGATGGGAACAGCACTTGCTGGATATAGCACTGCTACTGTAGTTACTAAAGTTGTTGGTAATTATAATATTGTTGATAATACTATTAACTTTGTTGCTGCTCCAAGTGGTAATGTTCCTTTAAGCACTACTACAAATAGACCTGATGATAGAGATTGGGTTGGTATTTCTACTGGATCTAGTTTTGATGGAAGAATGTTTATGAGATCTGGTGTTCCAGATACTACAAATGAAACATATTATAGAAACTATGTGTTTGATAGTCTTTCTGATCAGTTTACTGGCCAAAAAGCAGATTTCACTCTTAAATCAGATGCTGGAAATGTTGCAGGATTAACAACAGATAATGCAATTATTCTTGTTAATGATGTATTCCAAACTCCTGGTCCATTAAACAATTATACTTTAGCTCAAACTACTACTGGTATTACTACTATCACCTTTACAGGAACAGGTAGTTCTGTTTCTGCAGATCCTAATGTAGGAACACTTCCTTTAGGTGGTGCTATTGTTTCAGTTGCTTCTACTGAGGGATTTGGTTATCAACCATTAGTGGCAGCAGGTGGAACAGCAGTTGTTTCTACAGCAGGAACTATTACCTCTGTAAGTATTGCTAATACTGGTTCTGGTTATAGAATAGGTGTTCAAGATGTATGTAATGTTGCTATTCAAACTTCAACATTACCAGGCACAAGTGTAATTGGAATTGGAACTGCTATTATTGAAGAACGTGGATTTATTTCTGGTATTGCTATTACTAATGGATATGTCTTTAACAAACCTGTTTTTGTTTCTAATGTAGGGTATAATACAGTTACTGGATTAACTACTGTCACCACATCTAGTGCTCATGGATTCTCATTAGGTGAAGAAGCAGTACTTTCTGGTATTGCATTTACTTGCAATTATTCTGGCACTAAAGCGTTAAGCAATTTTGTTTATACTAAGGCAACTGGTATAGCAACAGTTACTACTTCTGCTGCTCATGGATATTCAGCAGATGATGATATAATTCTTACTGGATTAGCTGTTACTGAAGGTAGCACTAATATTACATATCCAAGATCATCGGATCCATATTATACAGGTTCTAGAATTAGTTCTGTTCCAAATGCTACTAGTTTTGTTATCCAAGTAGGTACAAGTAGCACTGCAATGGAATACACTTCAGGTGGTACAGTTCAGAAAGTGATTGTGGCACCTAGAAAATCTAATAGCACTGATAATGACGGTGATCCTGCTTATAATGGAACACCTGTTCTTCAAGTAATTGATACTACTAAGTTTGTAGTTAATACAGGAATTAATACTAATCCTCATCTTTATAATAGAGGTGGTGTTGTTAGAAGACCTCTTAAAGTTATTGTTGATGCTCCATTACCTTATGCAGGTATTGCCTTAACGTATGCCGATTCTAGTCCTGCTGGAGTTGGAACAGGTGGTATTGTTAATGTTGTAGTTGGTCAAGGATCAAGTATAATTAGCTTTACTATCACTAATACAGGAAGTGGTTATGGTAATGATGAAATTTTAACTCTACCTATCGGAGGTCCTACTGGTATTCCTACCGATCCTTCTAAGACCTATAAGGAATTCCAACTTACTCTTGACCCATGTTTCTATGATGAATTTACTGCTTGGTCTCTTGGTGAATTGCAATCATTGGATAATATTGAAAGACTTATTACTGGAACTAGAAAGGATTTCCCATTAGAACTTAATGGTGAAACAATAACCATTAGAGGTAAGGAAGGATCTAAGATTGTCGAGCAAGACCTTCTGTTAGTATTTGTTAATGATGTTCCTCAAGTTCCTGGTGAGGGGTATACCTTCCCAGGTGGTAGTAATATCACATTTACTGAAGCACCTAAAGAAGGTGATAAAATACAAATTCTTTTCTATAAAGGAACTGGTTCTCAAGACGTTGTTGAAAGAAGAGTCTTAGAAACTGTCAAACCTGGAGATGAATTGGAAATAGGGCATTTAGAATCTCAAGATTTCTGGTTGACTGAATCAGTCAGAGTTCCACTTAGTGTAGATTCTACTGATCGTGTTTCTACTCCTCCATATTATGGACCAGGAAATACTGCAGATCCTAATCTAGAAAGACCTATTAAATGGACTAGACAGACTGAAGATAAGATTATTAACCAAATAGGTGTAGGAAAGGATAGAGAAATTTATGAACCTGTGATTAATCCTTATTCACCAATTATCAAATCTGTGGGAATTGGATCAACTGTAATTTATGTTGAAAATGTAAGACCTTATTTTGATCCATATGATGAAGTTGATGATGTATCTCCTATAGCAAATGATTTCCTTTTCCAAAAGAAAGTTAAATTTATTTCTCAAGAAGTAAGATCTGGTGCTGCAGGAACTGCTATTGTTTCTGGATTAGGAACTATTACTTCTGTTGCTATTTCTACTGGTGGTATTGGATATAGCACTGCAGTAGTAAGTTTTGGATCAACTTCTCTTGGTGATAATACTACTGGTGTTGTTACAACATCTACTAGAGCATATGGAACTCCTGTAATTAGTGCTGCTGGAACTATTACTGGTATTGCACTTACTGCAGTTGGTTCTGGATATACTTCATCCAATCCACCATCTGTCCTTATTAGTCCTCCTGTATGGTCTGAAGAAGAAAATACAGTAGGTAGTTACACTGGTGATTCTGGAATAATTGTTGGATTTGGAACTACAACTGTTGGAGTTGCTACTGGATATCAATTAATATTTGATATGCATATCCCTCTTTCTTCAGATTTAAGAAATTCCAATATTACTGGAACAGCAGTTACAATCTGTGGTATTCAAACTGGTGATTACTTTATTGTTAATGATTCTAATGTTGGAATTGCTACTACGTCAATTGGTTCTCTTGCTGCTGATGGTGCTGTTATAGGAATCGGAACACAGTTTGTAAATAATGTATATGAAGTTAATACCTTTGAAATAGTTCAATCTCCTACAGGAGTTGCTACTAATGGAGTTGGTATAGGAACAACTCATATGAATAGGGTATTTGTTAAGATTGCTGAACATCTTGATTGGAATGGTCAGTGGCCTAGCTTTAGTGGAGTTGGAATTCAAACTGGAAATTACTTTGGATCTTATAGTTGGGGTAAGGTATCTTTACCTTCAAGATCTGAAGAGAATGCTTATGAAGCCTATACTTTAGGTGGAACAGGTGGTATCTCTACTTCTCCTGTAGTAAGAAGATCTAGATCTCTTAAATCTAAGGCATACTATACACCCCCAAGTTAATCCTTAATAAATAACTAAAAAATTAGTGTCCAATGGCTGCAATTATAACTGATCAGATAAGATTGTTGAATGCAAAGAATTTTGTTGCGGGAGTAACATCTACTACCAACGCTTATTATTCTTTCATTGGGTTACCAAATCCCATTGATATCCAAACTGATTGGAATACTGATCCCCCTTCGCCAAAAGATAATTTTAGTGAAGAGAATGATTATTGGGATAATATGTTAGCCTTGAAAAAGATTACTGCAGGGGATTGCCGACAAGTTGTTACTAAAAGAATATGGTCATCTGGTACAACTTATGACATGTATAGAGGAGATTATAGTAGATCAAATACTGCTCCTGTGTCAGGTGCAACAAACTTATATTCTGCAACATATTATGTCATAAACACTGATTATAGAGTTTATATTTGCCTTCAGAATGGTACTGATCCAGATAACCCTAATGGAAGACCTTCATTGGATGAACCAACTTTTACTGATCTAGAACCTAGATCTGCTGGAAGTAGTGGTGATAATTATCTTTGGAAGTATCTTTTTACAATTAAACCTGCTGATATTATTAAATTTGATTCTACTGATTTTATGCCTGTTCCTTTAAATTGGGAAACCAATGTGGATGATGCAGCAGTCAGAGATAATTCAGTAGATGGATCTATTAAAATTATTACTATTACTAATCGTGGTGAAACCATAGGTCCTTCAGGTGGTACTGAATATACAAAAGTGCCTATTAAAGGAGATGGGTCTGGGGCAGAATGCACAATTACTACAACTAACGACCAGCAGGTTGATACTATAGTAATTTCTAAACAGGGTTCAGGATATACCTATGGTAGTGTGGCTTTAGAAGATGGTGGTGTTCCAACTGGAACTACTATTCCTACTTTTGATGTTATCATTCCACCTCAAGGTGGTCATGGTTCAGACATTTATAGAGAATTGGGAGCAATGAATGTTCTTATATATTCTAGAATTGAAAATGATAATGAGAATCCAGATTTTATTACAGGAAATCAAATTGCAAGAGTGGGGTTAGTAGAAAATCCTCAAAAATATGATTCTACTGCACTTCTAACTGCTGATAAAGCTAGTTCTGTAAATGCTTTAAGATTGGCAGGGTCTGGTTACAGTTCTGCTACATTTACTGCTGATAGTTATTTCAATCAAACAATTTCTGCTGGATCTACTGCTCAAGGAAGGGTAGTAAACTATGATGAAACTACTGGTGTATTGAAGTATTGGCAAGATAGAACTCTTGCTGGATTTAATACTGTAGGAACTGCACAAACTGCTCCTACATATGGATACAATTTAAATCAATTTACTGGGTCTCCAGGAACTGGTGGAAACTTGGAAATTGTTCCTACTACTGGATCTACATTACAAATTGATAATGGATTCACGGGTATCTCTACCGTAATAAATAATATAACATATTATCTTGGTCAAACCTTTACTGATGGAATTTCCAACCCAGAAGTTAAGAGACATAGTGGTAACATTGTTTTTGTTGACAATAGACCTGCTATAACTAGGTCTGTTAACCAAAAAGAAGATATTAAAATAGTATTGCAGTTCTAAGAAATCATGCCACAGCAGACAAATTTAAATGTAGCTCCATATTTTGATGATTATGATTCATCAGATGATTTTTATCGGGTATTATTTAAACCAGGGTATCCTGTTCAAGCGAGAGAGTTAACAACTCTTCAATCTATACTGCAAAATCAGATTGAGAAATTTGGTCAACATTTTTTTAAAGAAGGTGCTAAGGTAATTCCTGGTAATACTGGATATAATAGACTTTATTATGGAGTTCAAATACAAAATAATTTTCAAGGGGTTCCTGTATCTGCATATGCTGATCAATTAATTGGAACTAAAATTACAGGACAAAGATCTGGTATAAGTGCTGTTGTAGATTCTATTTTAATGCCTGAAGAGTCTGAACGTGGACAACTTACTCTCTATATCAATTATTTAAATTCCAGTACATCAAATAATACTACCCAGACATTTTTTGATGGTGAAGAATTAAAATGCAATACGGTTATTTCTTCTGGGTTATTGGGTAATGCAACCATTTCACCTGGAGCACCATTTTCTATTACTTCAAATGATGGAGCAGCAGTAACAGGATCATCTTTCCAAATACAAGAAGGTGTATATTTTGTTCATGGTCAATTTGTAGGAGTTGCTCAAGAAACACTTATTTTAGATCAATATGAGACAAATCCTAATTATAGGGTTGGTTTATTTGTAGATGAGCAAATAATTAATGCGGATATTGATGAAAGTTTAAATGACAATTCTCAGGGATATAATAATTTTGCTGCTCCAGGTGCTGATAGATTAAAAATTACTTTAAGTTTATTTAAAAAAGACTTAGATGATTATGATGATACAAGTTTTGTAGAATTAGGAACAATAACTGAGGGTGTATTAAGAGCTGCTAAGAGTGGTAGAAGTGGTAAAGGAACTGGTGGAGGATTAATTGGTGTAGGTGGTGGTGGAGCTGGAGCATGGGATTTAACTGATACTCTTGCAAGAAGAACTTTTGATGAAAGTGGTAATTATGATATAAAACCATTTGATGTCACTGTGATGAATTCATTGAATGATAATATTGGAAATAGAGGAGTATATCAAGCAGGTCAATTTACAGCTAATGGTGGAACTCCATCTGATGATTTGGCACTTTATAAAATTTCTCCAGGAAAAGCATATGTAAAAGGATATGAAATTGAAACTTTAGATCCAACATTTATTGATTGCCCTAAGCCAAGAGATACAAAACTTGTTGAAAATAATGCAATAATTTATAATACTGGTTCAACACTTAAGTTAAATAGTGTATTTAGAACTCCTACTGTAGGTATCGGTAGTACATATATTGTAAGTTTAAGGGATCAAAGACAAGGAACTGATGAGGAAAAGGCTGCTGGAAATGAAATTGGATATGCTAGGGTTTATGATTTTAGATTAGAGTCTCAAAATTATAGTACAACTAATAATGACTTAGATGAATGGGAACTTTCTTTATATGATGTACAATCATTTACTGAAATAACATTAAATAATCCTATTACTCAATCAGTTCCTGCTCTTATTGAAGGAAAAAGAAGTGGTGCAAAGGCATTTTTACAAGGATCTGTTACTGCTGGATTGGGGATAACTGTATATGAAAAAAGTGGTCAATTTGTTAAGAATGAACAACTTATAATTAATGGTATTAATAATGGAAGAGTTGCTTTAGGTATTACAGAACATTCTATATCTGCCGTAAAATCTGTTTACGGAACTGATGATGGTTTAGTTGGTATTAAAACATTTAATGCTAATGTAGTTCCATCAGTATTGTTTCCAGTTGGGGTAGCAACCGTGGGTGTTGTTACTTTTGCAAATAATCAATCTACTATTAAGAGTGCTAATCCAAATTTCCCAGGAATTACTACTATTGGTAATTTAATTCAATATACTGATTTAAATTATTCCGAAGATCCAATAACTGCTAGAGTTGTAAGTGTAGGTGCTTCTCATATTAATGTTACTGGTGTTACTACAGTTTCAGGAATAGTTGATGGTACACTTCCTAAAACATCTGTTAGGAATGTAAGTGATTTAAGAGTAATGGCTACATTATTAGATCCTTCATCTGATAATACTTTATACACACCACTTTCAAAGAAAAATGTTTCTGATGTTGATTTAACTTCCGCATCTATTGTTATAAGAAAATCATTTCCCGTAACTATTAGTAATGGTCAATTAAATACTCCTTTACCTTCTTTAGGTTCTGATGAGACTTTCCAACCATTTACAACCAAGAGATATTTATTAATTGGTAGTGCTGAAGGGGCATATGATTTAACTGCTGATCAATTTGATTTTGGAACAGGAAATACTTGTCAAATACGTGGTTTATCAACACCATCACAATCTAATAATGGTGCAACTCTTATTGCTACTATTAAAAAGGCAAAACCAAAAGCAAAAATAAAGATAAACGATAAAATTAAATCCATTGTTATCAATTACTCAAAGATTGCAGGATCTGGAATTGGAGCAACAACTTTAAATGATGGATTAACGTATGGAAATTATCCATATGGAACCAGAGTACAAGATGATGAAATATCATTAAATGTTCCTGATGTTGTTTGGGTTCATGGTATTTTTGAATCTGCAGACACAAGTAATCCATCAGCTCCAAAAGTAAATCTTTCTTCTATTGTTACTCAATCAACTACAACTAATGAATTAATGATTGGAGAGTATATGGTGGGTGAAGACAGCGATGCTGTTGCTGTTGTTGCGGAAAAATTAACTGATTCTCAAATCACCTTTGTTTATGATAATGAACTTCTTTTTAGAGAAGGTGAAACGGTAACCTTTAAAGAATCAGGAGCTTCTGCAATTGTTTCTTCTCTTGATACGCCTAGTTTTGATATATCACCAAATTACACATTTGCTGATGGTGGTGAAGATTCATTTTATAATTATGGAAAAATTAGAAGAAAAGCAGATGTTGAAGCACCTGAAAAGAAAATAAAAGTTTATTATCAAAGTGGATCTTATGCTGATAATGATACTGGAGATATTACAACAGTAAATTCATATGATCAGTTTAAGTATGGTTGGGATATTCCAAGGATTAATGCTTGGAGTTGTAGTGATATTATTGATATTAGACCAAGAGTTGTTCCACTTTCATCCGTGGCAGAAGGAGATCGATCTCCTTTAGAATTCCTTGGAAGATCATTCACTGGATCTGGAGATTCTGCACCTAGTATTTTAGCATCTGATGAAACTATTGTAGTAGATTTCTCATTCTATCTTCCAAGAATTGATAGAATATTCTTAAGTAAATCTGGAAAATTCCAAGTAAAATTTGGAGTTTCTGCTGAAAATCCAAAACAACCAGTTCCTGTTGATGATGCAATAGAAGTGGCAACCATAGGAATGCCAGCATTTCTTTATGCACCGTCTAATGCTGCATTACAATTCTTAAATCATCGTCGATATACGATGGGAGATATTAAGAAACTTGATACTAGAATTAAAAATTTAGAATATTATACTAACCTTTCTTTATTAGAAACAAATACTGCAAACTTCTTTGTTCCTGATGAAGATGGTTTTAATAGATATAAATCTGGATTCTTTGTTGATAATTTTACTGGTTTTGAAACTCAAGAACCTGGACTTAAAATTAATAATAGTATAGACAGAAAACGTAAAGAATTACGTCCTAGACATTATACCAATTCTGTTGATTTGATGCCTGGTCCTGTTGTTGGTGTTGATGTTGATGATGATCAAGCATTTGCTACACTTGAAGGTGTTAATGTAAGAAAAAATTCTGATGCAATAACATTAGATTATTCTGAAGTTGAATGGTTGAAGCAAAATTTTGCTACAAGATCTGAAAGTGTTACTCCTTTCTTAATTAGTTTCTGGCAGGGAACTATGGAATTAACTCCTTCATCTGATACGTGGGTTGATACTGCAAGATTACAAGCTAAAATTATTCAAACTGAAGGTAATTATGCTGCCACATTAGATAATATGGTTAGAAATGATGGTGTTGACCCTCAGACTGGCATGGGACCTGTTATTTGGAATGCATGGGAAACAAATTGGACAGGAACTACAAGTCATGATTTTGAAGGTGCATCAACAGTCACCGAGAATGATACAGTAACATGGTCAGAAGGTGGTTGGGTTAATCAAGAACCAAGTACTAACCCTGCTCGTTGGGTTACTGCTACTGTAACCACTACAACTAGAAACTGGTTTAGAGAAACTATTCAAACTGGAGTGGAAAGTAGAACTGGTCTTAGAACTATTGTATCTGAGACATTTGATGAACAATCTGTTGGTGATAGGGTTGTTAGTAGAGAGCTTGTTGCATTTATGAGATCTCGAAATATTGAATTTATTGCTAAGAAAGTCAAACCATTAACACAATTATATGGTTTCTTTGATGGTCAAAATGTAACTAAGTATTGTGTTCCCAAATTAATTGAGATATCAATGACTTCTGGATCATTCCAAGTCGGTGAGACTGTTTTTGGATCAATGTGGCATGTTGATATAAAAAATGAAAAATTCCGTGCAAGGGTTTCTCAATCAAATCATAAAGAAGGTCCATATAATGTTCCTACAAAAACTTTCCGTGATAATCCTTATACAAATCAACCATTATCATCCAATTATTCATCAACTTCAGATGTATTGAATATAGATACATATTCTTTATCCAATCAAGCACAAGGAGATTACTATGGTTGGGTTGAAGAAGGTATGAAGATTAAAGGTATGAGTAGTGGAGCAGTTGCAACTGTTACTGGTGTAAAATTACTTTCTGATGTTTCTGCTTTCTGCGGAGGATCATTCTTTATTCCTAACCCAAATAACATCAATCATCCAAGATTTGAAACAGGAACTAAAGTTTTCTCATTAACAAGTGATCCAGACAATGATTCAGATAAAGCAACTACTCTTACTGATGAAACATATACTGCTTCTGGAACTTTAGAAACTGTTCAGGAAAATATTCTTTCTATTAGAAATGCTAGAATTGAACAAAGGCAAGAATTCCAAGAAAGAAACGTTGAAGAAAGTCTTGGAACAACACTTGTTGGACAAGAGACTACTACAAGTGAAGAGGGAAGAAGAATTAATGGATGGTATGACCCTCTAGCTCAATCTTTCTTAGTTGAAGATGAAGGTGGTATCTTTATAACAAAATGTGATGTGTTCTTTAGAACAAAAGATGATATGGATGTTCCTCTCGTCTTCCAAATAAGATCCATGTTGAATGGATTCCCAACACAAAATGTTCTACCATTCTCAGAAATTGTATTACAACCCGATGATGTCATAACTTCAGGTGATGGATCAGTAGCAACTACTATTACTTTTAGAGCTCCAATATACTTAGAAGGTGGTAATACAGAATATGCTATTGCTTTAGCATCAAACTCAACCAAATACAGTGTTTATATTTCCAGAATTGGTGAAACTGATCTTTTAACTGATACATTTATTTCTAACCAGCCTTACTTGGGATCTCTATTTAAGTCGCAAAATGCTTCTACATGGGAACCTAGTCAATGGGAAGATCTAAAATTTACTCTTTATAGAGCAGAATTTGAGACTGCTGGAAGTGTAGAATTCTATAATCCAAAATTAACTCAAGGTAATAGTCAAGTTCCAATATTAATGCCAAATTCTCTTTCATTAGGTTCTAGAAAGATTAGAGTTGGTTTAGGTACAACAGTTGCTGATTCTTATGCAGATGGTAATACTTTCTTACAGGATGGAACAAATGCTACAGGTAACCTTGTAGGTGCTGGTGGATCTGCAACAGGAACTTTAACTATTGCTAATGTTGGTATTGGTTATACTCCTTTAGACGGTAATCTAACATTTAGTAATGTCAATCTGACTACAGTTACTGGTAATGGAAGGGGTGCTGTTGGTAATGTTTATATTGAAAATGGAGTTGCAGCTGCTGCCACTATCACTTCTGGTGGATCTGGTTATCAAGTGGGTGATGTTATAGGAATTACTACTATTGGTTTATCTACTGGTGGTAATGGAACTGTTGGTAGAGATGGTAGATTTACTGTTGCTGGTATTGGAATGACAAATGAACTTATTTTAGATAATGTTCAAGGTAATTTTGCTACTGGTGCTGGTAAGACAATGAGATATACTAATAGTGCTGGTGTAACTACAGAGTTAAACTTTAGTAATGGTGGTAATGTTACTATAAATGCAATTGATGTAGAATCTGATGGTTTACATATTAAGGTGAATCATAAGAATCATGGTATGTATTCTACTGATAATTTAGTTGAAATTTCAGGTGTTCAGAGTGATATTAAACCAACTAAATTAAGTCTTGCATTAGATGCTGGTAATTTAACTAACTTTACTGTTGATGACGCAAGTTCCTTTACTAATTTTGAAAATGTTGGAGTTGGAACAACTAATAGAGGATTAGTTAAAATTGGAGATGAGGTTATTAGGTATAGCAATGTTAGTGGTAATGTAATTACCATTGATCAGATTGGAACAGGAAGAGTTGATATTGATAAGATTGATCATCCAGTTGGAACACCTGTTTATAAATATGAACTTGGTGGAGTTTCTTTAGCAAGAATTAATAAGACTCATGGATTAACAACTTCAACATCATTTGATCCTTCTTCAAATGCTGATAATATAGGTTTTGATTTCTATAATGTTAAAATTGATCAAAGTGCTCAATCATCTAGTGGAGTTAAGATGGATGCTACTAATAGAAGCACTGATGTTGGATTCCCCAAACTTTACCTTAATCAAACTAAATCATCAGGTGGATATAATATAAGGGCTACTCAAAATATGCCTTTTGAAGTTATTGTTCCAGTAGCTCATAATATGACAGTTACAGGAACTACGATTGGTGCTGAAATAAGAACTACTTCTGCATCAGGAATTGAAGATCAGGACATCCCATATATCGATCAAGGATTTGAATCTGTTACTGTTGGTGAAACTAATTTCCTCGATAGCCCTAGAGCAATTTATTCTAAGGTTAATGAAGATGAAAAATTAGATAATATTGTGGGAAATAAATCTCTACAAATGAGATTAACTCTCAATACAGTTGATACGAGGGTAAGTCCTGTAATAGATGCTCAAAGAGTTAGCACAATTCTTACATCTAATAGAGTTAATGATGTAATTAGTAATTATGCTACAGATAATAGAGTAAAGAGTGTTTTTAATGATCCTACTGCATGTCAGTATATTAGTAAGGAAATAAAGTTGGAAAATGCAGCTACTTCTATAAAGGTACTGTTGGCTGGACATATTCATGTCGATGCTAATGTTAGAGCATTTTATGCAATTAGTGATAAGCAAGCATTTGAACCAATTTGGACACCTTTCCCTGGATTTAATAATTTAAATAGTAGAGGTGAAATTGTTAATCCTGAAGATAGTGATGGGCAATCTGACAAATTTGTTCCAAAAATTAATGATTATGGATTTGTGGGTAATGTAATTTTCAATGATTATACATTTACTGCAGATAAGTTACCTGCATTTAGGTATTATAGAACTAAATTGATATTGACAAGTAAGGATCAAGTATATGTTCCTAGAATCAAAGATCTAAGAGTTATGGCACTTGCTTAATATGGAAAAATATAATATAGAAGGACATGTTGATCTTGCAAGAGATCCTCAAACACGGTCTATAGTTAATGTGAATTCCATAGAATATCAACATTATGTTGCATCAAGAGATGCAAAAAAATCAAAAAATGAAAGAGTGGACTCTATGGAAAATGATCTTGCTAGTTTAAAAGGTGAAATTGGTGAAATAAAATCACTACTAAGGGAGTTAGTCAATGGCAAGTAAAAATCTGACATTTGATCCAAATGCAGGAGTTCCTTATGCTGCTAATTTAGCACTTTATACTGGTGCAGATTTTAAGACTACCTTTAATGTAGTTGATACTTCTGATGTTGCTTATGATTTTCAAGGATTAACCACTACTTCTGTTTGGACTGGATCATCCCAAATGCAGAAAAGTGCAGGTATTGGTGCAACCACTACACCTGCTGGAACCTTTACCGTAGGGTTTAGTAGTGCTGGTGGTGGTATATTTGAAATATCAATGGGATCTACTGCTACAAGAAATTTAGCAGAAGGTAGATATGAATATAATGTTCTAGTAAGTTCTGGAGCAACAATTTATAATATAGTAAACGGAAATATATTAGTTCATACTGGAATTGCTTCCGCACCCTAAATATTAAAGAGGTAGAGTATAAATGGCACAACCAGGAAGTAGATCCGAATTTAAACAGTATTGCTTAAGGCAGTTAGGTGCTCCCGTGCTGGAGATCAATGTCGCTGACGAACAATGCGAAGATAGAATTGATGACGCCATTCAATTCTTTCAAGAAAGGCATTTTGATGGAGTAGTCAGGACTTATTTAAAATATAAAATAACTGAGGCTGATATTAATCGAGGAAGAGCCTCGATGGCAACAGGTAAGAAAACTACAGGAATAACATCTGAAACTGCATCGGCAGATATTGCAGGAACAGATACAGATTTTACTTGGTATGAGAATAGTAATTATATACAAGTTCCATCATCAGTAATTGGAGTAGAAAAAATCTTCCGTTTTGGTGGAAGCAATTCTATATCCAATAATATGTTTAGTATTAAATATCAGTTATTCTTAAATGATATTGCTTTTAATCTTGGATATAATGGACTTTTAAGTTATGCAATGACTCAGACATATTTGTCTGATATTGATTTTTTATTGACTACTGAAAAACAAATTAGATTTAATCAAAGACAAGATAGATTATATTTGGATATTGATTGGGCAGCATGTGTAGAAAATGAGTGGATAGTTCTTGAGTGC
>Ga0315330_10000307_pt1 | contig 28831 bp, 24 predicted proteins | sample M140m34915metaG_FD_203453 | JGI IMG/M metagenome (GOLD analysis project Ga0315330, IMG submission 203453) | Ammonia-oxidizing marine archaeal communities from Monterey Bay, California, United States - M1 40m 34915 | ecosystem: Environmental > Aquatic > Marine > Intertidal zone | place: USA...
AAATCTAAAAGATAAAAAACCATGGATTTTTAATGATTAAAGTTAAAAAAAGAAAAATACTTTTATTGCCAGGCGATGGTATTGGACCTGAGGTAATTGGAGAAGTAAAAAAAATTATTAATTGGTTTAATGATAATAAATCTTTAGATTTTGAGATAGATGAAGATCTTGCAGGGGGATGCTCTTATGATAAACATGGAACACCTATTACTGACGAAGTATTTTACAAAGCTTTAGAAAGTGAAGTAGTTATGCTTGGTGCAGTTGGAGGCCCTAAATGGGATAATTTAGAATTTTCAAAGAAACCTGAAAGAGCCTTATTAAAACTTAGAAAAGAATTAAAATTATTTGCCAATTTAAGACCTGCTATTTGTTTTGAACAATTAGTTGATGCATCAACATTAAAGCCTGAAATTGTATCAGGCCTAGACATAATGATAGTAAGAGAATTAACAGGTGGAATATATTTTGGTGAGCCAAGAGGTATTAAGCCAATAGATAATGGAGAGAGAAAAGGGATTAACACCCATACATATACAACTAGCGAAATTACAAGGGTGGCAAGAGTTGCTTTTGATTTAGCTAAAAAGAGATCAAATAAAGTAACTTCATGTGAAAAATCAAACGTAATGGAAGCAGGACAACTTTGGAAGGAAGAGGTTCAAGAGCTTCATGATAAAGAATATAAAGATGTAGAATTAAGTCATATGCTTGCTGATAATTGTGCAATGCAGCTTTTGAGAAATCCAAAACAATTTGATGTGATAGTAACAGACAACCTTTTTGGTGATATGCTTTCAGATCAAGCTTCAATGTTAACAGGCTCTCTAGGTCTTCTGCCATCTGCATCATTAGGAGCAAAAAATAAAGATGGTGAAATGAGAGCTATGTATGAACCTATTCACGGATCTGCACCAGATATTGCTGGTAAAGGATTAGCAAATCCGATTGCATCAATATTAAGTTTTGCAATGTCACTAAGATACTCATTAGATCTAGATAAAGAAGCTGATGCTTTAGAAAAGGCAGTTCAAGACGTATTAAATGACGGTTTAAGAACAAAAGATATTTTGTCAGATGGTATGAAAGAGGCATCAACATCTGAAATGGGTGATGCGATAATTTCAAAATTGCAATAATTCTAGAATTATTCTAAGCTTTATATATGCCAAGTTACACTGCACCAGTAGAGGACATGTTATTTCTTTTTGAGAAGTTGAGAGATAATAAAAACTACAATGAATTAAAAAAATACGATGAGGTTACTACAGATTTAGTCAAAGATATCTTAGATGAAGCAGCCAAAATAAACCAAAATTTAATTTTACCTCTTGCAAAAATAGGAGATGAAAATCCTGCTGTCTTAGAAAATGGAGTAGTAAGAACACCCCCAGGTTATAAAGAGGCTTACCAAAAATATATTGAAGATGGCTGGACATCATTATCTTGTGATCCAAAATTTGGTGGTCAGGGTATGCCAAAAACAGTTAGTGCATTTTTTGATGAAATGCTTTCGTCAGCAAGCTTATCTTTTAAATTATATAGTGAATTAAGTATTGGTGCTTATAATTGTATTAATCATCATGCTCCCGAGGAGATTAAAGAAAAGTATTTACCAAAAATAGTTGAGGGAAAATGGAGTGGCACTATGTGTTTAACAGAGCCAGTTTGTGGAACTGATTTAGGTCTGTTAAAAACAAAAGCCGCACAACAAAGTGATGGTACTTACAAAATTAGCGGTCAAAAAATATTTATTACATCGGGAGATCATGATTTAACTGAAAATATTATTCATTTAGTTTTAGCAAGATCAACAGACTCTCCAGCAGGGACGAAAGGTATAAGTTTATTTTTAGTTCCAAAATTTATTGTTAATGATGATGGAACAGTAGGACAAAGAAATGGAATATCGACAGGATCAATTGAAAGTAAAATGGGCATTAAAGGATCGGCTACATGTGTTTTAAATTTTGATGAGGCAACAGGTTATATGATTGGATCAAAAGACAAAGGTTTGAATGCAATGTTTACTATGATGAATTTAGAAAGAATTGTTGTTGGAATTCAAGGCTTGGGTATTTCAGAAATTGCATATCAAAATTCTTTGGCCTACGCCAAGGAGAGAAAACAAGGAAAAACCAATAATACAAAATCTACAAATGGTGCAGATTTTATTATTGAACATGCAGATATAAGAAAATCTTTATTAAACATGAAATCTATTATTGAGGGAGAAAGAGCACTTTGTTTTTGGCTATCACAACAAACAGAAGTAAGTCTTTACCACCCAGATGAAAAAATTAAACAAGAAGCCTCTGATTATGTTTCATTAATGACTCCTGTCGTAAAATCTTTATTTACTGATTTAGCAATGGAAATAACTAATGATGCCATGCAAATTCATGGAGGTTATGGATATACAAAAGATCAAGGAATTGAACAATTATATAGAGATAATAGAATTACCCCAATTTATGAAGGTACAAACTCAGTTCAGGCAGCTGATTTAGTTTTTAGAAAACTTGTTAACAAAAATGGAAATATTATCAAAAAGTTTTTAGATATGATTAAAGATGAATGTAATAGCAAAAATGAAAAAGTGAAGTCTTATTCTAAGGAATTAGATTATTACTTAGATATTTTGTACAAATTTACTGGTTGGATAGAGGACAAAACTAAAATTGAAAAAGATGATGTCAGTGCTGCTGCAAATGATTACTTAAAAACACTTGGTTATGTATCAATAGCATATTCTTGGATTAAAGTTTTAGAAGTAAGCTTTAATGATTATGAGTCTAATAAAGAATTTTATGAAGATAAAATAAATACAGCAAAATTTTATTTTGATAAAGTTTTACCAAGAGCAGAGCTTCACTACAAATCTGCAATATCAGGAAGTTCAAATATAATGAATTTTAAATTTAATTAGTCATGAGTAGTTACGATACAAACTTAGATAAAAATAAAGCTAATCATATCCCCCTTACTCCACTATCATTTTTACAAAGGGCAAAAGATGTTTATCCGAATTATGAGGCAATTGTTTATGAGGATAGAAAGTATACATGGACAGAAGTTTATAAAAGAGCTGTAAAATTTGCGAGCGCTCTATCAAAAATTGGAATTAGTAAAGGAGATACAGTTTCATTTTTAGCATTTAACACTCCTGAAATTTTTGAGGCACATTATTCAGTTCCAATGACAGGTGGAGTATTAAACACTATTAATGTTAGGTTAGATGCAAATACTATTGCTTATATTTTGGATCACAGCGAAGCCAAAGTATTAGTCGTAGATAGACAGCTACATACAGAGGTCAAAAAAGCTTTAGAAAAGATAAATAAAAAAATCACCATTATTGATATAAATGATAAATATGCAGACCAATCAAAGTTAGAAAAAATTGGGGATATAGAGTACGAAGATTTTTTAAATACAGGCGATGAAGATTATGATTGGAAAATGCCAGAAGATGAATGGCAGGCTATATCTTTAAGCTATACTTCAGGGACAACAGGTAATCCTAAGGGAGTTGTTTATCATCATAGAGGTGCATACTTGATGTCTACTGGAAGTACAGTTGCCTGGAACATGCCAAATAGGCTGAATTTTTTAACAATCGTCCCAATGTTTCATTGTAATGGCTGGTGTTATCCTTGGACTGTGCCGATGTTAAATGGAAGAACTATTTGCCTAAGGAATATAGATGTAAAAAAAATCTTTGAACTAATAGATAAATATAATGTAACTCATTTTGGTGGTGCACCAATTATACTTAATATGATTACAGGAGCCCCAGAAGCTGATCGAAAAAAACTTAAAAATAAAGTTTATGTGCTAACTGCAGGAGCCCCACCACCAAGTATAATTTTCAAGAAGATGAGAGATCTTGGTTTTGAAGTTATGCATGTATATGGATTAACGGAAACATATGGTCATGTCACTCAATGTGCGTGGAATGATGAATGGAATGATTTTGATGAAGACAAACAGAATGAAATTAAAGCAAGACAAGGTGTTAGATATCCTAACACCGAAGGAGTTACGATCATGGACCCAGAAACCATGAAGGAAGTTCCGCATGATGGAAAAACTATCGGTGAAATTATGATTAGAGGAAATGTAGTAATGAAAGGATATTTCAAAGATAAAGCTGCAACCGATAAAGCAATGGCTGGTGGCTGGTTTCACACTGGTGATTTAGCAGTTATGCACCCAGATGGTTATGTTAAGATACAGGATAGATCTAAAGATATTATTATTTCTGGAGGTGAAAATATTTCATCTATTGAAATTGAAAATACACTCGCAAAACATCCTTCTGTTTCTATTGCAGCAGTAGTAGCAAAACCTGATGAAAAATGGGGAGAGGTTCCTTGTGCTTTTATAGAAATGGTTCAAGATAAACCAGTTACAGAAAAAGAATTAATTGATTTTTGTAAAGAAACACTAGCTGGGTTTAAAGTGCCTAAAAAAGTTATTTTCTGTGAGCTGCCAAAAACATCAACAGGAAAAATTCAAAAATTTGAATTAAGAAAACAGTTTTAGGAATTTATTTGATATTTGAGATAGAAAATAAAAGTGTTAACGCATCAGACGCGGGCCGAGAATTAGATCATAAAAAAGAAACTATTATTTTTCTTCATGGTAGTGGTCTTTCACATATTGTTTGGTCTTTAGTTGAGCAATTTTTTTCAAATCAAAATTATAATGTATTATCAATTGATCTACCTGGACATGGTAATTCAGAGGGCCCTTGTCTTAAAACAATTGAAGAGATTGCTGATTGGTTAGAAAAAGTATTTATTAAATTAAAATTAGAGAAAGTTATTTTGGTTGGTCATTCCCAAGGATGTTTGGAGATGCTTGAATACTCCAATAAGTACAAGAGTAGATTAAAAAAGTTAGTTTTTCTGGGTGGGTCTTATAAAATGCCTGTAAATCAGGATTTAATAGATTTAGCAGAGAATGGGGATACAGATGCAGTTAAATTAATGATGAAGTGGGGTTATGAAGGGTCTAAAAAATTTATAGGTGGAAATCCCATAAAAAGAATTATTCAATCTCCAAGAGACATAAGCGAAATATTAGGAGTAGATCTTGTTGCTTGCAATAATTACTCAAATGGTTCAAACGCTTTAAAAACAATTAATTGTCCAACAATGTTTGTCTTTGGCGCTTTAGACAAAATGGTAAATATTGAAGTTGGAAAAAAATTTGCAAACATGGTTGATAATTCAACTACTCATATAATTGATGGGTGTGGTCATATGATTATGATTGAAAAAGCTTTTGAAATGAGAGAGAAAGTCCTGGAATTTTTACAAAAATGAAAAATTTTTCGATAGCAAAGTCTAGAAGATTGAGAAGTACACCTTATACTTCTAGAATAGAAAAACAGGGTGTAACTGCTTACACAGTTTATAATCATATGCTTCTACCGGCTGCATTTGGGTCCATTGAGGACTCTTATGAACATTTAAAAAAAGATGTTCAAGTTTGGGATGTTGCAGCTGAACGTCAAGTTGAAATTCAAGGAAAAGATTCCGCAAAACTTGTTCAATTAATGACTTGCAGAGATTTATCAAAATCTAAAATTGGTAGATGTTATTATTGCCCGATCATAGATGATGTAGGAAATTTAGTAAATGATCCTGTAGTTTTAAAATTAGCAGAGGATAAATGGTGGATATCAATTGCTGACTCAGATGTGATTTTTTTTGCAAAAGGTTTAGCCTCTGGGTATAAATTTGATGTCAAAATTACTGAACCAGTTGTTGATATCATTGCAGTACAAGGCCCAAAATCTTTTGATTTAATGGAAAAAGTATTTGGAAAAATAATCAAAGAATTAAAATTTTTTGGCTTCAGTTATTATAACTTTGAAGGAGTTGATCATCTAATTGCTAGATCTGGATGGTCGAAACAAGGAGGATATGAAGTTTATGTTCAAGACACACAATCAGGACAAAAATTGTATGACTACTTGTTTGAAGTAGGAAAAGAATTTAACGTAAAGCCGGGTTGTCCAAATTTAATTGAAAGAATTGAAAGTGGGTTGCTTTCGTATGGAAATGATTTTGATAATAACGATAATCCTTTAGAGTGTGGTTTTGATCAATATGTTTCGTTAGATAGTGAAATTAATTTTCTTGGAAAAGAAAAACTTAAAAAAATTAAGTTGGATGGAATTAAAAAAAAACTAATGGGTGTTAAATTAGATATTAAAGAAATTAACTTATCAGGATCATTAGATTTAAAAGATAAAGATAATAATATTATTGGAGAATTGAGATCAGCTTGTTATTCCCCACATTTTGGAAAAGTTATAGGAATAGCCATGATCAAAAAACCTTATTGGAATGTGTCTCAAAGCGTAAAAGCTGAGATAAACAGTGATATTTGCACTGGAATCGTTTGCGATTTGCCTTTCATTTAGTATAAACTTCAACAAAATCATGAATATAGCTATAGTTGGAGCCACTGGTAATGTAGGCAGAAAAATTTTAGAAGTTCTGGAAAAGAAAGAACTGGCTATAGATAATTTATATTTACTAGCATCATCTAGAAGCGCTGGATCTAAAATTAATTTTAATGGAAATGAGCATGTTGTGGTTGATCTTGAAACTTTTGATTTTTCAAAAGTAAAAATTACCTTTTTTGCAGCTGGTGGAAAAATTTCTGAAAGTTTTGCTGAAATCGCCGCCAAACATTCTTTAGTAATTGATAATTCAAGTTTTTATAGAATGGATCCTGATGTTCCTTTAGTAGTGCCTCAAGTAAATTCGAATCATTTAAACAATATAAAGAAAAATATTATTGCAAATCCAAACTGCTCAACTGCTCAACTTGTTATAGCTTTAAAGCCTTTGCACGATTTGTATAAAATTAAAAGAATAGTTGTTTCAACATATCAATCAGTTTCAGGTGGAGGCAAGGCTCCAATGGATGAATTAATAGAACAAACAAAACAAGTTCTACAGAACAATAAAGTTGAGTCTAAAAATTTCACAAAACAAATTGCGTTCAATGCGATTCCACACATAGATGTGTTTGCGGAGGATGGCTACACTAAAGAAGAGCTTAAAATGACAAATGAAACAAAAAAGATTCTAGATAACGACATAGATTTAACAGCTACGTGTGTAAGATTACCAGTATTAGTTTCTCATTCAGAGTCAGTCAATATAGAGTTTGAAAAAACATTTACTCTAGAAAAAGTAAGAGAAGCATTAGATAATTTTGAAGGATGTAAGGTAATTGATGAAAGAGCTGACGGAGGTTACTCAACTCCTTTAGAAGCTGAAGGAGAAGATGAAACATTTATTTCAAGAATTAGGGAAGATAAAACTGTAACCAATGGTTTAAATTTGTGGATCGTGTCAGATAATCTTTTACGAGGAGCAGCATTAAATGCAGTTGAGATTGCAGAAACATTGATTAAAAATAATTTTTATGGAAAATAAAAGACCTTTATCTCCACATATACAAATTTATAGATGGCATATTTCATCGTTAGTATCTATCTCGCACCGAATAACAGGAATTATAAATATTATTGGAATAACATTGATTTGTATTTGGGTATCATTGTTAGTTCTAGGTGATGCAAACTATAATTTTGTAAATCAATTATTAAATTCAATATTAGGAAAATTCTTTGCAATAGGTTTGGTGTGGTCTTTTAGTTTTCAAATGTTGAGTGAAATTAGACATCTGTTAATGGATATGGGTTATGGTTTTGAATTACAAACAACTCGTGTCACAGGTCTTATGGTTATCTTTGGATCTTTTTTATTAACAATTTTGATTTATTTAATAGGTAAAAATTTTATTTAGTATGAATTTAGCTACAAAAAAATGGGTATTTTTAAAAATCTCTTCCGTAATTTTATTACCATTAATGTTATGGTTTATTATTAATTTTGTATCAATTTATAGTGAAAGTTATTTTGAGGTTCTAAAATTTTTTACCGATCCATTCCCTAAGTTTTTGTTTAGCTTATTTATTATTTTTGCTTATTTTTTTTCTTCACTAACTATTAGTGAGGTTTTTGAGGATTATATAACAGATGATAAAATCAAATATGTCGCAAACAGACTATTATTTATTTCTGCTATAATCATACCATTATTAACAATTATTTTTTTATTTAATCTAAATTAATGAGTTCTTATAAAATTATTGATCATGAATATGATGTTGTTGTTCTTGGAGCAGGTGGATCTGGTTTAAGAGCTGCTGTAGGTTTAAGTGAAGCTGGTTTAAAAACAGCATGTATTTCGAAAGTTTTTCCGACAAGAAGTCATACTTCTGCTGCCCAAGGTGGTATTTCAGCAGCTTTAGGAAATATGGGTGAAGATGATTGGAGATGGCACATGTACGATACGGTTAAAGGCGCCGATTGGTTAGGTGACCAAGATAGTATTGAGTATTTATGTAAAGAAGCTCCAAAAGCAGTAATTGAATTAGAAAAATATGGCGTACCTTTTAGTAGGACCGAAGAAGGTAAAATATATCAAAGACCTTTTGGTGGTATGACTAAAAATTATGGAAATGGTATAGTTCAAAGAACTTGTGCAGCAGCAGATAGAACAGGTCACGCAATATTACACACTCTTTACGGACAGGCTCTAAAACACAATACAGAGTTTTTTATAGAATATTTTGCTTTAGATTTATTGATGAAAGATGGTGAATGCAAAGGATTGATTGCGTGGAATTTAAATGATGGAACAATTCATAGATTCAGAGCGCATACAGTAATTATTGCAACAGGTGGTTATGGAAAAGTATATTATTCAGCAACATCAGCTCATACATGTACTGGTGATGGAAATGCAATGGTATTAAGAGCTGGACTACCTTTGCAAGATATGGAATTTGTCCAATTTCATCCAACAGGAATATATGGTCACGGAACTTTAATAACCGAAGGTGCTAGAGGTGAAGGTGGTTATCTTACAAATTCAAAAGGTGAAAGATTTATGGAAAGATATGCACCTAATGCAAAAGATCTAGCATCAAGAGATGTAGTTAGTAGATCAATGTCAATTGAGATTAACGAAGGAAGAGGAGTTGGAAAAGAGCAAGATCACGTTCATCTAAATTTAAGCCATTTAGATAAAGAAATCATTGAGAGTAGATTGCCAGGAATTACGGATGCTGCAAGATTATTTGCAAATGTTGATGTTACTAAAGAACCAATTCCAGTTGTACCTACTGTTCATTATAATATGGGAGGTATTCCAACTAATTATAAAGGAGAGGTTTTGACAGTAAATGGTTCTGAAAAAACTGTACCTGGATTGATGGCAATTGGAGAGGCAGCATGCGTTTCCGTTCATGGAGCGAATAGGTTAGGATCTAATTCTTTAATTGATTTAGTTGTTTTTGGAAGAGCTGCTGCAAAAAGGGCTGCTGAATTGGTTAAGCCAGGAACACCTCATGAGGAGATTGGAGAAACCGAAACTCAAAAATGTTTGGATAGGTTTGATAAACTTAGAAATGCAAATGGAGAAAACAGTACAGCAGATCTGAGACTTTCTATGCAAAAAACTATGCAATCTAAATGTGCAGTTTTTAGAACAGAAAAAACTCTTAAAGAAGGAGTTGATGAAATCAGAAAAACATATGATGGAATGGACTCTATTTCTATTAAAGATAGGTCTTTAGTATTTAATACTGATTTAGTAGAAACATTAGAATTTGACAATCTTATTAGACAAGCCATAACAACAGTAGACTCTGCATATCATAGAAAAGAAAGCAGAGGAGCTCATGCAAGAGATGATTACCCAAAAAGAGACGATGAAAAATTCATGCAACATACATTAGCTTGGTGTGAAGGTAAGAATACAAAAATAAGTTATAGAGAAGTACATAAATCCACTTTGACAAATGAAGTACAATACTTTCCACCACAAGAAAGAGTGTACTAATGGTTCAAATCAATTTACCTAAGAATTCTGAGGTTACTAAAGGTAAATATTATCAAGATAAAACAGGATCAAAAAATATCAGAAAAGTAAATGTTTATAGATGGAATCCTTCTACAGAAGAGAATCCTAGATTAGATACTTATGAAGTGGATATGGATAATTGTCCTTCAAAAGTTTTAGATATTCTAAATAAAATTAAGAATGAAATTGATCCTACGTTAGCTTACCGACGATCTTGTGCGCATGGAGTATGTGGATCTTGTGCTATGAACATGGGTGGTAAAAACGGTCTTGCTTGTACAACACCTCATGCAGAAATTGATGGAGATATTGATATTTATCCTTTGCCGCATTTAAAAGTTAAGAGAGATTTAATTGGTGACTTAGATGGACTTTACAAACAATATCAATCGATTGAACCTTGGTTAAAAAATACTTCTACAAAAGAAACAACTGAAATAACACAATCAAAAGAAGAAAGAGCTAAACTTGATGGTGCTTATGAATGTATTATGTGCGCATGTTGTTCAACCTCTTGTCCAAGTTATTGGTGGAATGGAGATAAATACTTAGGCCCCGCAGTTCTTCTTCAAGCTTATAGATGGATCATTGATAGTAGAGACGAAGAAAGAGAAGCAAGATTAAAAAAAGTTGCTGATGAACTAAAACTTTACAGATGCCATACTATCCTAAACTGCACTAATGCTTGTCCAAAAGGCTTAAATCCAGCAAAAGCAATTGCTGAATTAAAAAAAATGATTGCTACAGCTAATGTTTAAATAGACTAAAAAGCTTTTTTGATTTAAAAGACCATATTCATGAAATTAATAGAGCACTTTGTTGGGGGAAAAATTATCCCTGGTTCATCAGATAAAAAGGGTAAAGTTTATAATCCCGCGACTGGAGAACAAGAGTCTGAGGTAAGACTTGCCTCTAAATCTGATTTAGATCAAGCAGTTGAAGTTGCAAAAAAAGCTTTTGAAACTTGGTCATTAAAACCTCCTCTTCAAAGAGCAAGAGTGATGTTTAAGTTTAAAGAACTAATTGAAAAAAATTCTGATGAACTTACAAAATTAATAGTTTCCGAGCATGGTAAAGTTTATGACGATGCCCAAGGTTCACTAACAAGAGGACTAGAGGTAGTTGAATTTGCGTGTGGAATTCCTCATTTATTAAAAGGGGAATTTTCAGAAAATGTAGGTACTAACGTGGATAGTTGGTCAATGAGACAACCTTTGGGAGTTGTAGCTGGAATAACACCTTTTAACTTTCCAGCGATGGTTCCAATGTGGATGTTCCCAATTGCTATAGCATGTGGAAATACGTTTATACTCAAACCTTCAGAAAAAGATCCTTCATGTGCAATTAAATTAGCAGAGCTGTTAAAAGAAGCAGGACTTCCGGATGGTGTATTTAATGTCATCAATGGGGATAAAGAGTCTGTCGATGCTATATTAGAAAATAAAGATATTAAAGCAGTAAGTTTTGTAGGATCAACACCTATTGCAAAATACATTTATGAAAACTCAGCTAAAAATGAAAAAAGAGTTCAGGCACTAGGTGGAGCCAAAAACCATCTGGTAGTGATGCCAGACTGTGACTTAGATGGTGCTGTAAATGGCTTAATGGGTGCAGCTTATGGTTCAGCAGGTGAGAGATGTATGGCTCAATCTGTTGCAGTAGCTGTGGGAGATATAGGTGATGAGTTAGTTTCAAGGTTATCAAAAAAAGCTGAAGCTTTAAAAGTTGGTCCTGGTATGGATAAAACATCTGAGATGGGACCTTTAGTAACTAAAGAGCATTTAGAGAAAGTTAAAAGCTATGTGGACCTTGGTGTTGAAGAGGGAGCAAAACTAGTTGTAGATGGAAGAAATTTAAAACTTCAAGGTTATGAAAATGGATTCTATATCGGTGGCTGTTTATTTGATCATGTCACGAAAGATATGAGAGTTTATAAAGAAGAAATATTTGGCCCAGTTCTATCAGTTGTAAGAGTAAAAACTTTTGAAGATGCAGCTAAATTAATTAATGATCACGAGTATGGAAATGGCGTAAGCATATATACTAGAGATGGAGATGCAGGTAGAACTTTTGCAAGTAAAATCCAAGTAGGTATGGTTGGAATTAATGTTCCAATTCCAGTTCCAATGGCGTTTCATAGTTTTGGAGGATGGAAAAGATCTTTATTTGGAGATAGTGCAATGCACGGTATGGAAGGAATTAAATTTTATACAAAATTAAAAACAGTAACATCAAGATGGCCTTCAGGTATCCGTTCAAATGCGGAGTTTGTAATGCCAACAATGAAATAAGGAAAAAAATGAGCAAAATATCTTTGATTGGAGCAGGTCAAATAGGCGGAACTTTAGCACACTTAATTGGAACAAAAGAATTGGTGGATGAGGTGGTCTTGTTCGATGTTGCAAGTGGAATAGCAAAAGGAAAAGCGCTTGATATAGCGCAATCATCCTCAGTCGATGGTTTTAACGTAAAATTCTCAGGCACTGATGATTATAAAGACATCAAAGACTCAGATGTAATTATTATTACTGCAGGTGTTCCTAGAAAACCAGGTATGAGCAGAGATGACTTGTTGGGAATTAACCTAAAAATAATTAAACAAGTAGCAGAGGGTGTTAAACAAAATGCTCCTAATGCATTTGTAATATGTATTACTAATCCTTTAGATGTTATGGTTATGGCGTTTCAAAAATTTTCAGGTTTATCAGCTAATAAAGTTGTTGGGATGGCTGGAATTTTAGATAGTTCAAGATTTAAATTATTTTTATCTTTAGAATTAAATGTTCCAGTAAAAGAAATAGATGCGATGGTGATGGGTGGACATGGAGACACTATGGTACCAATGCCTAGATTTACTAAAGTATCAGGAAAACCTTTGCTTGATTTAGTAAAAGAGGGAAAAATTTCTCAAGAAAGATTGGAAGAAATAAATCAGAGAACTAGAGATGGTGGGGCTGAAATAGTTAAATATCTTGAAAAAGGATCTGCATTTTATGCGCCTGCAGCATCAGGAGTCCAGATGGCAGAATCATACTTAAATGATGAAAAAAAATTACTACCATGTGCTATTCAATTAAATGGAGAGTATGGCGTAAACAATGTTTATGCTGGTGTACCCGTAATTATCGGAAAAGACGGAGTGGAAAAAATAGAACAAATTGATTTAGATGATAAAGAAAAAAAAGAATTTATGCATTCTATCGATGCAGTTAAAGCGCTTTGGGAAGCGGCATCTAACATAGATCCTGATCTTTCTAAGTAATAATGAATATTCACGAACATCAAGCTAAGCAAATTCTAAAGAAATATGGAGCAAGTGTTCCAGAAGGTGTTTTTGCTCTAACTGCTGATGAATTAGTGGAAAAAGCAAAATCATTAAATACAAAAAAATATGTTTTAAAAGCTCAAATACATGCTGGTGGAAGAGGAAAAGCAGGAGGAGTTAAGATATTAGATTCTATTGAAGAGTTAAATGAGGCTGCAAAAGAGATGATGGGAAAAACTTTAGTCACTCATCAAACAGGTCCTGAAGGAAGAGAAGTAAAGAGATTATATGTTGAAGAGTCATCGAACATAGACAAAGAGTTTTATTTATCTTGTTTAGTAGATAGAGCTAGTTCTAAAATAGCTTTCATATCTAGTGACCAAGGTGGAATGGATATTGAAGAAGTAGCAAGTAGTTCACCTGAAAAAATCATAACAACTAAAGTTGATATAAGTAATGAAATTTCAGACAAAGATTGTGAAGAGATAATCAAAATTTTTAACTTAAGTGATAGTGCTAAAACGCAAGCAATTTCACTAATAAAATCAATTTATCAAATGTTTATAAGTACAGATGCAAATATGGTTGAGGTTAATCCATTAATTTTAACTAAAGAGGAAAAAGTAATTTGTTTGGATGCAAAAGTAAACTTTGATTCAAATGCATTATTTAGACATCCTGAAATTGTTGAACTAAGAGATTTAAATGAAGAAGACCCAACAGAAATAGAAGCAAGTAAACATGACTTAGCTTACATAAAATTGGATGGAAGCATTGGGTGTATGGTTAATGGTGCAGGTTTAGCCATGGCTACTATGGACATCATTAAACTGTATGGAAAAGAGCCAGCTAATTTTTTAGATGTTGGTGGTGGTGCTTCAAAAGAAAAAGTTTCAGCAGCTTTGAAAATAATTCTATCAGACAAAAATGTTAAAGGAATTTTAGTTAATATTTTTGGGGGAATAATGAGATGTGATGTTCTTGCTCAAGGAGTAGTAGATGCAGCCAAAGAAATAAATATTAGTGTTCCATTAGTTGTCAGACTTGCTGGTACAAATTTTAAAGAAGGAAAAGAAATATTAGATAATTCGGGATTAAAATTAATATCTGCTGAGAATTTAGATGATGCAGCAAAAAAAATTGTAGAGGCAATTAAATAAGATGTCTGTCTTAGTAAATAAAAATACAAAAGTAATCTGTCAGGGCTTTACAGGTGCACATGGCACTTTCCATTCTGAACAAGCAATTAAATATGGGACTAATTTAGTTGGGGGCGTAACTCCAAAAAAAGGTGGGCAGAATCATTTAGAAAGACCTGTTTTTAATAGTGTTATTGAGGCAAAAGATAGTGTTGGTGCAGATGCAACAATGATTTATGTTCCTGCTAAATTTGCTGCCGCAGCAATTATAGAAGCGATAGATGCATCAATAGAATTAATTGTCTGTATTACCGAAGGTATTCCAGTTCAGGATATGCTTAAGGTAAGACAAAAATTAAATGGTTCAAAAAGTAGATTGATTGGACCAAATTGCCCTGGAATAATTACTCCAGATGAATGTAAAATTGGAATTATGCCTGGAAATATCCATAAGAGGGGATCGGTTGGAATTGTATCAAGATCTGGAACTCTTACTTACGAGGCAGTAGCTCAAACAACTGAGAATGGTTTAGGTCAATCGACATGTATTGGTATTGGAGGTGATCCAATAAATGGCACAAATTTTATTGATTGTTTAGATTTGTTTTTAAATGATGAAGAAACAGAGTCTATTTTAATGATAGGAGAAATCGGGGGTACAGCAGAAGAAGAAGCTGCAGAGTTTGTTAAAAATCATAAAATCAAAAAACCGATAGTTGGGTTCATAGCTGGGATTACAGCTCCGCCTGGACGAAGAATGGGTCATGCAGGAGCAATTATTTCAGGAGGAAAAGGTGGCGCCGAAGATAAAATAAAAAAAATGGAGGAATCTGGCATTACAGTCGCAAAATCGCCCTCAATAATTGGAAAAACTTTATTTAATAAATTGTCAAATTGAAAAATAATATTAGAGGATTATATTAAATAATTAGATGTCAGCATCAAAAAATCTCGAATACGAAAAAACTTCATTTTTAAACAAATCAAATAGTGCATTTATTGAGCGAATGTATCTTAAATTTGTAAACAAGGATGTAGATTTACCTGATAGTTGGAAAGACTATTTTGAGGGTATTGGTGATGAATTAAATATTATCGCTAAAGAAATTAATGGTCCTTCATGGGGCCCTAAAAAAAATACAGTAGACATTGATGAACTTCAAAAAAAAATTGAGCAAGAAGATCAAAATTTTAATGGTATTGCTTCAAATAAAAATGATGTAATTCCAAGTTCAGCAAGATCTAATGAAGACTCTATTAAAGCAGTTTCGATGATTAGATCATACAGACAACGTGGTCATCTTATAGCTAAACTTGACCCTCTGGAGTTAATGAAATCAGATTATTTAGACGAACTTCATCCAGAGTCTTTTGGTTTCAAAAAAACAGATTACCAAAAAAATATTTATCTTGGTGGTGTAATTAACAGACAAAATTCCAACATTAAGGAAATATTAAGTTTTTTAAAAAAAACTTACTGTGGACCCGTAGGTTATGAATATATGCATATGTCTAATCCTACAGAGAGAAAATGGTTCAGAGATAGAATAGAAAAATCAGATGATAATTTAAATTTTACCAAAAATGGTAAAGAGGCTATTTTAAATAAATTAATCCAAGCAGAAGGTTTTGAAAAATTTCTTCATACAAAATATGTTGGAACCAAAAGATTTGGATTAGATGGAGGAGAAAGTTTAATACCTGCTTTAGAACAAATAATTAAAATTAGTGGTCAATCTCAAGTAAAAGAAGTCAAGATTGGTATGTCTCACAGAGGAAGATTAAATGTTTTAGCTAATGTATTACAAAAGTCTTACAAAAGAATATTTAATGAGTTTGCTGGTGAGTTTGGAACTTCATCAGACGAAGGAGCGGGAGATGTAAAATATCACTTAGGCGCTTCATCAAACAGAGAGTTTGATGGAAACTCAGTTCATGTTAGCTTAACTGATAACCCATCACATCTGGAAGCAGTTAATCCAGTTGTACTTGGTCAAACTAGAGCAAAACAATATTTCCACAAAGATAAAGAGAGAAAAAAAGTGATACCAATTTTAATTCATGGTGATGCTGCATTTGCAGGACAAGGTGTTGTAGCTGAATGTTTTGCAATGTCAGGTCTGCCTGGTCATAATACTGGAGGTACAATTCACATAATTGTCAACAATCAGATAGGATTCACTACTAGCCCAAGATTTGCTAGGTCCTCTCCATACCCCTCTGATATAGCAAAGATGGTTGACGCCCCAATAATTCATGCAAATGGAGATGATCCAGAAGCTGTTGTTTATGCGGCTAGAATAGCAACAGAGTTTAGATTAAAGTTCAATAGAGATGTAGTTGTAGATCTTATTTGTTATAGAAGGTTTGGTCATAATGAAGGGGATGAGCCATCTTTTACTCAACCTTTAATGTATGAAAAAATTAGATCACATCCTTCAACAACAAAAGTTTATGGAAAAAAACTTGTAGAAGAAAATGTCATATCGAATGAAAGCTTAGAAAATTCAATTAAAACTTTTAAGAATTTGCTTGATGATCAATTTAAAAATGCAAAAGATTACAAACCAAAAATTGCTTGGTTTGAAGGTACTTGGTCGGCTTATAAACCAGAAAAAGGAAAAGATAAAAGAGGTGTAACCGGTGCAGATACTAGAAAACTATTAGAAATATCAGAAAAAATTAATTCATCTTCCAATGAATTAAATTTACATAAAACTATAGTCAAAATACTAAATAATAGAAAAGAAACTGTTCAGAGTGGATCAAATATTGATTGGTCAACAGCTGAGGCTCTAGCGTTTGGGTCGCTACTAGAAGAAGGATATCCAGTAAGATTAGTTGGTCAAGACTCAGGGAGAGGAACTTTTAGTCAAAGACATTCAGTTTTAAGAAATCAAAAAGATAACAGTCGATATGTTCCTTTGAATAATATTTCAAACAATCAAAAACAATTTGAAGTTGTTGATAGTTTTTTATCTGAGTTAGCTGTGCTTGGATTTGAGTATGGTTATAGTTTGGTTGAACCTAATACGCTGACACTATGGGAGGCACAGTTTGGAGATTTTGCAAATGGCGCTCAGGTTGTGATAGATCAATTTATTGCTTCAGGTGAAAGAAAATGGAGAAGAGCTTCTGGATTAGTAATGTTATTACCTCATGGATACGAGGGTCAAGGTCCAGAACATTCATCAGCTCGACTAGAAAGATTTTTACAGTTATGTTCAAACGACAATATGCAAGTAATGAATTGTACAACTCCTGCAAATTATTTTCATGCTCTTAGAAGACAAATGCACAGAGATTTTAGAAAACCTTTAATCATGATGACTCCAAAATCTTTACTTAGAAATAAATACTGTGTTTCAAATTTAGAGGATTTTAGTAAATCAAATACTTTTCATAGAATACTTTGGGATCATGCAATAGATCCACAAACCAAAGGTTTTATAAAATTAAAAGAAAGTTCTAAAATTAAAAAAGTCATTTTATGTTCAGGAAAAGTTTATTTCGATTTGTTAGAAGCTAGAGAAAAATTAAAAAAAGATGATGTAATTTTGTTTAGAATTGAGCAACTTTATCCATTTCCTGCAAAAACACTCGTTAAAGAGTTAAAACCATATGCTGAGAATGCTGAATTTTATTGGTGCCAGGAAGAACCTAAAAATATGGGTGCATGGTTTTCAGTAAGAGATTATATCCAATGGACATTAGACACTATTAAGGCTAATAATAACAAAATTTCTTATATAGGAAGAAGCCCTGATGCATCTCCAGCAACTGGATATGCGAAAAGGCACATTTCTCAACAACAAGAAATAATAAGTAAGGTATTTGAATAAATATAAATGAGTGAAAAAATTGTAGTCCCTGTTCTTGGAGAAAGTATTACTGAGGCAACAGTAGCAAAATGGCTTAAAAATACTGGTGACGCAGTTGAAGCAGATGAGCCGATAGTTGAGCTTGAAACAGATAAAGTAAATCTAGAGGTTCCATCCCCTGTAAAAGGTGTTTTAACTGAAATTAATTCAAAAGATGGTTCAGTCGTAGAAGTGGGAGCATTACTTGGCACGGTATCAGAAAGTGGTTCGTCAGTTTCAGTAAAAAACGAGGAGATTAAAAAAGAAGAACCTTCTCAAAAAGAAGATAACGTAATTAAATTAGATCCATCTAAAAAAGAACCTAAAATTTTTGAAGAAAAAACTGAAAAAAATAGTCAGAACGAACCATTAGTTTTAACTGATGAGGTTAAAGAGGAAGAAACTCCAAAGCCAAAAATAACGAAGCCAGAACCTAAAACTAATACAGAAAGCCAAACACTTTCACCAGCAGTTAGAAAAATTGTTGTTGAAAACAAAATAGATATTAATTCAGTTCAAGGCTCAGGAAAAGATGGAAGAGTTTTAAAAGGTGACTTAATAAGTTTGATGGGAGCTAATCCGCAGCCATCAGAAAGAAAAGTTAAGTATGGTCAAGAAGAAAGAATTAAAATGACCAGACTGAGACAAACGATAGCTAAGAGATTAAAACAAGCACAAGAAAATGCAGCTTTGTTAACTACTTTCAATGAAGTTGATATGACAAATATTATGGAAATGAGAAAAGAAAATCAGCAAGATTTTCAAAGTCGCTATGGAATCAAATTGGGCTTCATGTCCTTCTTTGTTAAAGCATGTGTTGTTGCGTTAAAAAATTTCCCTGCAGTAAATGCTGAAATTGATGGTGATGAAATAATTTATAAAAATTATTACAATCTTAGTTTTGCTGTAGGAACAGAAAAAGGTTTAGTTGTACCTGTATTAAGAGATGCTGATGAATTATCATTTGCTGAAATTGAAAAAAATATTAAAGAAATTTCAGAAAAAGCAAGAGATGGAAAATTAACTATAGAAGATCTTCAAGGTGGAACATTTACAATTAGTAATGGCGGTGTTTATGGATCAATGTTGTCAACACCAATATTAAACCTCCCACAATCAGGTGTACTTGGAATGCATAATATTGTTGATAGACCTGTCGTTGTTGATGGAGAAATAAAAATCAGACCAATTATGTATTTGGCTTTGTCATACGACCACAGAATAATTGATGGCAAAGAATCAGTTTCATTTTTAAAAATGGTAAAAGAAAATTTAGAAGACCCTAGAAGGTTATTTTTGGATATTTAAATGTCAGAAAAATTTCAAGCAGTTGTAATAGGTGGGGGACCAGGAGGTTATGTTTGTGCAATTAGACTTGCTCAGCTTGGATTAAAAACAGCATGTATTGAATCAAGAGGGTCTCTTGGAGGAACATGTTTAAATGTAGGATGTATACCTTCAAAAAGTTTATTAAATCTGTCTGAAGAATTTCATAAAGTTCAAAACCTATCGAGCAAAGGTATTGAAATTGGCGAAGTTAAACTAAATCTTGAAAAAATGATGAAAAGCAAAGATAAAGCAGTGACTATACTTACTAAGGGTGTCGAGTTTTTACTTAAGAAAAATAAGGTAACTTATTATAAAGGAACTGGAAGCTTCAAATCTCAAAATGAAATCATAATTAAAGACGATCAAAATAAAGAAACTACCATTCAAGCTGAAAAAACAGTGATAGCCACAGGTTCTGTTCCAGTTTCCTTACCTGGAATAGAAATTGATGAAAAAGTTATCGTTTCTTCAACGGGAGCATTAAAATTAGACAAAGTTCCAAAAAAAATGGTTGTTGTAGGGGGTGGCTATATTGGATTAGAAATGGGCTCTGTTTGGTCAAGGTTAGGAGCCGAGGTGCAAGTAGTAGAATTTTTAGATCACATTACCCCTGGTATGGATAAAGAAATTTCTTCAGAATTTATGAAGATATTAAAAAAACAAGGCATCAAATTTAACATGCAGAATAAAGTTGAAGCTATCCAATATAATAAAACAGGAGCAGTTGTTCAAACAGCTGATAAAGATGGTAATAAAAATAATTTTGATTGTGATGTTGTACTTATTTCTGTTGGACGAAAAGCAAATACTGATGGTTTAAATCTAGAAGCTGCTGGTGTTGAATTGGATGAAAGAAAAAGAGTTAAAACAGACAATACTTTTAAAACTAATATTAATAATATTTATGCAATAGGAGACGTTATAAGTGGACCTATGCTTGCTCATAAAGCAGAAGACGAAGGAATTGCAGTTGCAGAAAATATAGCAGGTCAATCAGGCCATGTTAATTATGATACAATTCCTGGTGTTGTTTACACTACCCCAGAAGTAGCATCAATTGGTAAGACAGAAGAGCAGCTAAAAGAATTAAATACAAAATATAAAATTGGTAAGTTTTCATTCATGGCCAATTCTAGAGCAAAAGCCATAGATGATGCAGAGGGGTTTGTTAAAATTTTAGCAGATGAAACCACAGATAGAGTTTTAGGTGCACATATAATAGGCCCTCATGCTGGAGAACTCATTGCAGAAATAGGTGTTGCAATGGAATTTGGTGCAAGTTCAGAGGATATTGCAAGAACTTGTCATGCTCATCCAACATTTTCAGAAGCTGTTAAAGAAGCAGCATTATCAGTAGATAAAAGAGCAATACACTCTTAATATATTTTCATATTATCAAAATATGAAAGTGCCGATTCTTTTACCAAATATATTTAATCATCCATTCACATATGAAAGTGATCTTAAATTAAAAGTAGGTGATTATGTGTTGGTACCTTTTGGTAAATCTAAAATTACAGGAGTAGTTTGGGATGAATTTGAAAAGAAAAACAATAGAAATTTTAAAATTAAGAGCGTAATAAAAAAATTAGAAGTTACACCTTTGAAAAAAACAACCATAAAGTTTCTTAACTGGTTTTCAGAATATAATATAATTCCAAAAGGAATGGCTTTAAAGCTAGTTCTATTAAGTAGTAATGCTGTAGAAAAGTTTCAAAAAGATACGTATAAAGTTTTTGAAACAGATATTAAAAAAAGTTCAATTAAGCTTTCTGAAGAACAGAAAAAATCTCTTAAAAAGATGAATGTTTCTAATCAAAAATTTAGAGTTCATGTTCTTCAAGGTACAACAGGCTCAGGTAAGACCATGGTATACTTTGAAGCTCTTAAAGACATTATAAACAAAGGTTTTCAAGGGTTAATCTTATTACCTGAGATAGGCTTAACAGGTCAATTTGAAAAAAAATTTATAGAATTTTTTGGTTTTACACCAGCTATTTGGCACTCTGGTATTACAAAAAAAAATAAAGAAATTATTTGGAGTGGAATTGCAAGTGGTGAAATTAAAGTTGTCATAGGAGCTAGATCATCATTATTTTTACCATTTAAAAAATTAGGTTTAATTATTGTTGATGAAGAACACGATCAATCTTACAAACAAGATGAAGGGGTTACCTATAATGCAAGAGATATGGCTATTTCAAGAGCTTCATTTGAAAACATCCCTGTCAATTTAATAACTGCTGTTCCGTCAATTGAAACTTATGAAAATATTAAAAAAGGTAAATATAGTATTTCTAAATTAGAAAAACGTTACCAAAACGCATCATTACCAAATTATGAAATAATTAATCTAAATGAAACAAAATTAGAAAAACAATCTTGGCTTTCAAAAAAAATACTTGATAAGGTAAATTTTCATCTTGATAAAAATGATCAAATACTATTTTTTTTAAATAGACGTGGGTTTTCTCCACATGTACTTTGCAACAAATGTTTTAATAGTTACTCATGTCCCAATTGTTCAATTAATTTAGTTTATCATAAAAAAAAGAACAATTTATTATGTCATTATTGTGGTTTCAAATCTTCTTTAAAAAGAATTTGTGTAAAAGATGGAGATTGTGAATTTATTTTTAGTGGTCCTGGTGTTGAAAGGATATCTGAAGAAGTTAAAAAATATTTTCCATTCAAAAAAATTGAAATTTTTTCAAGTGATACAATGAATAAAAAGAGTTCTAGTGATAAATTAGAAAAAATAATTAATAACGAAGTTCAAATTTTAGTTGGGACCCAGTTAATTTCTAAAGGTTTTCATTTTCCAAGTCTTAATTGTATTGTAGTAGTTGATATTGATCTTTCTTTACAAGGGCACGATTTAAGAGGAGCTGAAAAAAATTTACAATTATACCATCAACTTTCTGGACGAGCAGGCAGAACTGGAAAACCTGCAACTGTATATTTCCAAACTTATAATACAAATACTAAAATGATTTCAGATTTAACAAACAGCAATCCTGATATTTTTCTTGATAGAGAGCTGGATATTAGAAGACAAAACAAACTCCCACCATTCCAAAGATTTATTTCTTTAATCCTAACAGGAGACAATGAAGCAAAATTAGAAAAAGAAGCCTTTTATTTTAAAAACTTTATTGAAAAAAAAATTGATGGAAGAGTGTTGGGACCAGTTAGTGCGCCAATTTTTAGATTAAAAAAGAAATATAGAATTAGAATGTTGATTAGGGGTTCAAAATCACTCAAGTTGCAAAATTCAATTGCAGAAATTATCCCAAATTACAAATTTTCTTCCGGAATAAAACTTTCAGTTGATGTTGATCCAATAAACTTCAATTAACCCTTAAAAAAAGGACTTTTTAACGAATGTGCTACTTGAAGACATTATAGTCATATGCTAATTAGTGCGTGATTTTAAAATAATCTTCAACATAACAGAGGTACCAAGTTGAGTAAAAATAAGGGATTTTCAATAACTTCAGCTGACAGATATTCTTTAGCTTTGTATGAACTTGCAAACGAAAGCAATGTCCTCTCACAAGTAGAAGATCAATCTTTATCTTTCTTAAGTTTGATTTCATCAAGTAAAGATTTTTCAAATTTAATTAAGGATCCAACAAATAGCCAAGAAGATCTTTTAAAAGTTTTAAATACTATTTCTAATGATAACAAATTTGAAAATTTATTAAAAAACTTCTTAAGTTTTTTAATCACTAAAAGACGATTTTTTTATGTAGAACAAATCTTAAAGAGTTTTATTGAAACTTGTTCAAAAAAAAGAGGAGAATTGAAAGCAGAATTAAAATCTGCAAAAGAATTATCTGGTGACGAAATTTCTAAAATCACAGATGAGCTAACAAAAAACTTTAGCTCAAAAATAAAATTAAACTACAAACATGATCAAAGTTTAATAGGAGGCTTAGTAGTACAAGTTGGAAGTACTATGGTGGACACCTCAATTAAAAATAAATTACAACAAATCGAAAATAGAATGATAGAGGCATAAATGGAAATAAATCCTTCAGAAGTAACAAAAATACTAAAAGAACAAATTAAAAATTTTGGTGACAAAGCAGAAGTAACCGAAGTTGGACAGGTATTATCAGTAGGAGATGGTATCGCTAGAATTTATGGTCTTGATAATGTTCAGGCTGGAGAAATGGTGGAGTTTGCTGATGGCTCAAAAGGTATGGCTCTAAACTTGGAAAGTGAAAATGTTGGTGTTGTAATTTTTGGAGATGACAGAAATATTAAAGAAGGTGATACAGTTAAAAGAACTGGAAATATTGTCGATACTCCAGTTGGAAAAGAATTGTTAGGTAGAGTTGTTGATGGATTAGGAAATCCAATTGATGGTAAAGGACCTTTAGATAAAAGCGTTCAAAAAAGTAGAGTTGAAGTTAAAGCTCCTGGAATTATTCCAAGACAGTCAGTTAGTGAACCTATGCAAACAGGTTTAAAATCTATTGATAGTCTAGTCCCAGTAGGAAGAGGACAGCGTGAGTTAATTATTGGTGATAGACAAACTGGTAAAACTGCAGTTGCAATCGATGCTATTATAAACCAAAAGAAAATTAATGAGTCTGGTGATGAGAAACAAAAGCTTTATTGTATTTATGTAGCGATTGGTCAAAAAAGATCAACCGTAAGACAGATTCAAAAAACATTGGAAGAGGCTGGGGCAATGGAATATACAACAATCGTTGCTGCAACAGCGTCTGACTCTGCGCCACTTCAGTTTTTAGCTCCTTACACAGGGTGTGCGATGGGTGAATATTTTAGAGATAATGGAATGCATGGATTAATTATTTATGATGATTTATCTAAGCAGGCTGTTGCTTATAGACAGATGTCTCTGCTTTTAAGAAGACCTCCAGGACGTGAAGCTTATCCAGGTGATGTATTCTATCTACATAGTAGATTGTTAGAAAGAGCAGCGAAATTAAGTGATGAGCATGGTGGAGGTTCTTTAACCGCACTTCCAATCATTGAAACACAAGGTGGTGACGTATCAGCTTTTATTCCAACTAACGTAATTTCAATTACAGATGGTCAAATTTTCTTAGAAACTGAACTTTTTAACCAAGGGATAAGACCAGCTATTAACGTTGGTTTATCTGTATCTAGGGTTGGTTCTTCAGCACAAACAAAAGCGATGAAAAAAGTTTCTGGATCAATGAAACTAGAGTTAGCACAGTACAGAGAGATGGCTGCATTTGCTCAATTTGGTTCTGATTTAGATGCATCAACACAGCAACTTTTAAACAGAGGATCAAAATTAACTGAACTTCTTAAACAAAAACAATATTCGCCAATGACAGTAGCTGAACAAGTTATTTCTGTCTTCTGTGGAGTAAAAGGTTATTTGGACGATATTGAATTAAAAGACATTGCTGAGTTTGAAAACAAAATTATCGAAAAATGTAAGTCCGATAAACCTGAAATAATTGACTCAATTCAAAGTTCAGGCAAACTTGAAGAAGATAAAGAAAAATTACTAATTGAAGTAATTACTCAGTTAAAGGAAAACTTTAAATCTTAATAAATTATGGCGAGTTTAGACGATCTTAAAAAAAGAATAGCTAGTGTAAAATCTACACAGAAAATTACAAAAGCTATGAAAATGGTGGCAGCTGCAAAGCTTAGAAGAGCTCAAGAAAGTGCTGAGAAGGGAAGACCTTATTCAGAAAAGATGAACAACATAATTCTTAATCTTTCTAGCGGTATTTCAGATAAAGAAAATGCTCCAAAATTATTATCTGGATCAGGTAATGATAAAGTTCATCTTTGTGTTGTGATGACTTCTGACAGAGGTTTGTGTGGTGGATTTAATTCCAACATAATTAAGAAAGCTAAAAGCTATTTTGCAAAACTTGAAGAGGAAGGGAAAGATTTAAAGATTATTACTGTGGGCTCTAAAGGTAACGATCAACTTAAAAGAGCTTATGGCAACAAGATAATCGCAAATATTTCTTTTAAAGAATCTAAACATGCTAATTATTTTGATGCTGAAAAAGTTGGTAAAATGGTTATAGAAAAATTTGAAGCTGAAGAGTTTGATGTTTGTACTATTTTTTACAATCAATTCAAAAATGTAATTACTCAAATTCCTCAAGCACAACAAATTATCCCTTTGAATGTTGAGAATTCAGAGGAAGATAAATCTGAAGACAGCTATGAGTTTGAACCAGATGAAGATGAAATTTTAAGCAATTTGTTGCCAAAAAATATTTCAACACAAATATTTAAGGCGATGTTAGAGAATTCAGCTAGTGAACAGGGCTCAAGAATGAGTGCAATGGACAATGCAACCCGGAACGCAGGTGAAATGGTTGACAAGCTTACTATTGAGTATAATAGAAGTCGTCAGGCAGCAATTACTAAAGAACTAATAGAAATCATATCAGGAGCAGAGAGTTTATAATTATGAGCAAAGGAATAATTACACAAGTTATTGGAGCAGTAGTAGACGTAAAATTTGATGGAGATCTTCCAGAAATTTTAACAGCCTTAGAATGTAAAAATGGAGACAACAGACTAGTTTTAGAGGTTGCTCAACATTTAGGAGAATCTACTGTTAGAACAATTGCAATGGATGCTACTGAAGGACTAAAAAGAGGTGATGAGGTTACTAATACTAAAGCACCTATCCAAGTTCCTGTTGGACCTGAAACACTAGGAAGAATTATAAATGTAATCGGAGAACCTATTGATGAAAGAGGTGAAGTAAAAACTAAAGAAAGTTGGCCTATTCACAGAGCTGCTCCTGAATTTAATGAACAGTCAACTGAAACCGAAATATTGGTTACGGGTATAAAAGTAATCGACTTGTTAGCACCATATGCAAAAGGTGGAAAAATTGGACTATTTGGTGGAGCTGGAGTTGGAAAAACAGTTTTGATCATGGAATTAATTAACAACGTTGCAAAGGCACATGGTGGTTTTTCAGTTTTTGCTGGTGTTGGAGAAAGAACTAGAGAAGGAAACGATTTATATCATGAGATGATAGACTCAGGTGTTATCAAGAAAGATGGAGCTGGATCTAAAGCTGCGTTAGTTTATGGACAAATGAATGAACCTCCAGGAGCTAGAGCTAGAGTTGCTCTTACAGGATTAACTGTAGCTGAGTACTTTAGAGATCAAGAAGGTCAAGACGTTCTTTTCTTCGTAGATAATATTTTCAGATTTACCCAAGCAGGTTCTGAGGTATCGGCTCTACTGGGAAGAATACCATCAGCTGTTGGTTATCAGCCTACACTTGCAACTGACATGGGTAACCTTCAGGAAAGAATTACAACTACTAACAAGGGATCAATTACTTCAGTACAAGCTATTTATGTACCAGCTGATGACTTAACTGACCCTGCGCCAGCAACCTCATTTGCTCACTTAGATGCAACTACGGTTCTTTCTAGACAAATTGCTGAGATAGGTATTTATCCTGCGGTTGATCCACTTGACTCTACTTCAAGAATTTTGGACCCTAGAATAGTTGGTGATGAGCATTACAGAGTTGCTAGAGAAGTTCAAAAAATCTTACAAACTTACAAATCCTTACAAGATATTATTGCCATTTTAGGTATGGATGAATTATCTGAAGAAGATAAATTAGTTGTAGCTAGAGCTAGAAAGATACAGAGATTTTTATCTCAACCATTCTTTGTTGCGGAAGTATTTACAGGTTCTCCTGGTAAGTTGGTTGATTTAGATTCAACAATAAAAGGCTTTGCCGCTATTTGTAAAGGTGACTATGATCATTTACCAGAAGCTGCTTTTTATATGGTTGGAACTATAGAAGAAGCAATTGAAAAAGCTGATAAAATGACCAAGGAAGCTGCCGCTTAATGAGTGACGAGTTTAAGATTGAGATAGTAAACCCTGAAAAATCTTTTTTAGTTAAAGAAGACGTTTCAGAAGTAGTTGTACCTGCTTTTGAAGGAGAAATGGGCATACTTAAAGATCACATCTCTATTATCTCATTTTTGAAACCTGGGATTATAAAAATTTTATCAAAATCTGGAGATGAAAATTATTATGTTGAGGATGGGATTGTTGAATTTAAAAATAATAATTTATCAATTTTAACCAGCTCAGTTTTCAATCTTACAGATTTAGATAAATCTAAACAGCAAGATTTACTAAAATTAGCAGAGGAAGAGGCTGGTAAACCAGACATTACTGATCAATCTAAGTACTTAGTTGATCAAAAAATTGAAGTATTAAGATCTCTTAATTAATAATTTTTTTTACTTTTTCTTGTAGCTCTTTGTAAACATGGAGTTTAAAATCAACCACCACCTCTGTGAGTTGATCAAGATCTATCCATTTCCAATCTAAGAATTCTGGATTTTTAGTTTTAATATCAATTTCTTTTTCCTCTCCAGTAAATTTCATTAAAAACCATTTTTGCTTTTGGCCTTTGTATTTGCCTTTCCAAATAATTCCTAATAAACGATCAGGAAGTTCATAAGTAATGGTTCCATCTAATTCTTTTATTAACTCCACACTTTTAACACTAGTTTCTTCTTCTAGTTCTCTATAGGCTGCTTTTAAAAAATCTTCTCCTTCATCAACACCTCCTTGAGGCATCTGCCAAAATTTTTTTGCATTATCAATTCTTCTTGCAACAAAAACTTTATTATCATTATTTAACAAGATAATTCCTACCCCAGTCCTTAAAGGTAATTCACTATAATTCTTATCCATATTTTAACCATTAAGTAATTTTATTGCGTAATTTAATTGATTATCTGTATCAGTTTTAATTCTAAATTCATCTCCTTCTTCATTCACCTCAATATCTGGTTTTACTCCAACCTCAGATATAGATTTTCCAGAAGGCAAGTAATATTTTGAAACTGTTAATCTTATAGCTCCCTTATTTTTTAGGGGAATTATTGATTGCACAGATCCTTTACCGTAACTTTTTTCACCAATTATAATTGCTCTTTTATGATCTTTAAGAGCACCAGCAACAATTTCAGATGCTGATGCAGAACCATAATTAATTAGTACCACTAAAGTTTTTCCTTCTGTGATATCTCCTTTACGTGCAAACCATTTTCTGTTGTCTGATTTTTTTCTACTTTTTGTTGATACTATTTCTCCATTATCAAGAAAGAAGTCAGAAATTTTTATTGCTTGAGACAATAACCCTCCAGGATTATTTCTAAGATCTAATATGAATGCTTTTAAATTTTCATTTTCTTTTAATTTTTTGATTTGTTTTTTGATTTGATTACTACTGTTGTCGTTAA
>Ga0315330_10000308_pt1 | contig 28826 bp, 30 predicted proteins | sample M140m34915metaG_FD_203453 | JGI IMG/M metagenome (GOLD analysis project Ga0315330, IMG submission 203453) | Ammonia-oxidizing marine archaeal communities from Monterey Bay, California, United States - M1 40m 34915 | ecosystem: Environmental > Aquatic > Marine > Intertidal zone | place: USA...
CTTGCTGTTCTACCCATTGGCCTAACATGAGATTCGGAGAATCTAATTAATTTACCTGATGAGGAAGCAAGAAGTATCTCATCTTCGCCTGATGTTATTGCAGTTCCAATTAGCACATCATCATCATCTAAGTTAATTGCTTTAATACCTGATTTATATTTCTTAGCAAATAAACTCAGATTAGTCTTCTTTGTTGTGCCTTTTCTAGTTGCCATGAAAATATATTTATCATCTGAAAATTCATCGACTGGGAGTATTTCACTAACTGACTCATCATCATCTAAATTCAACATATTGACTAGCGGCCTGCCCTTAGAAATCCTAGATGCTACTGGAATTTCATAGACTTTTAACCAAAAAACCTTACCTTTTGTAGTGAAACATAATATTTGAACATGGCTACTTAACACATATAGATTCTGAATTAAGTCTTCCTCTTTAACGCTTGCTGCTGCTTTACCCTGCCCGCCTCGTCTTTGTTCCCTATATTCATCAAGTGGTTGCGTTTTTGCATAACCACTCCTTGAAACAGTCAAGACTCTAGTCTCTTCAGGTATCAAGTCTTCGTTAGTGATGCCTCTTCTTGTATCATTTATCAGCGTTTTCCTTTCATCACCAAAAGTAGCTTTTATTTGGTTAAGCTCGTCAATTATTAGAGCTTGCAAGGTAGCTTTATCATCTAGTATTTTTTGTAACTCAAGTATTTTAGTAATGATGTCATTAAACTCATTATTTAAATTATCTTGCTCTAGACCTGTTAGCCTACCAAGCCTTAATTCTAGAATTGCTTTTGCTTGAAGAGGAGAAAGTTTATATTTTTTTCCTTTGATTCCTACATCTTTTGGAAGACCTTTAGGCTTGCATGCATCTTCACCAACTTTTTTAAGAATTGCATGAAGCGGTCCTGCATCCCATTGCTTTTTACACAAAGCCTCAGCTGCAACTTTTGGGTCTTTAGATTTTTTAATGATAGAGATAACTTCATCTATGTTTGCTATAGAAACCATCAAACCTTCAACAATATGGCCTCTTTCTTTTGCTTTTTTAAGATCAAATTTAGTTCTTTTTACGATTACATCTTTTCTATGCTCTATAAATGCCTCAAGAATCTCTTTTAAATTTACTTCTTTAGGCTGACCTTTAGACAAAACAGTCAAATTAATACCAAATGATTGCTCAAGCTGAGTTTGAGCAAATAGATTATTTTCTAATACTTCAACCGAATCACCTTTTCTTACTTCAATTACAACCCTTAAGCCATCTTTATCAGACTCATCTCTAATTTCTGTAATTCCTTCTATTTTTTTGTCCTTAACTAACTCAGCAATCTTTTCAAGCATACGAGCTTTGTTAACCATAAAAGGAATTTCGTTAATAATTAATGATTGCTTGCCTGACTTATCTTCTTCGATGGATGTATTTGAGCGAATATGAATAATTCCTCTTCCAGTTTTATAAGCCTCGTATATTCCTGCCCTACCATCAATAGTTCCTCCAGTAGGAAAGTCAGGTCCAGGTATATCTTTAATCAGCTCATCAATCGAAAGCTTTGGATTTTCAATCAAATTTATACAGCCAGTGATTACTTCGGTAAGATTATGTGGAGGTATGTTTGTGGCCATTCCAACTGCAATGCCTGATGAGCCATTAATTAATAAGTTTGGAATTTTTGTAGGAAGTACATCTGGTATGTGTTCGCTTCCGTCATAGTTAGGCGAAAAAGATACTGTGTCTTTTTCAAGATCTCCAAGCATTTGATCAGTAATTTTAGCCATGCGTACTTCCGTGTATCTCATAGCTGCCGGAGGATCTCCATCTATTGAGCCAAAGTTACCTTGACCCTCAACCAATGTATATCTCAATGAAAAGTCTTGAGCCATTCTTACCATGGCATCATAAACAGCTGAATCACCATGAGGATGGTATTTACCTATAACATCGCCAACAACTCTGGCAGACTTCTTATAGGGTTTGTTGTATGAATTTTTTAGGTCATACATAGCGAAAAGAATTCTTCTGTGGACTGGTTTTAGACCGTCTCTTATATCTGGAAGCGCCCTTCCATGAATTACACTCAACGCATAACTTAAATATGACTGCTTGAGTTCATCTTCAATATTTACTGAAATAATTTCTTTAGCAAAATCGCTCATTTTTAGGCCTAAATAATAGTAATAAATAACTTAATTAATTAAGTTAATTTTATCACGAATATATTGATTTTATGCGAATTTATTCAGGCTTATAGTAGTCAATTCTCTCTATATCTTCTTCAGTAACCTCTTGACCATATTGAATCTCAATTAAATGGCATGGTTGATCAAAAGGATTTGTAATTTGATGCCATTCTCCGACATTTGCTAAGTATTTATCAAATTTATTTAGTGTTATATTTTCTCTATTATCTGGATCACTTTTACTGAAATTTACTACACACTTGCCTTTGCTTACGAGCCAAATTTCACTCCTCATTTTATGACGCTGAAAGCTCATTCCCTGACCAGGAGATACAATTAATTCTTTTACTTTTACATCATCATCTTTAAACAAATTATAATAACTACCCCAAACTCTCTCTTCTTGAAAATACTTCCATTTTTTTAAAATCCACGATGAAGAATTTCTTTTATCATCTCCACCAACTCCAAATACAAACTCTATTTCAGATACTGTCATTTCTGGAATATTGTCTTTACTTCTATCGCCTCCATTAGCAAATATTATTTCTGAGCTTGGATATAGATTTTTTATATTTTCTAATGCATTGATAGCACTGCCGAATTCGTCATCTTCAAACCCTATTACATCATCAACAAAATAAAGATTCTCGATAATTGTTTTTCTTTCATTAAATGGCATAAAAAACTTATCTTTCTTTTTTTGTAACCATGCGTCGCTGTTCAAAGCAACAATTAATTTATCGCCAAGTTTTTTTGCAGATTTTAAATAAGATATATGTCCAGAATGTATTGGATCAAATCCGCCACTTACAATAACAATTTTCATTAGAAATTTTTTTATATATAAGTATAGATCAAGTTATGTTGAATTCATTATGAAGAAACAAAAAATCAATCTTTAAATTCTGAAACAACTCCGCCAATTGATTCTTTCGCATCACCAAATAACATTCTTGTATTTTGCTTAAAGAAAAGTGGGTTCTGAACACCTGCAAAGCCAGATGACATTGATCTTTTGAGCACGAATACAGTCTTAGCGTTGTGAACCTCTATGATTGGCATGCCGTAAATTGGGCTTCCGGGTTCCTCGGTCGCTGAAGGATTAACTACATCATTCGCACCAATAACAACGGCTACATCAACTGAATCCATGGTTGGGTTTACATCCTCAGGTTCCGCTAAAACATCATAAGAAACATTTGCTTCTGCAAGAAGAACATTCATGTGTCCTGGCATTCTTCCTGCAACAGGGTGAATACCATACCTAACCTCTGTTCCATTTTCTTCAAGCAATTCTCCTAGCTCCCTTACGACGTGTTGAGCTTGAGCAACCGCCATTCCATAACCTGGGACAATTAATACTGAACTAGCATTCTCTAAAATTAAAAATGCGTCAGATACATTAATAGGATTAACTTCACCTTGCTCTTCAGAACCTTTGGATGTTGATGAGCTTGCATAGCCTACAAATAAAATATTACTAATAGATCTATTCATGGCTTTAGCCATGATTATTGTAAGGATCAAACCACTTGCTCCAACAAGTGAGCCAGCAACTATAAGAACATTATTTAGCAATAAAAGTCCTGCTAGCGCAGCGGCAATACCTGAAAATGAGTTTAACAATGAAATTACAACAGGCATATCTCCCCCGCCAATTGGAAGAACAAAACCAATACCAGCCATTAATGTCAAAACCAAAAATACTGAGAAAAAATTAGTACCAAGTAAATTTATAAAGGCGGGAATAAATGATGCAATTAGAAAAAATAAGGAGATGTAAAATATAGTTGTAAATAATTTAGTGACAAAAGAAGTTTTTGCTATATTTATCTTCTCAGCAAGTTTTCCATAAGCTACTAAACTGCCAGAAAATGTTACCCCACCAATATAGATTGTTATGAGAATTAGTGCATATTGAAATATTGGTATGTTTATCCCAGAGGTATATTCAGACCATGCTATTAGAAAGGTAGCAAGTCCTCCAAAGCCATTAAACAAAGCTACCATTTCTGGTATTGAAGTCATCTTTACTTTCAAAGCAATTAGCGAACCTACTATAGCTCCAAGACCTATACCGGCAATAAGAATTAAAGGATTTGTAACATTTATAAAAGTGACTAGAACAGCTACAAGCATTGCAAGAGCAGATAAAAAGTTACCTTTGACTGCAGTATCTTCTTTGCCAAGCATTTTAATGCCTGATATGAAAAGAATTGACGAAATTATATAAACTATATTTTGTACTATTGAGATATCCATTATTTCTTCTTAAACATTTTAAGCATTCTGTTTGTGACTAAATATCCACCAAATACATTAATTGAAGCAAAAGTTACTGCAAGAAAAGCTAAGACTGTTTGAAGCTGATTATCAACTGATAATAATAATGCGCCTACTAAAGCAATCCCTGAAATAGCGTTAGCGCCTGACATCAATGGGGTATGAAGAGTGCTTGGAACTTTAGATATAAGCTCAAGACCAAGATAGATCGATAATATAAGAACAAATCCTAATAAAATGTATGTTTCCATTAGCTAAACCTCTCGTTAAGTATTTTGCCATTATGAACAAGCACGCTACTTTTAATAATTTCATCTTCAAAATCAAAATTTATTACACCTGAATCAGTATCATAAAAATCAGTTATCCAATGGTTAAAGTTATTTGATAGAGCAAGTGATGCATGAGAAGAAACTGTTGAAGACAAATTAGAAATACCAATTATTTTTACTCCATTTTTAATTACAACCTCATCTTGAATTGAGCCCTCAACATTGCCTCCAGACTCAACAGCCATATCAAAAATAACACTTCCAGGCTGCATTTTTGAAATTGTATTATTATCTATAATCTTTGGAGCTGGTCTTCCAAAGAGCTGTGCAGTAGTTATGACAATGTCAGACCTTTCACATACCTTAGATTGAAGATCCTTTTGTTTTTGGATTTGTTCTGGAGTTAATTCATTGGCATAACCTTGATCATTTTGACCTGTTTCGCCTAAATCTATTTTTACGAATTTTGCTCCAAGTGACTGCACTTGTTCCTCCACAACATCCCTAGTATCAAAGGCTTCAACCCTTGCTCCCAATCTTTTGGCTGTTGCAATTGCTTGAAGTCCTGCTACACCAACTCCAATTACAAAAACTCTAGCTGGCTTTAAAGTACCAGCAGCTGTCATCATCATTGGCAAGCCTTTAGAAAGATGTTTAGCAGACTCGATAACTGCTGAATATCCTGCAAGATTTGCCTGAGAGCTTAAAACATCCATTTTTTGGGCTCTAGTGATTCTTGGGATAAACTCCATACTCACTAAATTTATATTTTTTTCCTTGCATTTATTGATATGTTCTTGACTATTAAACGGATTAACCATCCCAAGAATTGTGGATCCAGTTTTGACCTTTGATAGATCTTCTTCAGTTAAAGGTTGAAGAGTAATAATTAAATCAGCTTGAGATAGGCAAGCTTCCCTTGTTTCTGACTTTAGGCCATTGCTTTCAAATTGAGAGTCATTTGTATAAATACCATCACCAATCCCTTTCTCAAATAAGATGGTTGTATTAAGCGATACAAGAGATTGAATTGTCTCAATATGAATCGGAGATCTCTTGTCAGAGGGCTCTGAGGATTTTAATGCTGCTATTATCAATTTATATTAAATAAAATTACCTTGTAGTGAAGTAAATAATAAGTATATTTAAAAGTCAATTGAAAATAGAAATCCTTTTGTTTCGAGCTTTTTTTTGTTTTTAAATGTAGTTTTACTACACAAACAATAAATTTAAAGTTAATTAAAATATTAGAAAAAATATTGTTAAACTGTGCACATGAATGTAGATGAAAATGAAATAGCTAAGTTTGCCGAGCTTGCTGATAAGTGGTGGGATAAGGAAGGTGATTTTAAGCCATTGCATAAAATAAATCCTCTGCGTGCAAACTATATTGACAGTATTGCATCTGTTGATGCCAAAACTTTTCTTGATGTTGGGTGTGGTGGTGGAATTCTTGCTGAGGCTATTTATGATAAAGGCGCAGAAGTTACTGGAATTGATGCTGCTGGGCCAGGAATAAATGCAGCAAAAATTCATGCAAGCAAATCTTCAAAAGATATAAAATATATTGAAGGTACTGCAGAAAGCTTTTATGCAGAAAATAATGAGAGATTTGATATTGTTTCTTGTCTTGAAGTGCTAGAACATGTTCCAGATCCTAAAGAACTGATAAATGTTTGCGTGAAGCTTTTAAAGCCGGGTGGGGATTTATTTTTGTCTACAATTAATAAAAATCCAAGGTCTTGGATTACAGCAATTGTTGGTGCTGAATATGTATTTAATATCCTTCCGAAAGGAACCCATGAATATAATAAATTTATTAAGCCATCCACTTTAGCATCATATATAAGGGATGCTAATGCTGAATTAAAAGATACAAAAGGAATGTTCTATAATCCGCTTACCCATAATGCTAGCTTAAATAATGATTTAGGCGTTAACTATATAGTTCATGCAAAAAAACCCTCTAACTAATATAAAGCTTTTTCTATTCGATCTTGATGGAACTTTGATTGATACGGCTCCTGATTTTTTAACTTCACTTAATAATGTTCTTGAAGAAAATAATCGTGATTTAGTTCATTTAGACGATATAAGGCAATTTATATCTGATGGCAGTGGTAAGTTAGTTGAGGTGGGGTTTGGAATAGATAGTGATCATGAAAAATTTAATGAGCTTAAGTCAGCTCTTTTAAGTGAATATAAGAAAAATTTAACTTGCTTATCTAAATTATTCGATGGAGTGAAGGATTTAATTGATTTTCTTAATAAAAAAAATATTGTTTATGGCATTGTGACCAATAAACCCCTTGAATATGCTAAACCGATAATTGAATTTTTTGATGAGCTCGGGGATTGTAAAATTCTCATTTGTCCAGATCATGTAAGAAAAGCAAAACCAGATCCTGAGGGTATAAATTTAGCTTGTAACAAGCTCGATATTAGTCCAAAGCTTGCATGTTATGTTGGTGATCATGATGTAGATATTGCTGCTGGATTAGCAGCAAATGTTCCTGTCTTTGCATGTGAATATGGCTATGGCTCTTTTAAAAAACTATCTAAATCAAACGAAATAAGAGTTAAAAATCCAAGAGAAATAATTCAATTAATAGAAGAAAGCAATGAATAATTTAATTAATAGAAATATCTTAGTCACAGGATCAAATAAAGGAATTGGCAAAGAGCTTGCGATTGGGCTAGGTTCTCAAGGGGCAAATATTATTTTGCTAGGAAGAAACTCTACTGGTCTTGAAGAGGTCTATGATGTGATACAAAAAAGTAGAAACACCTCTCCAATGATAATAGAGTGTGACTTAGAAAATTTAGATGAAAAACAAGGAAATGAAATAAACAACTTAATTCTTGAGTCATATGGACATTTAGATGCAGTTATCAACAACGCATCCATTATAGGCAAGATGTCTTCCTTATCAGACTTCGATCTTAAAACTTGGAATAGTGTTTTAAATGTAAATTTAACAGCATCTTTTCTATTAACAAAATCCTTATTACCGGCTTTATCAGGCTCTAAAATACCTAGAATCATATTCACCTCATCTGGAGTTGCTTTAAAAGGAAGGGCTTTCTGGGGAGCATATGCTATTTCAAAGGCTGCAACAAAATCAATGGCAGAAATATTTAAAGAAGAATTAGAAGGAACATCTAATATAAAAGTATTTAATTTTGATCCTGGAGGAACTAGAACTTCGATGAGGGCATTTGCATACCCTGCTGAAGATCCATCAAAACTCAAAGAGCCCTCAGAACTCTTGAAGTGCTATGAATGGTTATTGTCAGATGAAAGCAAAGATGCAAATGATCTTTACTTTACATTTAATTCATTTAATTAATTTCATTCCTGCCCATAAATATAAGCAAAAATAAGTCCTGTAAGGTTTATATAATGATTGGATGTGGCTTAAGTCCTGTTCTTTAAAAAAGTGCATAGCACTCTTCTTTATTGCTAAATCCTCCGGAAGCCATATATCTTCTTCGCCAATATAAAACATTCTAATTATATTTAGCGTCCAAGGTCCTATGCCCTTAATGCAGAGAAAAATATCCTCTAACTCATTTATGGAACAATTTCTTAAATATTTTTTTGAAATTTTTCTTTTAGAAAAAGAATTAAATATCCCCCAAACATATTCTTGTTTCATTTGAGAAAGTCCTATATCTTTTAACTCAGATTTCTTAAGTGTTCTTTTACTCACAATTGGTTTAACTTTTTTCCATGTAGCATCTGCAGCTTTTACTGAAACTTGTTGGCCAATAACTGTTCTAATAATAAATAGTTTTAGTGATGTCTTCTCATTCATTCGTGAGCTCAGATCTGGAGGTTTGAATGAATTTAAATGAGATAAAAACTCAATATGATGATTTGATCTTGCTATACGGATACAGTGTTTTAAAGCCTTCTTATCTCTTTCTTCCATATTGTGAAAGCTCGGAAATTTCTTTCTCTGTTAGAAGTTTTGTTCGGCCTTTTCCTAATGTGGATGGAAGAAATATTGGTCCGAATCTTGTTCTTTTTAATCTACTAACTTCCATATCAAAATAATTGAATATTTTTCTAACTTCTCTATTTTTTCCACTTATTAAACAGACTGAGAACCACTGATTTGAACCTGTTTTTTCGCCTTCAACAATATCTGTAAATTTATACCTACTTCCATCTATATTAATACCTTCCAACATCTTCTCTTTAGTAGCTTGAGTAAATTCACCTCTTGCTCTTACAAGATACTCCTTATCAACTTGATAAGATGGATGCATGCATTTGTTTGCAAAATTACCATTATTTGTAAAAAGCATTAGTCCAGAGGTATTAATATCTAATCTTCCAATTGATATCCAATTTCTTTGGCTGCCTTCTTTTGGCAAATAGTCAAAAGTTATTGGGATTTTTTTCTCTCTAGCATTAGATGAAAGAACACCTTCAGGTTTATTTAGTATTATAACCTTTAGCTCTTCTTTGCTAGATTCAATAACTTTAGCATCATACTCAATCTCGTCCTTTTCAGATACAGAGGTGCCAATTTTTGCTACCTCACCATTTACTTTTACAAGTCCTTCTTTGATAAGTGATTCACAATGGCGTCTTGATCCTATTCCTGACTTTGCAAGAAATTTTTGCAGCCTTTCTGCCATATTAAATTAAACTACTTCAGATAGAAGTTCTTCGTTATTGTGTTCAACCGGCTCAGGGAGCTCTGGCAAAGAAGAGATGCTTTTCATATTAAAGTCATCTAGAAACTGTTTAGTTGTGACATATAGGGCTGGCCTACCAGGAACATCTCTAAAACCAGAAACTTTAATCCATTCTCTTTCCAAAAGAGATCTTATACTAGAAGTACTTACATGAACTCCTCTTATGTCCTCTATATCACCTCTAGTAACAGGTTGCTTGTATGCAATAATTGATATTGTTTCCATTAGAGCTTTTGAAATTCTTGGAGCTTTTTCATTCCATAAACTTGATAAACATGGAGAGTAGCTTTCTTTAATTTGAAGTCTATAGCCTGATGATACTTCTTTTATTTCAAGCGAAGTATTTTGATATCTCTCTTCGATTAAATTGATTGATTTTTTTATTGACACTAAGTCTTCACTAATTCCACTATTATCAAGAAGTGATCTAATTTCTGATAACCTTAATGGCCTCCCAGCCCCAAAAAGAAGTGCTTCTATGGTATTAACTAATTCATTATTCATTTCCAATTCTCCCTTTTGATTTTAGAAAAATTTCATTTGATTCATTTTGTATCAATTCAAGATGGCCGTCTTTAGCAAGTTCAAGTGAGGCAAGTAAAGTAACGACAACTCCCTGTCTTCCTTCTGACTTCTTGAGAGTCTTTGAAAAACTAATAATATTTCTTTTAGAAAGAATATCTAGAATGATTTGAATCCGTTCTTGAGTTGAGAGCTCTTCGAAGTCTATGAGATGGTCTGATTTTAAATCCGGTCTACTTATGACTTCAAAAAATATATCTCTTAAATCCTCAGGTTTTAAATCTAGGGATGGAATTTCTGCTTTAATTTTAGGTAATGCTGAGGATGCAATAAAAAAATCTCGATCAACCCTTGGCAAAGCTGCAAGGTTTTCTGATGCTGTTTTATATCTTTGATATTCTTGCAATCTTTTAATAAGAGCTAATTTAGGATCATCCTCTTCTTCCTCATTCTCTTCTCTAGGAAGCATCATTCTTGATTTTATTTCTGCAAGAGTAGCAGCCATAACCAAATATTCAGCAGCAAGCTCAAATTTTAAAATATCCATTAGTTCAATATATTGAATATATTGCTCAGTTATTTCAGCGACATCGAGCTCTAATATATTTATATTTTCTTTTTTAATAAGATACAAGAGCAGATCCATAGGACCTGAGAATGATTCTAGGCATAGCTCAAGTGCATTTGGAGGTATAAATAAATCATCAGGGAGGGTTTCGTATGGCTGACCCATTACCATTGGAATTTCTAACTGTGTTTGCGTGCTATTTATCATAGTAAACACTACATAGTGTAAGGTTAAGACATTATTAATACAACATGTTGTGTCTATATAAAATATTAAATATTGGCGCTTTGGAAGACCTTTTTTTTAAAGTAAAAAAATAATTTTATTTTTTTTAACTTTGTATATTATTTTTTTATCATTCATTTAATATGGACTAGTAAATTTTATAAAACTCAAACATGAACTACTTAACTGATAACACCAGAATAATCGATAGGCAAAAAGTTCCTGCTCCTTATGAATTGGTCAATAAGCATCCAATCAATGATGAAATATCTAAATTAGTCTATGGAACTAGAAATGAGATTAGCCAAATACTTCATAACAAAGATGATAGGCTTCTTGTGGTTTCTGGACCTTGCTCAATTCATGATACTGAAAGCGCACTTGAATATGCTTCATGGTTGAAAACTCAAAGTGATAAATATAAAGATAACTTACTAATTGTAATGAGAGTTTATTTTGAAAAACCAAGAACTACAGTTGGCTGGAAGGGTTTAATTAATGATCCAGATCTTGATGGTAGTTATAAAATTTCTAAAGGTGTAGAAATGGCAAGAAAACTCTTAATTGATATTGCTGGCCTTGATATGCCAGCTGGTACTGAATTTCTAGATCCAATTTCGCCTCAATATGTAACAGATCTAATTTCATGGGGTGCTATAGGAGCAAGAACTGCTGAGAGTCAAATTCATAGAGAGTTAGCATCAGGACTTTCTTGTCCGATAGGAATAAAAAATGGAACAAATGGAAGCTTAAAAGCAGCTATAGATGGTATTCAGGCTGCTAATCACTCTCACGTATTCCTTGGTGCAACAAAAGAAGCAGAAATTGCTATGCTAAAAACTGCTGGTAATAGTGATGCGCATATAATTCTAAGGGGTGGCAAAAGCCCAAACTATGACGAGGATTCAATTAATCAAACATTAACTGCTCTTAAGGAAGCAGAAGTAAATGAATCAATAATGGTGGATGCAAGCCATGGTAATAGTCAAAAAAAGTTTAAAGAACAAATTAATGTAATCAAAAATATTGGTGATCAAATTTCTTCTGGAAACCATAATTTGAAAGGAGTTATGATCGAAAGTCACATTAATGAAGGAAATCAAAGTATTTCTTCTAATTTAAAATACGGCCAAAGCATCACTGATGCATGCATTAATTTAGATGATACTAGCAAATGTTTAGAAATTTTAAATAAATCTGTTTCAGACAGAAGAGAGAAATAATTTTCGTATGTCAGACGACAAAATATCCTTTTCAAAGGAGGTTGCAGAAACCCTCTCGATTGAGAGTGCTATTATTCTTCAAAAAACTAAAGAAAATAAATATAAGAATATAAGTTCTAAGGATAAATTACTCACAGCATTAAAAAATGAGCTGTCTTTCATAGATGATTCTGTGATAAAAAATAGTATTAATGAGTTAGCTAGATTTAGATTGTTAGATAGTGATTTGACTGAAAAAAAAACTGCGTCCTCTAACTTAAAACTTCCAAGAGCAAGTAATTTTGAAAAAAATATTTTTACAGATAAGTGGAAGCCCTCTGATGAAGCGATAGAAGTTCTCAGAATGGGATCTGTGGATAACAATTTTATTGAAAGCAAACTAGCAGAATTCAAAATTTATTGGCTTGAAAGAGGACAACAAAGAAATAACTGGAATAGCACATTTATTGATTATATTAGACGTGAATGGGCTAAAGAAAATAACTCTAACAAAAATTTACCTTTCCCAATAACAAAAGACTGGTTACCAAGCGAGGATGTATTTGAAATTCTTGCTCTTTCTGAGATCTCAAAGGAAACTGCGATAAGCTACCTTGCAGAGTTTATATTATACTGGACTGATAATGGTGCAGCTTTCAATACATGGAATTCTAAATTTATAGATCATGTAAAAAGAAGACACCTAATTAAAGATAAAGATCAAAATGAAAAAAGTAAAAACCATTCTGAACCAGGATCTTTCCAAAAAGAATTTGAAGAAAGAAGAAAGGATAAATCTTGGGCAGAGGAACTTAACTTTGAATAAAAAAGATTTTATCGATGCAATAGATGCCTTGTTTTTAAAGCTTGAGCTTGCATATCATTATCAATTTTATAAGGTTTTTGGGACTGATCAAAGGTTGTCTGAGGGCAAAAAATTGTGGGCCTCCAGCCTAAAAAAGTTTAGTGCTCAAGTAATTCTTGATGCAACTGATTCAGTGGTTGAAAGCCAGCCCTATCTCCCAACACTTACTGATCTTATTAAAGCTTGCAATGATATATCTTCAATCGATGGATTTCCCTCTGTTGAAGAGGCGTATATTGAAGCTCGTAAATCATACTCTCCAAGACAAGAATACAAATGGTCACATCCCATTGTTTATTTTTCTGGAAAAAAGATAGGGTGGAATCTTATGGATGAAAAAGACTCCAAAGAACTTTTTCATGCTTTCTCAAAAATATATTCAAAACTAAAAGAGGATGCTTTGTCAGGATCTGATTTTTCATTACCAAAATTAAAAAATGATGAAGAGATTCTGACACCATTGAACTCAACCTTACTTGAAAAGTTAAGGAAAAAGCACAATATATAGACCATGAACAAAAATATAAGAATTTCTTTAGCAATTTTTATAATTGCTCTTTTAACACTGCTTTCTGGGCAATTTGAGGAAGAAAAAAAGGCTACGGTTATTAAAAAAGAACTCTTCACGGTTGCAACATCAATGAGCACTGCGGTCGCATATCAGCCCTTGATTAAATTAAAATCAACAACCATTTCAGAGACTAGAGTTGAGGTAAAAGCGAAAACATCAGGTGAGGTTGTAAGAATAGGCTCTAGACAAGGTGACTTTATTCAAAAAGATTCAGTTTTGTGCAGTCTTGGAATAGTAGAATTAAATAGAACCGAAGTGAAGGCACCCTTTTCAGGTTATATAGAAAAAATTGTTAAGCCGGGAAACTTTCTAGAGAGAGGTCAAATTTGTGCGACCATAATACAATTAAATCCAATAACATTTGTAGCTGAAGTTCCTGAGTCCGACATTAATAAAGTTAGCGAAGGACAGCAAGTGGTTCTTAACTTGATAACTGGCGAAACTATTGAAGGTAAACTTACTTTTGTTTCAAAAAGCGCTTCTAGTCTAACTAGGACATTTAAAGTAGAAGCAGAAATTGAAAATAAAAATGGTTTAATAAGAGATGGGATCACCTCTGAAATGATAATAAAGACATCTAAAATCAAAGCTCATAAAATTACACCCTCAGTGCTAATGTTAAATGATAAGGGTATTCTTGGTATTAAGGTTATAAGAGACCTAGAGATTGTTAAATTTTTACCTGTAACTATTTTAGAGGATTCTGAGGATGGGATCTGGGTTACAGGCATCCCAAATCAAATTCAATTAATAACTCAAGGGCAAGGGTTTGTTGAAGATGATCAAAAGGTGTTAGTCAGTAATTCATGACATCAATAGTTGACTTTGCTCTTAACAAAGCTAAAACAACATTAACGATAGCGTTTTTAGTTGTAATAGCTGGAACCTTTGCAAGACAGGAAATACCTATATCTGCATCTCCAAATGTCCAGTTACCTTTTTTATCAATATCTGTTTATCTTGATGGAGCATCTCCTGCGGATACATCGCGACTAATAGCAAAACCATTAGAAAATAGATTAAAAACTGTTCCTGGATTAAAAAATATCTCATCAACTAGCTCTTTGAGTTACTCAAGAGTATTCACGGAGTTTGAAGTTGGTTATGACATGGAGAAAGCTCTTGTAGATGTTAAGCAGGCGGTTGAAGAAACTAAATTTGAACTGCCTAAAGAAGCCGAAGATCCCATAGTTAGTGAATATAACGAGTCTAGTTTTCCAGTAATGAATATAAGTATTGTTGGAGCAAGCTCAATTAGACAAAAAGTTTTCTACTCAAGAGAGCTTAAAGATAGAATTGAGTCCCTTGAGGAAATACTCCAAGCTGAAATGGCTGGTGCACCTGATGAAGTTTTGGAAGGAGTCTTTAGTAAATCAAAATTAGAATCTTATGGGGTAACTTTATCTGATATCTATTATTCAGTTGCGAATAATAATCTCATTATTCCTGGAGGTACTCAGGATACAGGTAAGGGAAGTTTTAATATCGAAGTGCCAAGCGTAATTGAATCAGCCCAAGATGTATACTCGATCCCTATTAAAGTGACAAAAGACGCAATAGTTACTTTGGGAGATGTTGCTGATATCAGAAGAACTTTTAAAGACTTTTCATCATATGCAAGAGTGAATGGAGAGGATGCTGTAACTTTGGAGATAATTCTCAGAGAAGGCGCAAACGCAATAGACGCATCATCTAAAATTAATTCAATTTTAAAAGAATTTGAGAGCACTCTTCCACCTAATCTGAGAGTTGTAATTACGGATGATGACTCTGTTTATTCTAGAGAAATGGTGAAGGAGCTAAACGGAAACATAATTACTGCTGTTGTTTTAATTATGATATTGATAATTGCTAGTCTAGGCCCAAGAGTCTCAATGTTAGTCGGGCTATCAATTCCATTCTGTTTCTTGCTTACATACCTTGCTATATATGCAATGGGTGGTGAAGTTAGTTTTCTTGTAATGATGGGACTGCTTTTAGGAATGGGGATGTTAATTGATGGGGCTATCGTCATAACAGAATATGCAGATAAAAAGATTGCTGGAGGAATGTCTAGATATGAAGGATATAAAGCAGCCTCTAAAAGAATGTTTTATCCAATACTAGCATCCACTGGAACTACTATGGCGGCTTTCATACCAGTTATGTTATGGCCTGGCTTTACTGGTGAATTTATGAAACAGCTTCCAATAACTGTTTTTTTAGTTCTAGTTGCTTCTTTATTCTATTCATTATTAGTAATACCTGTTTTAGGTTCTTTATTTGGCCAAAAACAATCTGCGCTTCATGTAGATACTAAAAATGAGTCTTCTTTTTTTGTAAGGCTTGGAGAAAAGTATGGAGCTTTGGCTTATAAATTTGTTAAGAATCCATTTGAAACTATTCTTTGGGTGTTTACCGTTCTTGTCTTAATAATTTTTACTTATACAAATTTTGGGAAAGGAACTGTTTATTTTGCAATTGTTGATCCTGTTCAAGCTGAAGTAACAATTAGAGCTAGAGGAAATTTTTCAGCTCTTGAATCAAAAGAAATTATAAAAAGTGTTGAAGAAAAATTTCTTGAGATTGACGAGCTGAGTAGTGTTTATCTTAGAGCGGGTTCAAATTGGTGGAATCGAGGTGCTGACAAAGTTGGTAGTGGCTTTATTGAAGTTGCTCCTCCGTATGAAAGATCGATATCTGGATTAGAAGTCATGGAGCTTGTTACAAACTCCACAAAAGATATTCCAGGAATAATTGTTGAAACAAAACCGGTTCTTGGAGGTCCATCTTTTGACTCACCAATAGAACTTGCAATATATGCAAACACAGAAGATTTGGTTAATGATGCTGCGAACAAGATAGAAAAATATCTAACTGAAAATATTCCGGGTTTAATAAATATCTCTTCAACAAAAGCATATCCCTCTGTTGAATGGAGTGTTGAGGTTGATAAACAAAAAGCTGCACAACTAGGTGTTAACATCGGAGATGTTGGTGCTTTAGTTCAAATGCTAACAAATGGATTTAAGGTTGGAGAATACAGACCAGATGATTCAAAAGATGAGGTTGAGATTAGGGCAAGATTCCCTGAAGCAGACAGAACTTTAACTGGTATAAAAGATTTAAATGTAACAACTAGGCAAGGGTTGGTTCCAGTGAGTTCATTTATTTCAGTTGTTCCTAAAGAAAATAGGCAAACTGTTTCTAGAAGAAATGGGCGTTATTACCATAGGATATCTGCTGGTACTGAAGATGAATCAGAGGTAGCTGCAAAGATAGCTGAAATTCAAACCTGGATAGATACAAAACCACTAAATTCAAATGTTGAGTTGAGTTTCGAAGGTATGCAGGAAGAAACTGAAGAAGTTAATACATTTATGATTGGAGCCGGCATTGCAGCAGTATTTATTATGCTAATTATGCTTTTAACTCAATTTAATAGTTTTTATCAATCAATTATTATTCTAACCTCTGTCACTATATCTATAGTTGGTGTCATGCTTGGATTGCTTATAACAAATAGCCCCTTCAGTACAACTATGACTGGATTATCAATTGTTACGTTGGCTGGAATAGTAGTAAATAACAATATTGTTCTTATTGATACTTTTAATAAATTAAAAGATGAGTCACCGCATTTGAAGAAATCTAATTTAATAGTAGAGGCATGCAAACAAAGACTCAGGCCGATATTACTTACCTCATTAACAACCATATTTGGCTTACTGCCGCTTGCTATGGGTGTTAGTGTTGATTTGGTAGGTAGAGAGATTTTAATAGGAAGCAGGATCGTGGACTGGTGGTCTAATTTAGCTATTTCTATTGTATTTGGTCTTGGCTTTAGTACCTTTGTAACCCTAATACTTACACCAGCTGTTTTGGCATTACCCTATGGAATTAGAAATGACTTTAAGAAATATGTTAAAGCCAGAGATTAATCTATTACAATAAAGTATGACTAATAAAAAAGAAGAAATTAATTTTGAATCTGCCTTAACTGAGCTTGAAAAAATTGTGCTCAAACTTGAAGATGATAGTATTAATCTAGAAGAGTCTGTTCAGTCATTTGAGGCTGGTATTGAGCTTGTAAAACAATGCCAAAAGCAATTAAAAGAAGCTGAGCTTAAAGTTAATAAACTTCTCGATGATGGATCGTTAGAAGAGTCTAAAATAACCTAAGGAAGAAATGCTTAAAGATTTTCTTCAGTTTGTTGAAACTAAGATTAGTTTAAATACAGAAAATCTTATTGGTAACTCAAATGAAATTGAGAAATCAATGGCTCATACCTCTCTTGCATCAAGTAAAATGATAAGAGCTGCATTGTTGATAGCATCAGGCAAGCTTAATGAAAGCATACATGAATCAAGCTTGATAACACTCGCCTCTGCAGTAGAAATGATGCACAGCTACTCTCTTATTCATGATGATCTGCCTTGCATGGATGATGATAACTTTAGAAGATCTAAGCCTGCAAATCATATAGTTTTTGGGGAAGCTAATGCTGTGCTTGCGGGCGATGCCCTTCAAGCTCTTGCATTTGAAACAATCGCAAATGACAAGCATCTATCTAATGAACAAAAAATAAAATGTATAAAAATTTTATCTTCAGCATGCGGGAAAAATGGGATGATTTATGGCCAACATCTTGATATAGAAAATGAACAAAACCCAGATCTTGATCTAATTGAATTAGACAATATACATTACTTGAAAACAGGAAGATTAATTGAGAGCTCAATTTTCTTGGGTCAGGTAGGCTCTAGCTTATCAGAAATAGACTCTAAGAGATTGGATATATTTAGTGCGAATATTGGTTTAGCATTTCAGATAAAAGATGATGTTTTAGATGTAACTGGCTCATCAGAGACATTAGGTAAAAGTCCCTTGTCTGATAAAAAAAATAATAAGTCCACTTATGTAAATATTGTTGGTATTGATAACTCGATCAATAGATACAATTCTTTAATTAAAGATGCAATTATTGCTCTTGATAAAATATCATTTAATAGCAAATCTCATAATTACCTAAAAGATTTAGCAGAATATATTATAAAAAGAGAAAAATAACCTTGAAGATTTTTAAGAAAATACCGGATAAAAAACCTGTTACTCATCTTCTTGATAAGATTAATGTTCCAGCAGATTATAGATCCTTCTCAGTACAAGAATTAGAGCTACTTTCTGATGAACTTAGGGAATTTCTTTTGTACTCAGTTGGTCAGAGTGGAGGACATTTAGGTGGAGGCCTTGGTGTTGTTGAGCTTACTGTTGCACTTCACTATATATATAACACTCCTGAAGATAACTTAATTTGGGATGTTGGGCATCAGGCCTACCCTCACAAAATACTTACTGGAAGAAAAAATCAGATTGAAACTATTAGACAAAAAGATGGATTAGCCCCTTTTCCCAATATATCTGAAAGTAAATATGATGCTTTTGGTGTTGGGCATTCAAGCACCTCTATATCAGCAGCCCTGGGAATGGCTTTGGGTTCTGATAATAACCAAAGAACTGTTGCGGTAATTGGAGATGGTGCAATGACTGCTGGCATGGCTTTTGAGGCTTTAAGCCATGCAGGTCATGAAAAGCCAAATATGCTGGTCATCCTAAATGATAATGATATGTCTATATCTGAGAATGTAGGGGGCTTATCTAATTATTTCTCAAGAATATGGGCATCTAAAATATATAAAGGTATTAAAAAAGGTGGTGCTAGTGTTTTAAAACCATTACCCCAAGCATATCACTTAGCTAGAAAAGTTGAGACTCAAATGAAAGCAATGGTAGCACCAGGCTCTATTTTTGAAGAATTGGGTTTTAACTATATCGGTCCAATTGATGGCCATAATATAAAAGAACTTATCGAAGTAATTGGGAACTTAAAAGAATTTGAAGGGCCCCAGTTTCTCCATGTAATTACCAAAAAAGGTGCTGGTTTAGATCCAGCTGAAGCTGATCGTGTAGGCTTTCATGCTATTGGAAAGATTAAGAGCATTAAATCTGAATCTATTAAATTGCCTAAATATCAAGATATTTTTGGAGACTGGATTGTTGATATGGCAGCAGCTGATGAAAATTTAGTAGCCATAACTCCTGCAATGAGGGAGGGATCTGGATTAGTAAAATTCAGCAAGCTCTATCCAAAAAGATACTTTGATGTTGCTATAGCTGAGCAACATTCAGTAACTTTTGCTGCTGGGCTTTCAATAAAAAACAAAAAGCCAGTTGTAGCTATATATTCAACATTTCTTCAAAGGGCTTATGACCAATTAATACACGATGTGGCTGTTCAAAATCTAGATGTGACATTTGCATTAGATCGCTCCGGCCTTGTTGGTGAAGATGGACCAACTCACTCTGGGAATTATGACATTTCCTATCTAAGATGCATTCCAAATATGATAATTATGACTCCATCTGACGAGAATGAGACTAGAAAACTTTTAACAACAGGATATCTATATAACGGTCCAGCAGCTGTGAGATACCCAAGAGGTACTGGGCCAAATGCTTATGTGGAGAAAGAGCTATCTCCTTTAGAAATTGGTAAGGCAAGAATTATTAAAGATGTTGGATCTAAAACAGTTTTTTTAAATTTTGGAGCATTATTAGAGGAAGCAATTATTGTTTCAAATGAGCTAAACATAACATTAATTGATATGAGATTCGTCAAGCCTTTGGATGAAGATCTGTTAAAAGAATATTTAAGTGATGCTGATTTATTTATCTCTCTCGAAGATGGGGCTTTGATGGGTGGTGCAGGAAGTTCTGTACAGGAATTCTGTGCTGAGAATTCTATAAACATTCAATCAAAACTATTTGGGATTCCAGATAAGTTTATTGACCATGCTTCTAGAAAAGAAATGATCGAGGAAGCGGGATTAATCTCTAAGAAAATACTAGAGTCATTAAAATAATTGTTATGACTGCTGCAAATACACCAGCAACTACATCATCCAAGACTATTCCAAGTCCACCTTTAATATTTTTATCTAAATAAGAAATTGGAAAAGGTTTTAAAATATCAAAAAACCTAAATAAAATAAAAGCTGCTATTACAAAAATGGCTCTCTCGTTTTGTGTGGCGTAATGTATTGCTGGATATGCAGCTATCCACATCCCAGCAAGCTCATCTATAACAATTGCTGGATGGTCTTTTTTGGTAAGTGTGGCAGAAACCTTATCACATAACCAAATAGAGTAAAAAGTCATGGCAATGACGAGTCCAGCCATATTTGGAAAGTAATGAGATGCAAGAATAAACAAAAATAAAGAAACTATAGAACCCCAAGTTCCGGGAGCATGTTTTGCATTTCCCACCCCACCAAGAGTTGCTATAAAATGTGAAGGTTTTTTCAGATTTGGAAAGCTGCTCATTGAAAATGTTTAAATCCCTTAATTGATACATCATAACCTTTTTCAGAGATTAGTTTTATAGATTTATTATTTGTGACCTTGCCTATCTTAATGAAGTTATCTTCATACTTATCTTCAGGAATAGTAAAACATAAATCGTAATCATCGCCTGCATTGATATCCTCAATATCAGTTGTAAATGGAATATTATCCAAATATATATGAGCTCCTACCTTTGAATCATCTAAAATATGTTTTAGATCGACTAAAAGTCCATCAGAGGTATCAATGCAAGAGGAAGCAATTTCTGAAATAGATTTGCCAATATTGAACTTTGGTTTTGGCCTTAAATAGTTTGTTATGTTTTCTGAGCTCTTAACACCAGATTTAAATTCTTCCAAACCCTTCTTTGCACTACCTACTGGAGTTGAAATACAAATGACATCTCCATTACTAGCACCATTCCTTTTTAAAATTTTATTATTATATGGAACACCATATACCACCACGTTAATGTTTAGATTTCCTTTAACAAAATCTCCTCCAATTAGAGGTATTTGATATTCATCAGCAATTTCGGTTACACCGATTGCAAAATCCTCATACCAGCTCTTCGCGCTAAGTAGATTTGATATAGAAAGACTAAATCCAATTGGTTTACATCCCATTGCAGCTATATCACTAAGAGCAACAGCGATTGACCTGTAGGCTGCTTGCGATGGTTTAATTTCTTTTGGAAAATGAATGCCTTCTATGGATGAGTCAACAGAAGTAAGTATAGGTTTATTAGAATCAAATACGGCACAATCGTCTCCCGAAGGAACGATTATGCCATTTTTATCTTGGTAGTTAGAGCCAATGTTTTTAAAAAGCTCTATAAGCTCAAATTCTGATGCCAATGATTAACTTGGGTACCTTTCAAATAAACCTGAGGCCCCCATTCCACCACCAACACACATGGTTACAACACCAAACTGTGCATCTCTTCTAACAAGCTCTCTTGTTAAATGACCCACACATCTTGAACCAGTCATACCAAATGGATGCCCAATAGATATAGAACCCCCATTAACATTTAATTTATCCATAGGTATACCAAGCTTATCTCTACAGTAAGCAACCTGAACTGCAAAAGCCTCATTAAGCTCCCAAAGATCTATATCATCCATACCCATTCCATAATTTTTTAGTAGTTTTGGAACTGAATATACTGGGCCTATTCCCATCTCATCAGGCTCACATCCCATTGTTGTGAAGCCCCTAAAATACGCAATTGGTTTTAACCCTAATTCAAGTGCCTTATCCTCTGACATAATTAAATTAACTGATGCTCCATCAGATAATTGTGACGAGTTTCCAGCTGTAACGCTTCCATTTTCAGGATCAAATACCGGTTTCAAGCCTGCTAAACCTTCCAATGTAGTAGTAGGTCTATTACACTCATCTTTATCAACTGTTACATCAACTTCTTTTGATTCCCCTGTCTCTTTGTTCATAAGAAGCATCTTTGTTTCCATGGGTACGATCTCATCATCATATAGACCAGCCTCTTGTGCAGCAGCTGTTCTCATTTGGCTTTCAAATGCTAGCTCATCTTGCGTTTCTCTAGATACTCCATATCTTTTAGCAACCACTTCGGCTGTCATGCCCATTGGATAATATATCCCTGGACTTTGCTCAGCTAACTTTTCATTAACAAAATTATCCATATTCATTTTCATCATGGATATAGTTTCAGCTCCACCAGCTATGATAGTGTCATAACACCCAGCCATAATTTGACCTGCAGCCATTGATATAGATTGTAGTCCAGAAGAACAGTATCTATTAATAGTTGTACCTCCAGTTGTCGTCGTTAGATTTGATAGTACCGCAGCATTTCTTGCTACATTGTGACCTTGTGCACCTTCAGGATTTCCGCAACCCATAATGATGTCTTCAACTGCTTCTGGCGGAAGATTTGGATTTCTTTCCAAGAGCGCATTAATAATATGTGCCAGCATATCGTCTGGTCTCGTCATATTAAATCCACCCCTATGAGATTTAGCTAAGCCTGTTCTCACGCTGTCAACTATAACAACATTTTTCATAATTTCTCCATGGTAAAAAATTTACAAGATTATTCTAATCTATCCTCATCACTTCTGAAAGCCTTATACCAACTTGGGATTAGATCTATGTCAAATTCCTCAGCTTTTTTAAGAATATATGGGATAGTTACAGGGCTAAAAGGCAGTACAACCAAAACCCCTAGTCCAACGCTTTTGAAAACTTGAGTTAATTGTTGATTTGCATAATCTAAATCGCTCTGTGTGGCCTTGCCTTCGATGTACTTAACATAAATATCTAACATCTTTCTATTTTCATCAGACTCAACTAGGAAACTTTCCTTTAATTTGAGAAGATATTTTTGTATTTTTTTTGAGTTCATAATGTAATTAATATTATGCTACATTTCTTATATGAAAAAATCAGAAAAAGCATCATTAATCTCAGAAATTCTTGATCAACACTACCCTAGAACACCCATACCGCTTGATCATACAAATCATTTTACTCTTCTGGTAGCAGTTCTTCTCTCAGCACAATGTACTGATGAAAGGGTGAATACAGTTACTCCAGTTTTATTTAAGAAAGCTAAAAATCCTAAAGAAATGTCAAAGCTATCTGAACAACAAATTTATAAAATCATAAAGCCCTGTGGCCTTGGGCCAAAAAAATCTAAAGCTATTAAAAATCTGTCAAAGATTCTTGTAGAAGAATACGATTCTAAAATTCCATGTGATATTGATAAGTTAGAAAAACTCCCAGGAGTTGGTCATAAAACAGCTTCTGTGGTTATAAGCCAAGGATTTGGAATCCCTGCTTTTCCAGTTGATACCCATATTCATAGACTTGCTCAGAGATGGGGATTAACAAGTGGGAAAAATGTTGTAATTACTGAAAGGGACTTAAAAAAAATCTTCCCAGAAGAAAACTGGAATAAATTACATCTTCAAATAATTTTTTGGGGAAGAGAATTTTGCACAGCTAGGAGCTGTTTTGCACTTGAATGTGAGATATGTAGGGCTTGTAATCCCAAAAGAGTGAGGCGTTTTCTCCACAAGCAGCCATAGATGATTTAAAATATATACTTTCAAAACCCTATGGAGCATAAAATTGTTTAACAAGATCAAAAATAGTCTTTTTGGTAATAAATCTAATTCTAAATCTGATTCAATATTTTCAAACACTCAAGATATCGAATCATATGACAGTGAATTATGGCTTTCTTTGAAACAAGAATCTCAAAGACAGGAAGATCATATTGAACTTATTGCATCTGAAAACTATGCAAGCAATAGAATTCTTGAGGCTCAGGGCTCATTGCTTACCAATAAATATGCCGAAGGGTATCCATCTAAAAGATATTATGGTGGTTGTGAGTTTGTAGATATCGCTGAAGATCTTGCAATTGAGAGAGCAAAAGAATTATTTGGAGCTGCATACGCAAATGTTCAACCTCACTCGGGATCATCTGCAAATGCTGCCGCATTTTTAGCTCTTCTGGAACCAAATGACGTGATTTTAGGAATGAGTTTGGATCATGGCGGTCATTTAACTCATGGCGCTAAGGTTAATTTCTCTGGAAGAAACTACATTAGTTATCAATATGGACTTCACCCTGAAACACATGATATAGATTATGATCAGGTCCTTCAGATGGCTAAGGAGCACAATCCTAAGCTTATTATTGCTGGATTTTCTGCATTTTCTGGAGTCATTGATTGGGCAAAATTTAGAGAAATTGCTGATGAGGTTGGAGCATACTTATTGGTTGATATGGCTCATGTATCAGGTCTTGTTGCTGCTGGATTATACCCCTCCCCAGTCCCATATGCAGATGTAGTAACATCTACAACCCATAAAACTTTAAGAGGCCCTAGGTCTGGAATTATTCTCGCCAAAGAAAATGAGGCTATTCACAAAAAATTAAACTCAGCTGTTTTTCCTGGATCTCAAGGAGGCCCATTGATGCATGTTATTGCAGCAAAAGCCGTATGTTTTAAAGAAGCCTTAGACCCTGAATTTAAAAAATACATACAAGATGTTATTGATAATGCAAAATTAATGAGTAAAACAATAATGTCTAGAGGCATTGATGTTGTTACCGGTGGCACTGAAAATCATATTATTTTAGTTGATCTTAGAAGCAAAAATATATCTGGGAAGGATCTAGAGAAAGCCTTAGGAAATGTAAATATAACTGTCAACAAAAATTCAGTTCCAAATGATCCTAAGTCTCCTTTTGTAACTTCAGGTATAAGATTGGGAACCCCAGCAATTACAACAAGGGGTTTTAAAGCAAAAGAAGTGGAATTAATAAGTAATTGGATTTGTGATGTGATTTTGAATATGGATGATGAGACAAAGCTTAAAGAGATTAAATCAAAAGTTAATGATTTATGCAGTAAATATCCAGTCTATAATCTATAGATGCATTGTCCTTTTTGCCAAGCCGAAGATACTAAAGTTATAGACTCTCGTCTTGTAGCAGACGGTTCTCAAACAAGGAGGCGAAGATCTTGTGAGGTATGTCAGTCCAGATTTACAACTTTTGAAACAGCTGATCTTGCGTTACCAAAAGTCATAAAAAGTGATGGTGAAAGACAGCCATTTGATGGTTCTAAATTAAAGAAAGGTATGCTCAGAGCATTGGAGAAAAGACCTTTGTCTACAGAAGAGATTGATTCATGTTTTAGCAAGATTCTTTATGAAATAAGAACTTGCGGCGAGCGTGAAATTAAATCTTTAAGAATTGGTGAAATAATGATGGATGCCCTTAAAGAAGTTGATAAGGTTGCTTACGTTCGCTTTGCATCTGTTTATAGAGACTTTCAGGATATTAAAGATTTTTCTGCAGAAATTCATTCTTTGAATAAAGAAAAGCCAAAGAAAAAGAAATAAAAAATGCAAGATTCGTATTATATGAATGAAGCTATTAAGCTTGCGCTTAAAGGTTCAATCTACACCCATCCAAACCCTAAAGTTGGTTGCATTATCGTAAAAAATAATCAAATTATTGGTAAAGGTTATCATGGGTACTTTGGGGGAGATCATGCAGAGGTTAATGCTGTTAAATATTGCCTCAAAAAATTTAAAAAAGATAAAGGCCTTAAGCTTTTAAAAGGCTCAACAGCATACATAACTTTGGAGCCATGCTCAATTTCATCTAAAACCCCCCCCTGTACTGAAACAATTATCAAATATGGCATTAAAAAAATTTTTTGCGCTTCCTTAGATCCAAATAAGTCTATTAATGGAAGAGGTGTAAAAATATTAAGAAAGAATAATGTAGATGTTAAAGTTGGGTTGCTTAAAAATGAAGCAAAAAGTATAAATGAAGAATTCTTTTTTAGACACACCAAAGGACGACCATTTGTAAGAATGAAGATAGCGCAAACGCTTGATGGAAAAATTGCTTTAAATTCTGGTGAAAGTAAATGGATAACATCAAAGAATTCTAGAGAAGATGTTCAGTATTTAAGGGCTGAATCAGATGCAATATTGGTTGGTTCTGGAACAGTAAAAAAAGACAATCCGAGACTTAATGTAAGAGATATTAAAATTAACAAAGATAAATTTAGACAGCCAAAGAAAATTATTTTAGGCAATGTGAGCACTAGATCTAAATTAAATCTATCAATTTTAAAAGGAGATTCAGAAAAAATAATCTTTACAAACAATCTATCTTCAACTGAAGACTCAAAAATTAAATATCACAAATTAAGCAAGTCAAAAACTATTGAGTCACTTTTAGAAGAATTAGCAAAATTTGAAATTAATTCACTTTTAGTTGAGGGCGGCTCAGAAGTATTCTCATCTTTTATTGATAAAAATATGGTTGATGAATTAGTTATTTACATATCACCAAAAATTTTAGGCAAAAATGCAATTAGCGCTCTAAATATAAAATCTCCTAAAATTTTAAAAAATGCTGCTAACTTTAAAATTATAGAAACAGTTCCTATGAAAGAGGATATTAAGATTATAATGCGTAGAATTTAATAACTTGAAAGAATGGAATTTAATACTGTAGAAGAGCTTATAAATGATATTGCTGAGGGCAAAATGGTAATTTTGCTTGATGATGAAGATCGAGAAAATGAAGGAGACTTGGTTTGTGCCGCTGAGCTTGTAAGTCCTGATATTGTTAACTTTATGGCATCGAAAGGTAAAGGTCTCATTTGTCTAACTCTCACTTCTGATAAATGTGCTCATTTAGATCTTCCAATGATGACAGAAAAAAACAAAGCTAATCACGGCACAGCTTTTACTGTATCTATTGAGGCTGCAAGTGGGATAACTACTGGGATATCAGCTGCCGATAGATCACACACTATAAAAACAGCGGTTGCAAAAAATTCAGAATCTAACGACATTGTTCAGCCAGGCCATATCTTTCCATTAAAAGCCATGGACGGAGGCGTACTTAATAGAGCTGGACACACAGAAGCAGCATGTGACTTGTCAAAACTTGCAGGACTTGAGCCAGCAGGCGTTATCTGTGAAATTATGAATGATGATGGAACTATGGCAAGAAGAGATGATCTTATGCAATTTGCTCAAGAACATAAATTAAAAATTGGATCAATCGCTGATTTGATTCAATATCGTGCAGTCAAAGAGAAATCAGTTAAAAAAGAATATGAAAGGACGGTTGAAATAAGGGGAAATACATTTAATTTAACCGCATGGAGAGATAGTATATTTAATAATCTTCATATCTCTTTTGCTAAGGGTGACATACATAGCAATAAAGCACCACTTGTAAGGGTTCATGCTCCAAATTTAGTTCATGATTTAATTGGGATAAACGAATTTGGTTCCAGGCTATCATTTGAAGATGCTATAGATAGAATTGCTGAAGAAGATTCAGGCATCCTTTTGTTGATTGGCAATCAAGAAAGCCCTGATCAACTCCTTGGAAATCTAAAGGGATCAAAAGAGAAATGGGTTCCGGATACTAGAGTTTCAGGAGTTGGGTCTCAAATTTTAAGAGAGCTTGGATTATCAAAAATAAGATTGCTTGCTGCGCCTCTTAAATACCCTTCCCTTTCAGGATTCGATTTAGAAGTTATAGGATTTGAAAAATGAAAATAGAGAATGGGTTTAAATTTGAAAAATTATCCAAATCGGTCATGAATAAAAATATTTGTATTGTTGCAAGTAAATGGAATGACGATATTGTTTCACCAATGATTAAAGAGTCTCTATCGTATATGAAAGAGGTGGGGATAAAAAATATTAATATAGTAAGAGTTCCAGGTGCATGGGAAATACCATATGCAGCCCTTAAATCAATTCATGATGGTGCTGAGGGAATTATTGCATTTGGCTCAATTATTAAAGGTGAAACTCCTCACTTTGAATTAATTGCTAATACAACTGCAGATGCTCTTATGAAATTATCTATAGAAAATTCAATACCCGTTGTGAATGGCATTCTTGCTACAAATAATATAGAACAGGCCATTGAAAGATCATCTGTTGAAAAGCTGAATAAAGGAAAAGAAATTACTCAATCTCTATTAGAAATAATGGTGTTGTAATTGAAAAATTTAGCGAAATATAAAAAAATTATTAAAACTCGTGAATATTTAGTTCAGGCAATCTATCAATTTTTATTTAATTGCCAAAACACAGACGATATTGTCGTTCAGTTTAAAGATGAGCACCGTAATAAAAATGTTGATTTTGCATATTTTGAAAAATCTCTAACATCAGTAGAAAAAAATAATAAATCTATTCAAAATTCGATTAAAGACCTTGGTCTAAAAGAAACTGATTTAGAGCTTATAGATAAGTCTATTATGTACTTTGCAATAAATGAATTTTTAAATGGTGAGCTTGATGGGCCCCTAATCATAGATGAATCGCTTAGGCTTTCAAAAAAATTCTCTAACCCCGAATCGTATAAGTTTATAAATACTTATTTAGACAAATTTCTAAATATCAAATAAATACAAATACCTTATCTCGTAATTGTTTGATCTCTAGAAGGTCCGGTTGAGACTATACTAATCTCACACCCAATAAACTCCTC
>Ga0315330_10000310_pt1 | contig 28773 bp, 33 predicted proteins | sample M140m34915metaG_FD_203453 | JGI IMG/M metagenome (GOLD analysis project Ga0315330, IMG submission 203453) | Ammonia-oxidizing marine archaeal communities from Monterey Bay, California, United States - M1 40m 34915 | ecosystem: Environmental > Aquatic > Marine > Intertidal zone | place: USA...
AACGAAGAAAAACAAAGAAAAAGAGCAGAAGAAAACTAAAAAAAAAGCACTAATAATATATATTTAAAAAAAATGAATATATATTAATATATGGAATTGTTATTTAGAGCAAAAAGAGCATACGAAAATGTCCAAAAAAATAAAAGGGTGGAACATAGCAGTTTTCAGTCTAATCATACATTTGAAAAAAGATTGAACGAGTCTAAAAGAATATTAGAAAAGTATCCAGATAGGGTTCCTGTAATTTGTGAAAGAATAGCAACAAATATTCCTCAAGTAGATAGGAAAAAATATTTATGTCCTGGTGATTTATCATTAGCAAACTTTATGTATGTTATTAGAAAGAGAATGCATTTGACACCAGAAAAAGCATTGTATTTATTTGTAAATGATAAGATGATACCTTGTTCTAGTCTTTTATCAACAGTATATGATGCAGAAAAAGCAGAAGATGGATTTCTTTATATAAATTATGCTGGGGAATCAACATTTGGTTAAATTTTTATATTAGATTATATTATATAATGTCAGCATCAAGTGGAACTAACGGTTATTTAGTTGATTGGAGAAATTCATTTTCTTTAGTTAGAAATAATTTATACTGTAAAAATGGACAAACATTTAGGGGAGCACATCCTAGTGTTCAAATGCCATTACCTTCTAGTGATAGTGCTTGTGTTACAGCAGCGAGGGCTGATGGAGCAACTGCAAAACCAGGTCCTACTACAGATACATCAAGTAGAATTGCAAGAATAAAGAAATTGCAGACAAGAACAAGAACTAAGGCAGGACAAATTGACAACGGAGGAACAAATAGAGGTGCTCATTCATCAGTTCAAAATGGTATGTCAATTGGAGCAGATCCTAGATCTAGAAGAGCACAACTTTTCGGTAATTATGGTGAAGTTGTTCCTGGACAAACATCTGGAAGAGGCGGATCTTCAAGCGATGTAATTTATTTCAAAAATGTATTTGATAGAACTAGTTTAAATCAACCAGTCTCTGGTGATAATTAAATTTTCTTTTTTTATATTATAATGATCAATAAACTTATCGCAGAATTTTTAGGAACTATGTTCTTTCTTTATGTTATTTTAGCAACTGGTGATGCCGTTGCTATTGGTTTAGCACTTATGGCTGTTATTTTCATACTTGGAAAAACATCTGGTGGACATTTCAATCCTGCCGTTTCTGTAATGTTAGCAGCTGCCGGTAAATTAAGTATGAAAGATTTAGCACCATATATTGTTGCACAAGTTGCTGGAGGTTTAGTAGCTTTAGAACTTTACAAACGCGTTAAATTTTAAATACTATATATTAATTTAATCTTAATATATATTATAATGAGTAGTCAAGAAGCAGGAGCAATGAAAGAAGCAAGTTTAAATGCATTAACATCGGTACAAAAAACTTTAAAACAATTAGTTGGTCAACTTGGCGGAGCAAAAAAAAGACTTCGTAAAAGAAAGACCCGTAAACACCGAAAATCTAAAAAAGGAGGAAAACGCAAGAAAAGTCGCCGTCGCCGTAAGAGTCACAAAAAAAAATCTAAACGTCGTCGCAGGAAATAAATATAATGTAAATTTTTATATAAATTTATATTATAAGATAATGTTGAGAAGTAAATTTAACAAAAAGAAAAGAGGTGGAAGTTTTATGGATGCTTGGAATAGTGGTGCAAATGACTTAAAAAATAATTTAAAAACTCTTAAAAATAAAAGTATGGAAGTAGCAGCTAATACACAAGAAGGTATAACTGCTTTTGAAACTAGTAGAAAAGCACAATTACAATCACGCACAATGCCAGGAGGATTAAACCCTTTTAAAAGGAGACCAAAAGATCATTTTGCTAGAAGTGGAAAACCAATAGGTCAAAGAGAAGTTTTGAATCCATTGAATCCCCAAGTTCAAACTGAAGCCTTATCTAGACAATCAGCATATGATACAGCTATGCTCGATTTTAAAAAGAAAACTCACCAAATAGCAGGAAAACGAAAAACGAAGAAAAGAAGAAGAAAGAGGAAAAGAAAAACTAGAAGAAAACGAAGAGGTGGTATTCGTTTAGGACCTATTGGAAAACAACTACCTTTATCACAAAATAATCCACCTAAAAAAGGTGCTAAGGTAAGAATTGATGGAGAAGAAGGATGGACTGTTATAGTACCAATGTCACGAGCAGCTAAGGTATGTAAGACAAAAGAAGTTACGAAAAGTGACTTTGGTTATTTATGTGGTGGAAGTTCAGAAAAAGAGGTTCGATATACAAATATGACACTGAGGGGTTTAAGGGGTCAGATGGGATTTGGTGGTGGTAGGAGAAAAAGAAGAAAATCAAAACGTAAAACTAAAAGAAGAAGAAAAAAAAGAAAATCCCGTCGTCGCCGATAATCTAACAATTTAAATTCTTAATATACATTTATATGTTAAGAATTGTAATAACATCATTATTAATGGTAAATGCTATATTTTGGGGAATATATCCACCAAGTGATGATTCACCACATTCTTTAATTACAAATTATTTAGGCTTAAACTACAAACCAAATAAATTTACACATCTTTTAATAGGACTTGTTTTTTACATAATAGGTGTATTAATTGCACAACAACAATCTATACAACATTTTTGGTTTTAGTCAGGTTAAAAGTCTTTCCACAACCACAAGACCCTCCAGCATTGGGATTTGTAAATACAAACCTATTACCCATTGTATCTTCTAACCAATCTATTGTTGTTCCAAGTAAATATAACGTGGAACTATGACATAACCAAATATTTGTTTGGGTATCTAATTCTTGTTTATCTGCTTTTTCAGGATTTTTAATAGGTTCCAAAACATATTCTAATCCATTACATCCCCCCGATTTACAATAAAATAGAATATCTGGAGCAGCTATTCTTTTTAATTGTGATATAGCTTTGGTAGTTATTCGTATCATATTTATAAATATATGAATATAATACTTAATCGCCAGATTTAGTTACCAAATGATACATAAGATAAAGTAGTAATGCACTAAATCCAATATTATAAACTTTTGCAAGAGGATTATCTTGTAAAGTTAAATCATTGTCGCCAAATGTAGCTTTAATTCCATTTATAATATCATTCATATTTTGAAATCCGCTAGCGCATCCGGAAAGTTTTTTTCCACTTACTGGATTTCTACCACCAAATAAACAAGGATTTAAATTAGCTATATCTGCATCTGCTACATATAGTCCTCTTTTTCCATCATCTGCTTTTAAATTTAATTTTCTGCATTTTGGATTTGTTCCCTGCATAAATCCTCCAAAAAGTGCTAAAGGGTTAAGGTGTCCTAAATTTTCTACTGTACCTGGAACAAGACCTCTAAAATCACCCATTGCAGCTCCTGTCATATTAGATATAAATGGAATTGTTCCAGTAGGAACATTATTTACATAAATCCATCTATTATGTAATTTACCATCGCTTGATTTACATTGGCCGCCAGTTTTTAAATAAAATTTATTTCCTAAAGGGCCCGATACTTTTGAAGCTGGACCACCTCCTTCGACTAACATTCTTGTATAATTTACTAATCCTTGAACATCTGCTGCTAGTGCCCCCATATTTCCATCTCCACTCATTGGTGGATCCATATCAGCCGGGGGGTTTATTTGTTTGGCATAATTATAAGTAGGCCCAAGAAATCCTGCTTGAGCTTTTTCTACACCACCTGCTATATCTTTAAAGAAATCTCCCATTAATTATATATATATAATTAATATATTATATGTCAGATGATATATCAGAATGTCGCATTTGTTTTGACATAGAAAGCGAAACAGATCAGTTTATATCACCTTGTAAATGTAAAGGTACTAGTCTATATGTACATAAAAGTTGTTTAACTACTTGGAGAAATTTTAATAGAAATGCTGATGCGTGGAACAGATGTATGGAATGCGGAGAAAATTATTCATTTTATCATAAATATCCTATTGAAAAAACAAATATTTTTACAACAATGAAAAATCCTACTAAAATTTATTTTATTCAATATATGAGTGCGTTGTGTTTCGGTTCATTAATATGGGTTATCGATTCCAATAATAACTATTTAGCAATAAATATGTTAAATTTTAATATAACATTAAAAAAACCATCATTATTAACTTACATAAAAGAAGATGAATTATCTCCTCAAATTTTTTATTTTTCATATGCTATGTTTATTCAAAGCGTATTCTTTTATATTTATTATTGTTATAAAATTTGGTATAATATAAAAAGGAAACCATTATATGTCACTAATATTTTACCAACCTTTTGTAGTTGTTTTTTTTTTAGTATGCAGTTTATTATTTGGTATTATATATTAGTGTTTAATTCTCAACCTATTTCATTTTTAAATGTAGCTTCAGCAATAACAATGTTAGAACCATTTATTTATTTTATACTTGTAAAAAAACATTATAAAGTTATTAAATATATGAATGAAGAACAAAATGAAGAAGAAATATTATCATATATGCATAATCCAATTATGAATTATGAACATATTTTGAATAATCAATTAGAATTAAGAAATATAATTATAGATTAGAATCTTCCAGAACTTGCACTTTTTCCCATAGCAGCCCCAAATTTGCCACTTATTTTGACATTTTTTGGTATAGGAGGAGCTGAACCAGGGGCAGGACTTTCTTCTTTTTCTAAATCGTCTAGTTCTTTTTCCTTTTTCTTTTTTTCTTCATTAACATCGTTTATTGCGCTTTTAGATTTCATAGTATTTGTTGAAATAAGACTTGTATTAATTAATCTATTTCTTTCTAAATCTTTAAATTCTGCCTTTACTTTATTGATATCACTAAATAATCTATCTATTAATGCTGCTTGTCTGTAAATAACATTTTTTTGATCTCCTGAACATCCTGAAAGACCTTCAATTAATTTAGAATTCATAAAACTAAATAATATTAGAGTTATTAAAAGAAAATTTATAAATATTACTATAATTTTCATAATATATTAATATTAGATTTTATTAACCCCCGATTGCATCCATATAACTAGAACTAGATATAGTTTGTTTTGGTTCTTCATCATCACCTCAACAAGACTGTGGATATTTTTTACATATTTCAGCATCCTGTTTTGCTTCAGCAGCTTTATCTTCTTCATCCATATCTCCATCACCTACTGCTCCTTTCATTTGTGCATTTGCTAATTTATTTTTCTTTATTTGTTTTGTATTACCATATATTCTGTTTTTTACATTTTCTGCAATTTTTTTTAATTCATTTAATTTTGATTTAACTTCTTTTAATCTCATTCCATTTTCTATATTTGTTGCTTCTTCACATTCTTCTTCGCTTCTACCTTTAATAGGAGCTCCAGATTCTGTTCCTTTTGCCGCATCACCATTATCTGCTTCACTAGCATCTCTAGTCTCACTATTATCACTATAATCACAAACACCTTCTATTATTGTATTTGACATATTAAAAAGTATTGCGAGTAATAAAATTATTCCTAAAAATAGTTTAGAGTTCATATATTTATATTATTGAGTTATTTTTTCTTTTAATAATATAAATGAGACAAGGCTTAAAAGACAGAATTAAATTCAATCCTTCACAACCCTCAAGAATGAGTATAATCAAAACGGATTATTTAACTAGAAATTCTTATAATAATAAAATACCAAATAATGGATGTGCTCCAACAGGATCTTGTAGTAATTCTAAAGATGCAAATGGTTTTTGGGTAGGTACAAATCAAGAAACTCAGTTAACAAATCGAAAATATTATGCTCCTTTTAGGCAACCTGTTAAAGGTTGGCGAAAGACCTTATATTGTTCAACTGGTCCAAATGATGTTTTTTCTAATAGTAGGCGAAATTGTTTAACTACTACAGAAATATATAAAGATGTTTATACCGATTGTTCTGGTAATGAATGTATGAATAATGGTTCTATATCTAATAGTAAAATTCCTTTAACAGGCACACAAGCAGCTAGTAAGTCTTCTACTGGAAATGCTACAAGAACACATATGCCTCTAATTAGAAGTGGTATGCAGCCAAATATTGCAGGAAAACAAAATAGTGGATTATCGAATACTTTAACAGCTACTAGATATTCATATTCATATAGAGAATTAATAAATAATAGAAGAAAGGCTACACAAATCAAGAAATTATCAACACAAAAACCAAATATTTCAACATATATGTCTGAACCTCAAAAAATGCCTGGTTATGGTGGCGATTGTCCTGAAGTGAATAGTTGCAATCCTAGTCAAACAATATATAGATATAATAATCCAAATTTTGCTACACAAGGTGCTGTTGAATCCAGTGATAGAATTACAAAACTTAAGATAGATACAATTAAATCACAAAGTAGATGTCCATCCGGCCAACAAACTGGTCCAAAAAATGCTCGAAGTGATTGTAATGGTCCATATAAACCTAATCATATTTCTTCATCGGGAACAAATACATGGCCTCTTATTGATAATTCTAAGAAATCTCAAGTTAAATATAATTATTTATTTAATGAAAATCATACCGAAGTTAATTATCCTCAAGTCAGTGCTTTGGCGAGAGTAAGAGGTTCATCTGGTAATAATAGATACACAACGGGTGAAATAATTAGTAATGGTTCTAGCACTTGTCCTACAAGCTGTCCTCCTCAATTTTTAATGTAAATTAAATTAATATAGTAAATTTATTTATAATACTATATTAAATGTTGAATAGAAAACAAAAATGTGAATATAATAGAGCTTTTACTGCAAATCCCGATGATTGTAAAGGCACAAGTACTTTTTTTTTAATGTCTACATATAATAATCGTTTCGCTCCCAAATATACTAATTCAAGAACAGACATAATCAACGGAACAGTAAAAAATTTGAATACCAATCGTATAAATGGAGAATTATGTTCTCCTTCTAATCCTTCTACAAAACAACAAAGATTAACTATGCGAAATAAACCAACACCTTATCGTGTTCCCTATAATCATTATAGAAAAAGTTATAATTGTAATGATCTTAATAATTGTATTTTAAATGAAAAAATTATAAAAACTATTGATAATTCTAATTGTGAAATAGTAGATGGAATATTACAACCACTTTGTCCAAAAAAAAATTATGTTACAAATAGATTTACAAATAAGTTTGGAATGAGAAATACAAATAATGGTGGGGATTATAGAAATTATTTAGAACACTCGGGTAAATTATATGAACAAAATGCTTTTGGAATTTTACCAGAAAATAAAGATTTATCCGGTGTAAATTTATATAAAATAAATACAGTAAACGGCACATCTACTCCTAATGGTATATGTAAATTGTCATATAGAAGTGCAACTTCTATAACAACTAATATTAATCAATATGCTAAAATAAATACTACCACTAGAAAATATGCAAATCCTGGTTATAATAGTAGAACAAGTGTAAACAGTAGAAATAGAGTACAACGATTAAAATATAATACTATATTATCAGGTCAAATGACCAATTACAAAAATGGATATAATAATTGTATTAATGGTGAAGAATGTAGTAAATATATTAGCCCTGGACCAAATACAAAATTATTTTCATTATCTGGAACATATAAAAGAGGGCGTCCAAAATGTTATCCACCAAGAATAAATGGTATGAGACCAGCTTGTCCACCAGGAGTATAACTTGTTCAAAAATATTTCAGAAAATTGAATTGATTTTAAATTAAAAATAGTTTAATATCAAACACCTGTTATAAATACCACTACATACCATTAAAGTCAAGATGCAACCCTTTCAATCATTTATGAACAAGCGATGCAAATTTGAAGATGTGTTCAGGACGGCAGACCAACTTGGTCTTGATTCTACTGAATGTATCAGTCCTGCTACTAAAGTTTTACACTCCCTGAAACGAGAGTCCTTTGGAAAAAATATGGAGAGAAAATTATCATTTATCGTTGCCGATATTAATTTTCGCGAAATTTGTGAAAAACTCCTTGATGGAGGTATTGACCAATATATCGAAGAACAAGTTGATTGTGGATTCTGCTGGGGAAAACACAACACCGTAATGGACGATATGTTGGTAGACAAAATCGCAGAAGATATTAATGACAGGAAAATTATATTCTTGAACATTAATTGTGAAGAGTATTGTATGGATCGTGAAGAAGAGGAAGGATACTGTGCTCACGGAACTTGTGCAATGCTGGTCCCCAAAAGAGGAGGCTATAACTTGTATTATATGAATCCTCATGGAGAGGTTATTAAAGATTACACTTATTTTGAAAAAATCAAAACACGAACAAGGTGCACTCAACTAAAATTTGATGGCGCCATAATTGATTGTGTTGTTATGAAAACACTCGCAGATTATTGCAATAAAAAATTCAATACTAACATATATTATGATTATACTATGGTTCATAACTATTTTGGAGTCAACCTTCAAGAGGAAGACAATCACGGTATGTGCTTCATATTTCCAAGCATAGTATATTACTATTTTGGAAAATATTTTACTGAAAAAAGAACACTGGTGGCCGGTAGCCAGACTCAAGTTTTGCCTAGTTTTAAAGAAATGTTGGATACTGGCAAATTTAATCTAGCTATTCATTCATGTTTTATGGATTTCAATACAACTATTAAAATGCGCATATTTACTCATCTTAGAAACCAAGAAACTCATGAACAACTTGTAGAAAAACTAATTAAAGTTCTATCTAAGTCCAAATCACACTTCTTAAAAAATGTTACCAATACAATGGCAAATTTTATAAATCAAGATTATTTCTTGAAAAAAATCAAAATGAACGAAGAAAGAAGAGTATAATAAAAATTAAAAAACACATAAAAAAAATAACCAAAGAAATTTTTTTTAATAAATTCTCTCCAAAAATATAAATTAGAAGTTATAAAAATAAAATAAATTCATAAAATATATGTCAATTCGTAAAATAGATACAGCAATCAGTACAATTAGAAGTCTTTATGATGAAAATGGAAACTACTTGCCTTCGGGAAATTATTATTTTTCAATAAAAGATTATGAAAAAGGAGTATTTACTGGAGAAATGTCTAATAGCGGTGATTTTGGTGAATTTACCTTTTCGCCAAGAAAATTAATAAAAATGATGGCAGTTGGTCAATCAAGATTAGCAAGAAGGGCTGATTTACAAAATATAGAAGGAATGCCAAATTATCCATCGCCTTTAGCAAGGAATAATAGTTCAAGATTATCTCATTTTACAACAACATTAAGTTCTCCTTATGTAGTTAGAAATTATACTAGAGAGAATCGTATTTTAAGAGAACCAGTCCAATGCAGTATATGCTTTGAAACAATAAATGAGAGTGATAAAAAAACTTTAAATTGCGATCATCATTATCATAGAAATTGTATAAATACTTGGTTAGTAGAACAAAATAATTGTCCTTTATGTAGGGCTCCACAGACAACCAGAGAAGAAAGTAGACGAGAACGAAGATCATCAAGAGAAGACCCATTTATGACCGCATTAAATCAATTAAGCAGTGCAACAAGCCAAAGAAATCTTTTATATAATAGATTAAATGCACGAGATTATAGAGTAACTAGAAATAGTAGAACTGTTGTATTTCCATATAGTAGTTCAAGACATTCACATAAATAATATTTAAAAACAACATTTTTTATTACTTATATGGGTAATAAAAAAAAGCGCAAAGTTAAAAAGGAAAAAAAGCCACCAGAATATAGAACAAAAGAAGAGCGTCAAGCTGAAGTAAAACATATATTAGAACAATTAAATGAATTTCAATTAAATACTACATATGAGCCAGTAAGAAAATTATTTGTAAAATTTAAAGAATATATCAGTAAAGGTGAAAGATTAATTGTTAATATTCCTTTTCCTGAAATTAATAGACGGATAAAGGGTGTATTAGCAATTAATAAAAGAGAGGATGTTACAATTGCATTAATGAATGAAAAGTTTTAACTGTATTAAACTCCAAATAAATCAACTAACTTTCTAGAATATTCACCATCTGATGGATAATGAATACCTGCTTTAATTCTACAAATATCACATCGATATGCTATTTTTTTAAACAGACTTTCTTTTTCAGGATATTTTTTTGATAAATATTTATATAATACTTGTGCTTGATATGCGTGTCCTGCTGGAAACGATGGTGTTTGTGCTTGGAGTAATTGAGGTTCAAGTGGTTTTATTGTTCGATCTATTTGTTCTGGTCTCGCACGATTAATTAAATATTTATTTAATAATATGACTGAAGTAGTTTTCACACCACCAATAATATTATTTAATTCTCCTATTGTTTCGTTTACGTATGGTTTAAACGCGTGACTTATAGAATGATTAGTTAAACGATAAAACTCAACATCACTTGGTGTTCTATTTTTTATATATTCTTTTACTATTTCTACTTCTTTTATATTATTTGGATAAACCGGTATTGTAGGACTAATAGAAAAATATCCTCTAAAAAATATAATAGATATTAAGTAAAATATTAAAATCAAAGTTATAATATTAAAATTAAACTTCAGTTTCATTATATATTATTTTATATATTTTATATTATTTAATATAGCAATTATTACATTATGACCAATGTTACAATTGCATTAATGAATGAAAAGTTTTAGATTCAAAAAATAATTAAATATAACTTTACTTATTTTTTTAATGAACTGTAGAAAAAATAAACATACTACACTTATTCGTGAATATAAAACTCTAATAGAAGAACAGTCAAAACTAATCAAACAACAAAAAGAAGAAATTAAAAAACTTGAAAATAATCTTAAATCATTAAAAGAAGCTTCTAAACTTAATGATGATTTTATTAATTATTATAAATTTTATGTAAAAGATAGAAAGAAATATGATATGATAATTAACGAAGTTGACAGAATCTTAACCAAGTTTAAGTGTTAATTTAAAGTTTACGGTTCTTACCAGATCGACGGCAGAAACTTCGTTTCTTACCTTTGGCTACTTTACATCCAGACTTATTTTTACAAGCAGCTAATCGTTTTCCACGGCATCCCGATTTGTTTGCCTTAACGCGTTTGCGGTATGTTTTTGCTCTCTTTTTAAGAGTTTTTTTACGAGCTCTTGTCATAACGATTTTCTTTCTTCCAGAGCCACGGCGTTTACGAGTTTTGCGTGCAGGTTTACGATATCCCATTATAAATTATCTATACATTTTATTTTTTCTTGTGCTTTTTCTTCTTTTTTTTCTTTTTCCTCCATAATTTCTTCTAGTTTTTTTAGATTTTGAGGTCTCATATTTTTTCATTTTTCTTTCTAAATCTTTTATATTATCTAACGCATTATTTGTTAATTCATACACATATATTAGATCGGTATGTGAAGTCATATATATTATATTGATGTTTTAAAATTTCTGGTTCTTTCTCCTAAAAATATATTATTAGTTTGATAATTTTTATTATATGAAATTTTATTATTACTACACCATGTTATACATTTTTGTATATTTTGCGATTTTAAAGATTGTATCTTATCATTTTTTCTATCTTTATGTGTAATAATTTTTATTGTTGTTAATATATTATCTATTTGTTGATGTGCTAAAATAGCATTTATTTCCTTAATTTGATTTTTATAATAAGAATGCATATTTAAATTAAGAATTGAAGATATATCATATGTTTTAAAATCAAAAGAATCAAAAAATTTCAAAATATTCAAAAACCTGTTAGATAATTCGTCTGTATTATTATATTTAAAATTTTTACATATTAGATATTTTTCTGAATTAGCATAACGACTTGTGAAAGGTTTTGAAATAATAACATTTTCGTATAAACAACTAAGTAAAAAAACGATTTGAATAGTGCAATTTTCAAACATATCAAATATTTTTAAAATAAAATGACCATTATGTTTTTGCATAGTAATAGCATATGCAACTTGTGTTAAAATTAATCTAAACGCTGCTTTTTCTTGATTATTATAATCTCCAGAAAAGTCAAATCCTCCATCGCCGGTAATTATATGCATAGAATTTCTATATTCTTTTTTACAATATTCTAAGTTTTGATAATTATATAAATCACCTTTGTTATTAACACCATATTCAATATTAATATTACCATATTTATTGATAATATTTTCAGCTTTTTTCCAATCAGGAATATTACCATTTTTATTTAATAATGTGATACCATTATATTTATCTAATTTATTATCTCGAATATATGCTGTAGATTCTATAAATCCTCCAGGACCTTCTGCTAAATGAAATGTATTAATAGGAGAGGTAAAATGCAATAAATGATGTGTGTTATATATTTCCATAATTTTGAAAAAAGCACGAGAGATAGGTTTATATTTACTTACACTAAATTTTTGTCCAGGAATAGTTGTATGTACGAATTCATATGGATTTGTATATTTTTTAATTTGATCCCAATCTTGAATATGTTTATCTATTAATGATTTTATTTTTGACAAATATTTTTGTAAACTATAATTGTTTTTATTGGGTTGATCTTTTTTTGAAAAAACTAATTTTATATTAGAGTCTCTTATATTATATTCTATCTGAGGTAATATATAATATGTCATAATATATATTATCAGTTAATTATGTTTATATTATTTTGGAAGTTTTAATTTTTTTTTATATTTTTTAACTGGTCGTTTCATTTGAACATCAATATTTTGGTTAATATCATCTTGTTCTTTTTGATCAAGGTTATGTTGTGTATTACTAATAGTCAGTAAATTATCAGTTATTTCTTTAGCATTAGGACTTCTTACTTTTTTAAATATAAAATAATTATTAAGAAATGAGATTATTTTTTCATTTGGTGTCATATTTTTTGCTTTTCCTATATTTGATTGTTTAATTTGTTTATTTTCAAGTTCATCTTCCATAATATCAAATAATCTTTCGAAAGATCCAATAGCAGAAGGAAATCCCATATTTTGTGCTTCATTATCTTTAATAGGAACAAATCCATAATTTTCCATTGTTCTAATAAAGAAGTCAAAATTAACAAGATATTCAGTAAATGTTTTATTAATAGATTCTTGATATACATCAATAGGATATCCTAAGGAGGATTCATCATCAGGAAATGTAGTTTGTGTATATAATTTTTTTAAATCCCACATTTTAGTGTCATTATCATTTTTGATAAATATACTTTCCCCTGTTTTTTTATTTGCTAATCTTTTGAAAACCTTAGCTCCATCATAACAAGTTCCAATGCATAATCCCCCTACTTTACAATTTTCGCTTAAATTACGGATAAAATTATAATAAGAATTTCTATCCTTAAAGAAGTAATGAATAGAGAATTGGTTAGATATTATATTAAATCCATTTTTACCAATACTAAATCTTTTATATACTCCTTTTCCTAATACTTTTTCATCTTTAGTACCATCCCCATTAATTGCATTAACAATTTGTTTACCTTTTTCACTAAAACACGCATCGCCATTTTTTATATTTTTAGATGAATCTCCTTGTATAAATAATGCTCCTGGAACAGATTTATATTTTTTTTTTATTCTTAAATATCTTGCACAAGCTCCTTTGATTCTATTATGAATATTATCCTTAGAATAATCTAAACCAAATACAAATGATAATTTTGCATCAATCCATTTTTGTAAATCACCACCCATTCCAACACTCATATCTATAAGAGTATCTCCTCTTTTACTAACACCAACAATAAGTTTTCTTTTCACATATCTATTATGAAAATCTCGTAAAGATTGTGTATTAGTTATATTATTACTTCTATCATAATAAATATTATCATTTATTACCGTAGGTATATTAGTTCCAGTTGTTATCATATGACTTGTAATAGGTTTATTAATAGATCTCCAAACTCCTTCTGCGGTAGTATAAGCATTACAAGTAATTTTTCCATTTCTTTGATATTCAGAAGTTTTATCATATCTAACTCGAATAGGAATCCATTGCCATCCTTTTTCAAGAGAATTATTCCAACGAAATTCTACAACAGTATCATCTTGAAATGATTGTTTTTTATCTTCAGTTAATAATTCTATTCCAGATTCAGGCATCATTATATTAGTTGTATATATAGGATATGATGGAACAGGATCATATGGTATAAAAGGCATTGCTTTATAGGATCCTCTTTCATTATATTTTGGGAATTTATCATTAATAATATCATTACACGGATTCATAAATCCATGTTTATTTTCATCAAATCCAACATGCAATATTAAAGTTTTATATTGACAGAATTGTTCAGATTTACTTAAATCTATACCATCCATAAATATATTTCCTATAAAATCTTGTCCAGTTTCTAATTTTTTTGTTTTAACTAGAAAATCAATAGTATTAAATTCAGGAGGTTTCCATTTTAAAGAATAATCCCATCTACTTTTTTTTGATGAAGTAATTTCTCCAGTTTTAGATGACCCAACACTTTTATCACATGGTGTAAATATAAGACCGTCTGTTTCATACTCATATGAAACACCTTCTTTAATACCGTCCAATATTTTTTTACATTCTGCAAATATATTACTACCAATATTAGTATAAAATGTTTTCATTCGTATATTAAGAGGAGTATTATAGCTTTTTATTACACAAGTAGTATCTAACTCTTTTATTGTATTATGTAAAATAGAACCTCTAAATTTATCTTTGGACATCTCAGGATCTTGATATTTCAATTCTAAATTTGGTATATTCATAAATGGGAATCCTTTTGTATTTTCTTTATTAATAAAATAAATATCAAAAGCTAAGAATAAATTAATATAATTACCTTCTTTATTATTTATTACATGTTCACCATCAATAATAGTATTGCAAGATGATTTATGTTTAGTTACCATACCTGTAAACTGAACTCTCATATTAGTATCAATCATATAAATTTTTCCAATATTTGTAATGTATAATAATTTTCTTTCTCCATCGGCTTTATCTGTTACAGTATATGGATTGTTAATATTTGGAACAGAAGAATCAATATCGACTGGCATTATATTTCTAGCTTCCAAACTTATAGAAGAAGGTCCTATAAAATCACCTGTATGTGCTCGACGAGGTTTTCCATCATATTTATTTTTTGGAACAGTATCTTTTCCATGAATTAATTGCATATATTGTGTTAATACCTTAGCTTGTTCTGTATAGGATGTTGGAAAATTTGTTCCTTGCCATCCAGATAATATTACTTTAATACCTCGTTTTATAGCAGAAATTACTTCATTATTATTAAAATTAGGGAATTCTTTTAGTTTATTATTTAATTCCATTTCAACTTCAAAATTTTCAGGTTCATTAAATATATTTGCATCTTGAATACTATATTCTTTAATAAATATTTTTCTACCATTATGCAATCTTCTTTGTTTATTAGTCTTTACAATACTTAAATCAAATTTATATGGATATTTTCGTAAATCATGGTGTGTAAAAGTATATCGTTTAATAAATCTAAATATTTTTTTCGTATCTTTCCAACTATCGATAGCTTGAATAATTTCGGGTTTTATTGGTTTACCTGTAGTGGGAGTTAAATCTCTTTCTGTTTTATAATTAACTCTGAAATGAAAATCGTTAAAATCAATCGGTCTTAACGTATTTCCATCTCGTCTTTCTTTTTTTCGAAATTTTTGCAGAAAAGTTATATTATTTAATTTATCTTCATAAATCATATTTTCCTTACAATATTTTTGTATATTACTTACACCAGTAATAGTTGTTCTTATATTAGAATCTTTCATTCTTCCAGTTCTTTCATCCACATATTCATTAATTATATTTAATGTATATTCTTCTTTTGATTTATAAAACCCTAATGATTTTAATTTTTGAATAATATTATCAAAATCTATTTTAGTAATCTGATTATAATGCTTAGTACCAAATTTAATTTCTAGTTCATCTCCGTGATAATCTCGATTTTTAGCTGCTAAATATATATTAATATACTCTGATAATAATTCATTTGGTGTTTTTTCTTCATCGCTCATAATTATATAATAAACTAATATATTTTTATATAATTATCAATTTTATAATATCTTTTCAATTACTAATTGATAAAGCTCTTTTTTTGTCTTTGTTTTTGTAGGTGTTTTCATAATATCAATATTCAACTTTTTACAAATATCTTTTAATTCTTTAGCCTTGTAACTCGAGATCCCTTTGACTGGTTTTTTAAGGCTTTCTACTACATATAGTTTATCTTTATAGTCAAATAATTTTTTTTCTTCTAAAAATAAACCATACTTTTTTGTTTTTTCAAAATATTTAATAATACATATAGGTTTACCAGGATAAAGTATGTTTTCATAATAAATTTTATCATTCATAAATGCAAAATTATATTTATCTACTATTAACATAGATTCTAAATATTTAATATCTAATATTTTGTCATTTGCAAGATGTCCTTCGAATTCTTGTATTTTTGTTTTTAAATGTTTCAATATTTTCTTATTTTTTCTAATTTTATCAATAAAGTCGATCTTATATTTTTTTTCTATTATAAAAGTTGTTTCTTTTAATATTTCATAATCACTAAAACCATAAACGAATATTATCCAACACCAAAATAAATTATCTTGTTCTATTGGTATAAAAAAATCAGGATTATATTCAACATTTGTTGATTTTTTTACATTTTTTTTTTTACTTTTATTATCTTCTTCAAAATATTCATTAGATATTAATTCTTGAATATTTTGATTATTTAAAGAATATTTTTGAAACAGTTCAATCATATTATGATAATTCATTAGGTATATTATTATTATTATTATTATCTTTAACCTGTTTATGATTTATAAAAAAATCTTCTTTCAAATCATCTTTAACTAGCTCTATATCCTTCAAATGTTTTTCCTGTTGTTTAATATATAATAATTCTTTTTTGATCAAATCTAATGTATTAGTATTTAAAGCAGCCATATTTACAAAAATACCGTTTCTATTTTCAGAATATTTAATATCGTTATTTTTTAAAATTTTAAATATTTTCAAATGATGGATTTTTTCTAATTTTGTAATTTCATTTTTTAAATCTTGTAAATTTTCTATATTCATATATAAATTCAAAAAAAATTATATTTAAGTATAAATTTTTTTTAAGAATTATTCATCAATTATCGTAACTTTTGTTTTTACTTTTGTTTTAGATACTTTTAATTCTCCCAAAACAGATATACTTTCATCATTTAATTCATATCTAATTCCAATTACTTTTATTGTAATGTCTTGATTTTCAGTTATTTTTGCAAATTCTTCATTATTGTAATGATGATCTCTTGCTACAAATATAGTTATTGGACTTGTATTCTCTTTTCCATTATATATTGCTCGTATTCCTGCTCTAGTAATATTTTTAACTTGACATTTTATTAATTGCCCTTCAACAGGGTGACAAACATCACATTCAAACATTACATCAAAAGCTACATAATTTGATTCTACTAGTCCGGAAGAATATGATAATATCTTTATAGATTTATTTTTAATATATCCTTCCTTTGTACATTTATTATATAAATTTTCTTCTAATTTTTTAAGAATATTTTCTCTTGCATTACTTCCAACACTATTAAATGGTAATAATATTCGTCTTGTTAAAATATTTTTCATCCATATTCCTTTGTTTCTCTTTTTTTTAATTTTAGTTTTAACAGACTTCTTTGCAATGGAACTATTCATTTATATTTACACAATATTATTTGTTTAACTAATTTCAATTTTATTCTTTATGAATATTTCTTATTTGATTTAATACATCCTCTATTGTTGAAAAAAACCACCGCTTCTCATTCGGGTCATTTTCATCTAAATATCTTAATAAAAATTCTGTTTCTATACATAATTGCCAATCTGTTAGTGGAATTTCATTTTCTTTAATTTTCTCACTGGTACTATGATATTGTTTTATAGTATTTTTACCATATATACTATCATTTTGTCTTTTACTACTTTTTTTCATTCGGTATTTATCTAATTCATAAAATTCTTTCTTAACATCTTTTCTATCTTTTTTATCCTTTAAAAAATCGGTAAATCCTTTACCTTTTTCTCGTGTTTCGAATGGTAATTGTTTAGTTAGATCATTTATTCTAGCTAGAATTGCACTTCTATTTTCTCCCTTTGAAGGACATTCTTGACCTTTTTCTTTTTTCCCCATTTCAATACTTTTAGTTTTAAATATTATTGCAGATTTTCTTTTATTACTTGTTAAAAATCCAAAAATTTTTTCATTATATTTATTGATATTTATTCCTTTCCACCTTCGAAACATTTTTGTTGCAATATAAGGAACTTTCGTTTTATCTTTAATCCATTTCTTATTTTCTTTATCAAATATAAAAATATACCAAAAAAACTTAGATTTTTTAACTTGATGTCTTTGTTTATAATCTGCACACACAAATCCCTTGATATCTTTTTCTTTATTAATAATAATATATTTGTTATTAATTATTTCGTTTAATTTTTTTTTAAAGTTATTTTCAATATCGCTAGAATTTATTAATAATCCATTAATTACTGCTAACTTATCATTAGCATTTAAAATATCAAATAGATGTTCTAAACAAAAACCTTGTAATATATCTTTATCAATACCATCAAACTTATTTAAGTTTTCAATAACCCACGGAGCAGAAGAGATCCAATTTTTATTTTTAGATTTTACCTGTGGAGTTATTGATAAGTTATAATTTATTTGTAACTTTAATAATGTATCTATGGTTGTTGTTGTCGTAGGCTCATTTTTTTCAAGTTCTATATCCCAATCTAATTGAAAATTTAAACTTGGAATTTTAACATCAATAGGTATTTTTCTTTGATATTCTGGTATATGTTTATTATCTAATTCTATTGGTTGAAAAAGATACAAATCATCAATATTAACTAATCTACCATTTCTATTTAACATATCAACTAATAATTCATTTTTATCTGTAAGTAATACATTTAATGCCATATTTATTTGTTCATTCGAATAATGTTTAACTGCATTAATTCGCTTTATCAATTCACCCTTTTTATAAACATAATGTTCATTAAATAATGTTTTTATTCGTTTTAATATTTTTTCCAAATTCATAATAATATAACTTTTAGAATAAGATTTTGTACTAATATTATTTTGATCAATACTATCTACAGGAAAACAATTATAATCACAATTCATAAAATCACAAATAATACTATTATTTTTATATCCAACATTAAACTTTATTTTTTGTTTTGTAGATAATTCTAATTCAACTTGTTTGTTCATATTACTTTCAATAATATCTTTTTGGTTTATATTTATTAAACAATCTACAGATGTTTCTTTTAATAATCTTGTTACTTTACCTATTTGCATTGATTTTTTCTCTGCCAATCTATATACATATAAATCAATAGGTTCTATTTCTTTATTTATAAGTTGACTTCCATATAAAAATATTTCTACATTTCTTTTATTAAAAGGTAAATCACAATGACTTTTATTTCTAACTGCGCGTCCAATTGTTTGATCTGCTCTATTTAAATTATACCAAGGATCTAATATATGAACTTGTCTAATATTTTTAAAATCTAATCCTTCTGATCCTGCTCTAGATATTATTATTACTTTTATATTTTCACCATTAATATTATTTTCATCCGTACAAGCTTTTAATTCTTTTTTATTTGATGGTGAAAAATGTTTATCTCCTGTAATCATTACATATTTACCAATAGATTTTTTTGGTGGAGTTTTAAATAAAGATTTACTTTTATCTCCATAACGAGTAATACCTATTTCTTCTAATGCCAATGCTATAGGTACACATCCACCAAATATATAAGTAGAATAAACTAATATTATTCCATCACTATTTTTAATTGTATTTATAATAGAATAAATTTTTGCACTATATTTTCTCAAAGGAGAGTTTTCGCTATCATCGCTATTAAAAAGTCTTCCATAATTAGTTAATGTTTTTTGAGAATATTGAAATTGTTTGAAATTATCTTTATCATAATGCATTAATCTTCTTAACCCTGTTTTTCCATATAATCCTTTATAATCTATTGATCCAGTATCAATATCTTTATTTGGATATACAATGTTTAATGCTTGTTGTGGAGCATCAATTATTGTATATTGTATACCTTTATTAGGATTATTTAATTCAGGATGAACCTCCCTTGTTTTTTCAATTATAAAATTATAATATTTATCTTGATCTTCTTTTAATGATGTAATAACTAAATCTAAGTGTATAATGGGTTGATTTATTTCCATTGTATTTATTTGTTTTTTTGGATACTCCCAAGAACTACTTTTTAATAGTTTTTTCAAAGAGTGTGGATTATTTGCTTCTTCTGGCCATATTCTATATGGAAATCTGAAAGGGTTTTCACCGCTAACATAACTAACATATCCTGTTAATTTTTGAATTAATAAATTTTTACCTATTTCCTTTTCTTCATTTTTTAAAAAATTCCCTTTTTTATCAAATACATCACTAATAGAAATAGGAAATCTATTATCATTTAAATTTAATAAATTTGTTAACCAAATAATTTCTCTATAATCATTGAACATTGGAGTTGCTGTTAATAATAATAATTTCATATTTTGCGCATACATTACTAAGTCTGTTAAATTTTTAATAGTTCTTCGTGTATTACCTTTTTTTGATGTAGATGTTGTTCTAACATTATGGATCTCGTCAATAACTAACATTCTATCTGAAAATAATTTTCTAATTGCATTTTTTTTTCGTTGTGTTATTATTTGTGGATCTTTTGAGTTACCTTTGCTAGATTTTATTATTTTATTTATTTTATTTGCAAATTCAGTGTAACCTAAAAATTCATAAGATTGTCTTCTTATTTTTTCTATTTGTTTAATTACTTTCCATTTTGGCAAACCTTTCATATTCATAGGATTAACTTCTTTTATAAATTTATTTCCAGTACATGATTTTAAATTCCATAATCCATTTATTAATTTTAATTTTCTATCATCAAAAAGTTGTAATTTATAATTTTCTTGAACAACAGGACTCGCTACTATTATAATCTTTTTTTTTATACCTAATTGTAAATAATAAGTACGCATATCTTCACATACTTGTATAGATGAACAAGTTTTACCTGTTCCTAATCCATGAAATAATAATAATCCATTATAAGGAGTTTGAAATGATAAAAAATTTCTAACAAACATTTGATATGGTTCTAACTCGAATGGAATACTTGCACTACATAATTTATTTGAAACCTCTTCAATATTGTTAATTTCTTCACGAGTTTTTTCTTCTATTTTTACATCATCAAATTCTTTTTTTAAACTTATTTTTTTTGTAAAATTAGGATCATCTAATATAGGATATAAAGAAGAATCTCCTTCATTTTCTATTTCTTCTTTATTTTTATTTTCAATACATTTTAAAAGTTTTTGATATTCTTTACTTTCTAATGTTATATTTTTAACATTCATTTGTAATGTTTTTATTAATTCTATGCAAGATAATTCTAATTCATGAGTTTGACTTTCTTCTTTTTTTTCTTCTTTTTCCTCTTTTTCCTCTTTTTCTTTAGGTTTTGTTTTAGGTTTTGTTTTAGGTTTTTCTTTAGGTTTTGTTTTGGGTTTTTCTTTAGGTTTTGTTTTAGGTTTTGGTTTTCCATCTAATTTCATGACACCGTATTTTATTAGTCCTTTTTTTTTCAATTCATCCCATAAAATATTTGCTTCTTCTGGCCATACATCTTCTTTATGTCTTATTATGTTATTTGATTCTTTCCCCCCAATTCTTTCTATTCTAGTTTTAGTACCATCAGTATTTGTAAATTTTTTCCCATCTACATTAAATTGTTTTTGTTCTTTTCTTTTCTTTTTTTCCGTTTTATTTTTCGATGTTTTTCTATTTTTTGCTGTTTTAGGTGGCATATTAATATATTATGAGATTAAACTATATTTATGTAAAACTTTATCTATATCTTTTAATAAATCAATTCGTTCTAAATTATATGGACGAATGGCCTTAGATGCTTCATCTAAATTCATCCATTTCATTTTACTAACTTCACTTTTTTGAAAATTATTATTATCTTTATAATTAGAATATGCTATAAAATATTTATGTTTATAAGATTTAAAATTTGATCCTGTAAATATTTCTTCAAAAGGAATAATATTTTTAATAATTGCAATTTTTCCCTTTTGAATACCTGTTTCTTCTGAAAATTCTCTTAAAGCACATGATAAATCATTTTCATTATAATTTCGTCTTCCTTTTGGGAATCCCCATTCAGGCTCTGTCCAACTTGTATTACTATTTTGTATTAATTGTTCTAAATTAAAAAAATTATCATCAAATAAGTGTATTCCTTCTTTTATTTGATAGAACTTATCGTGTGCATTTTTTTCTTCTGTTTTATATTGAACACCATAATAATCTCCCCATAATTGTTTCCATAATTCTGCAAACGATTTTGTTAATAGATTTGCCTTTTCTTGTATGGTCATCTCATTTATTATGTTTTGAATATAATCTTGATTATATAAAGGGTATTTTCCTCTCATAAATTCAACATACCCTAAACTATCTTTTCTACATATCATTAAATATTCAATATTTTTTTCACATTTATTGAAAGTTACTATACCTAAACTTGTTATAGGTTTAGCACATTGATTATAAGAATGTCCTATTTTTCCACAATTATTACAAAACTGATTATGTTTATTCATACTTATATGTAAAATTCGTTATCTTTTTATATCATTTACAATTAATGGGTTTAAACTATAATGTATGGATGCCACATTTAAAATTTACACTACAAACAATTGCAATGACATATCCCTCAAAACCAAATGATGTAAGTAAAAGAAAATATTATGATTTAATTTTAAATTTACCATTATTTTTTCCAGCTGATCCATTAGGTAATAATTTTTCCAAACTTTTAGACAAATATCCAGTAACTCCATATTTAAGTTCAAGAATGTCTTTTATGAAATGGATTCATTTTATATTTAATAAACTTTATGAACAATTAGATAAACCACTTGAAGATTTTTATGAAAGTTTAGAAAAATATTATGATGAATATAAACCAAAAGAAATTCAAAATAGAAAAATTGCAGCAACAAGAAAAAAATATATACAATTTGGAAGTGCGTTATTAATTATTTTTGGAATAATGTATTTTTATAAAAAATAATATCAAGATAATGTATAATGGCTAGAAAAACAGCTAAAAGAAGTAGAAAACGTAAAAGTCGTAGTAGACGCTCACGTAAACATAGAGGTGGAGCTTTAGCCCCACTTAATCCAGCTGAAGTAGAAGTTGTAGAAGCTCCTGTTGTAGAAGATGGAAAAGATGGAAAAGCAGTAGAAGCACCAAAACAAACTGGTGGCCGCAGAAAACGCAAGCGTAAAAGTCGCAAGAGCAAGAAACGAGGAGGAGGTGGATGTGGTCTTGTTGATCCTATGGCAGGTGGTAAACGCAAATCCAGAAAGAAGAAGGGTGGTAAACGCAAGTTAAATGCATTCTTCAAAGCAATGCTTAGCGCTAAAAAATCAAAAGCTAAATCATTCTCATACAAAGGTAAGACATATGTTGGAAAAAAACATCATCGTCTTGGCATGATCTACTCTAAGAAATAAGAAGTATAATATATATATTTTTGTTTGAAATATATATATGGCAGCACTTACACAACAACTTTCAACAGAAAAAATATATACACCGGTAATTTATGATAGCGATGCTGATGAATTCAGTGATGATGATGCTTGGTTAGATGATATAATTGATCAAGGTATGGTTTCTGTAAATCAACCACAAGGCAAAAAAAAAGAAGAATCTATGCAACAATTCAGAAGAGCAAGGCGAACTGCTATGTCTATGCCGGATGTAGAAAAGCTACTTGATACGGATTATTTAGCTAAAGTCAATATTGAAAATTATAAAACTACAAATCCAAATTTGATGAATGAAATATTAAATCAAGATATATTTAATTTTACAAATGCGAAAAACACCGTAGATGAAGTAGTTCGTGATATTGTTAATAGGGATAAAAAAAACCGTAAACATGATGATGGTATTTGGAAATACTGCAAAAAAAATTGTGTTGATAAATTAATTCCATTAATAAAAAAAGAGTTAAAATCTACAGCGTTTATGTTAAGATTTATGTCAAATAGTACTATTGATATTACTGCTGATGATAAGGGATTAAATGGACAACATCCTTTAACATTTATATATAATAATCCAACAAGAAAACCAATAACAGGACTATGGGAAACAGATAAAGAATTATTTGATTTAAAACCATTAGATTTACGGGGAAGTGCCAATGCTAGATTTATAGCAGGACTAGGACCAAGTGCAGCAGGAAAAACATATTGGGCTAAAAATGCAATAGAATTATTAGGAAAAACCGACCCTACATTTCCTAAGTCATTTTTGTCAATAGATGGAGGGTCAGCAAGAGAATTTTCTGAGGTATATCAAGATATTATACGCGCATTGAAAGAACATCCAGAAATAGGAGGATTTAAAAATTTAGTTAGTGCTGGTTGGGATCCTATACATACATCATTGTTTAGTGCTGGTAAAGTGAAAAAAGCAACTATGGCATATTTAAAAGAACAGAAAAAGAAAAATAATGGCAGAGGGATAGTTAGTTTATATGTTCCAGAAACATTAGGAAATCCTCTTGATGATTCAAAGAAAAAACTAGATAAATTTGTTGAAGCAACAGGAGATTATAGATGGATTGGATTATATATATGGCAAGGAGTTGACCCTAAAGATGACAAAAAATGGGTTGCTGGAATAAGAAAACAATATCCCAAACTAGTTGATGAAAATATAGAAGCAAAATCTACATCAGTAAGCGGACAATCACGAGAAAAGACTGAAGGTAAATTATATAGTTCGTCTGCTTATAACACATCTAAAAGACATGGAAAAGGTATGATGAAAAAAGCTCCTGGTGCTAGAATAGATATTCATAATAGTGGTGGCAAAAAAACAGGAGGAACTTTTAATAAATCAGTAGTTCAAGAATATCCCAATAAAGATGGTATATACATTTTGAGTCAAGAACTGTTAACTCCTTATAATGCAATATATATACAGAAATCTGGTAAGAAGGGTGGTCGCAGAACACGCAAAAAAAGAAAGAAGAAAAATAAAAGAACTCGTAAAAGAAAGAAGAAAAGTATTAAAAGTATACAAACAGGAGGCGATCGCATGAAACAGGCATATGAGGATATGACTGGCGTTGTTGATAAACTCAAACTTATGGGAGATTTGCAAAGAAAGATTGAGAGAGGAGATTATGGAAAACCATCTGCATTTTAATTTTATATATCACAAATATATATGAAAATAAATTTTGTTATATTTTTAATAACAGCATTTTTGATAGCAAATACATATTATGATGGAAAATTTACAGAATATTTAATGAAAGGTAAAAAATATTATAAGATGGCAACATTTGGTTTTGTAGGATTGAGTATTTATTTATTTATTAATAAACATCCTGGTGAAAGTAAAAATTTAGTAAAACATGCAACTGATTTAATAAGGTATATGCCAGTAGATTCAAATACAAGTGATATGTTAACACCTCTTTTTGATTTTACAAATGCTAGAGAAAAAATAAATCAAATGGGTCAATCAAATATAAATATTCAAATGACACCACAAACAAGAAGAATGATGAATTCAGGCGGAACAGGTAAAAGATGTGTTAGTGAAACAAAAAAGAAATATGTTGCAGCACAACAAGGATGGAAATGTAATGGATGTGGTAATCAACTAAATCATACATTTCAAGTAGATCATAAAATAGATTTGCAATTTGGTGGAGATAATTCTGTTGGTAATTTAGCTGCTTTATGTAATAATTGTCATGCAGCAAAAACAGCATCAAATAATTTGTAAATATTTAATATAGCTAAAATATAAATGGCAATATTAAATACTGTGGCAGATATGATAGTTTATACACCATTAGTAATAATAAGTTTAACAGTTTTATACGGAATAGGTTATGGTGTATGGCATTATAGAACAAGAGGAAGATTCCCTCCTTCATATGAGTATGCTGGATCAACTTTTATATATGTTTTGAAACAAATATTAAAACCAATTAAGTGGTTAGGACAATTTTTATGGTGGTTATTACCTGTATTTCCAGATAGATTACGAGCACAACTTGGATATACTCCGTGGGGGGCCTGGGAAAGAAGGAATTTAACTAGAACCATACTATTATTATCTATAGCGACACTTATAACAATAACGTCTTTAGTATATAAATATGGATATCCAAATACTATTGTTGCATATAGTCAATATTTGAATGGATCATTAATTATATTAGCTATAATAGCAGTTTTTGCATTATTTGTAAGTTTTAATAAAACAATAATGAGTACAGGTTTTGATGATAATCCTTGGCCGATGGGAGGAAATGATTTGGAAGAGAGACGAAGAGAATGGGTATCAGGAACAACAAAAACATATTTATATTATTCTATTGGTGTAGGATTAGCATTAGCTATTTTATTTGCATTATTTTATTTTATAGTAAATTATGGTATATTTAGTATCACAGGTACTACAATATTAATGATATGTTCAGGTATAGCAGGTATTTATATTATTTATAAACTATTATCACAAAATCAAACCGTTAGAAGAAATTTAAGGTCGAGTAGATTTTTATCTAATTTATTTTATCTAGTTTTTATCATACCTTGTTTATTTGGCGACACTGTGAAATATCTTTTCAATCAATTCAGACACACGCCAAAATCAGTTTATATGTTTTTAGGAGGTGAAATATTATTTATAAGTTTATATTTATTAATACCAATAATAAAAAAATATTTTTACACAATGATGCCTCAAAAAGACGATAAAGCATTAATACTTTCTAGAAAAATAGATTCACTTAAAAAGAATAAAATTATAATAAAGGAGAGAATAAATAAAATAAAAAATTTTATTGTGAATAAAACTTCTATTGTTCCTGAAGGCAAAATAATAGATGAAAATGGATGGAGAAATATTATTTCTAATAATTTAAATAATCCATCTAATCAAAAACAATTGGAAAATTTATTGATTAATTATGGTTATATAACAATGGATATGTGTAAAGAAAATTCAATGGAACCAGATAAAAGAGATTGTGCCGAAGATATAGAAAAAGCTATAAAATATATTCAAACATATACTATTGAATTAATTGGATTAGAAATAAAATTAAAAGATACAAAAGAAGAACTAAAAACTTTAGAAGAGGAAAAAAGTAGAATAAATACCTTAGAAAAAAGTAAGATATTATTAATGAATCCTGTTTATTTAAAAAATAAAAAATATATTACTGATTTTGAAAAAGAGAAAATAGATAATTTTGATATAGAATATAATTATAATTATGCATTAAGCGGTTGGTTCTTTTTTAGAGCAAATGCTTTGAAAGCAGTTGTCCAAGCAGATAACTATAAATCAATTTTAAATTATGGAGGGAAACCAAATATAATGTATAGTTCTATAGATAATAAATTAAAAATAAAGATGAATAACGGAAAAAATCAAAAACCCAAAGTTTTTATAATAGACGATGTACCTTTACAAAAATGGAATAATATTGTTATAAATTATGATAGTGGTATTTTAGATATATTTATGAATTCAAAATTATTAGCATCATTTAATAATATAGTTCCTTATATGAGTCAAGATCAAATAACAATAGGAGAAAAAGATGGTATAGCAGGAGGCGTATGCAATATTGTTTATTTTCCCCAATCTATTTCAAAAGATAGAATAGATATAAATTATAAAATATTAAGCAATAAAAATCCTCCTGTTATTTAGATAATTTCTAACTGTATATTATATTATGAATTTTAAGAAGATATTACTTGGTGTAATAGTTGTTATTATATTATATTTAATTTATGTTTATGTTTTTAAAGATGGTACAAGTAGCACTTTATACAGCGGTGGTAATGCAAAAAATGCAGTTACCATAAAAGCATCAAAATTACCCGGAAACAAAGCATCTGTAGATTTTACATTTTCCATTTGGATTTATGTAAATAGTTGGCAATATAGATATGGTTACCAAAAAGTAATTTATAGAAGAACAGATCAAAATGGTACTACAGTATCACCAGAAGTATCTTTAGGAGCAGCTACAAATGATTTGTCGATTACAACATCTATTTTTGATTCTGGAAAGGGAGGAATTGTTCCTGGAAAATCTTGGACTGTAAATAATATTCCTATTCAAAAATGGTGTAATATAATCATTTCTACAAATAATAGAGCAGTTGATACATATATTGATGGTAAATTAGTAAATACTCATGTATTAGCAGGAGTTCCTGCTATGAATAAAAATGCACCAGTTTATTTAACTCCAGATGGAGGATTTTCAGGAGAAACATCTAAATTTAGATATATTGCTAGAACAATAAGCCCTAGAGAAGCATATGAAATTTATAGAGAAGGTCCAGGAGGTAACTGGTTAAGTGATTTATTAAATCAATACAAATTAAAATTATCTTTCTTAAAGGATAATGAAGAAATTAACAGTTTTGAAATCTAAAAATCTTATCTTTAATATATAAATGTCTTACTCTAGTTTTTCAACAGGTTATAATAATCCAATGTCTGATTTGGGAAAAGGTTTTGCCAATGCCCAGTCAGGAGCATCGGG
>Ga0315330_10000315_pt1 | contig 28700 bp, 21 predicted proteins | sample M140m34915metaG_FD_203453 | JGI IMG/M metagenome (GOLD analysis project Ga0315330, IMG submission 203453) | Ammonia-oxidizing marine archaeal communities from Monterey Bay, California, United States - M1 40m 34915 | ecosystem: Environmental > Aquatic > Marine > Intertidal zone | place: USA...
CGAGAGTAGTGTATTTGATTTTGTCATGCGGGATGCCTGTTTCTTGAACGACTCTCCAAAAGCATCGCTCGTCACCGCTTCCGTTCTCACCAATGCCGTCGAGAACAAGGAAGTAAATGTCCTTGTGTGATGAGCCTCGGAAGATGCGGCCAATGGTTTGAATGCGAGAGCGAACACTGTTCGTGCCGGTCATCATGGTGAGGCACTGTAAGTCGGGAACATCGAAGCCTTCCTTGAGGGACTTGCATGAGAGTAGCGCGTCGCTTGCTGACTCTTTCCATCGTTGAAGTTCGCGCTTAGCATTCTTAGCGTAGTGCTTGAGTCGATTCTTGAAAGCAGGTGTGTTGAGTTCGGGGTAAGCAAGCGCTTGGTCGTGTGACAATTCCATACCACTGTGATACACATGAGGATTGATACCCTCATCCATGCACATTTGATTGAGTCGTTCAATACCGAAGATGGTTTCATGTAAGTACATGGACTTCTCCCCCAACTTCAATCTCATGATTGCTTGAGTCACATCAAAGCGAGCCGCAACATCATTCTCCAATCGCTTGCGCATCATTGTCTTGTATTTGTAAGACTGCAAAGCGGCGGCGGCATCTCCGCCGAGGTGTTTGTTTTGGAATGACAACAGCCTGTCGGGGTTGCCACCTGCCTTGTCCACCGCAGACTTAGCGGCGTGGTATGCGATTCGTACCTCTTCCTCAATCTCATAGAGTTGAGTGGTTTCAATAGCATTCGGCTTGACGATGCAGTAGTGGACAGTGAAGTCAAGCGCGTCACTGGTTGTTCGTGATTGCTGAATGCCTTCAATGAGATTGAGTTCAAAGTGCTTCGGAGCGTTCATGATTTGCATGACAGAGATGTCATCGTCGCGCTCCGGTGTCGCAGAGAGTAGAAGGCAAGCGTCGCCTTGAAAGTTCTCAAATTGGATTCGTGTTTTGTCAGCACCAATGGTGTGACATTCGTCACCGATGATGAGGATTTTCTTATCCTTCAAGTGCTTGTTCGCTTTGACTTTCTTGAGCGATTGGTAGGTGGTGATGTAGCATGGCTTGTTGAGTTGATGCTCGTTGCCATAGGCAGATGAACATCGAGCGTACTTGATTCTCCAGCCGCGAAGATGCTCAGCAGTCTGCTTGACCAGCGTTGTTGTTGGGACACAGAAGACAATCTTCGCCTTGTCACCGTGAAGGTTGAGCCACCAAAACATAATCATGGTGGCAAGGTAAGTCTTGCCCGCTCCTGTTGCCGCCTTGACAGTCATGCGATGGTCTTCAAGACCAAGCCACTTGCTGAATGCTTCGTTCTGCCACCGTCGCGCTTTGCCATCGAGGACTTCAGCAGTGATGCTTCCACCCATAGCGTTGATGTTTGTTTCCCTCGTCAATTTTGTTATCGTCATTGAGTCACCTCGATTTTTGTGATGGTGATGATGTCCCCTTCCCACTCAGTGATGCGGAGATGCTCAGCCAAGCGCTTGCTTTTCGCAGTGAAGACGGGAGTGCCAACGCCATCAACACCAACCCACACAGTGAGCGGCATTGTCTTGAGCGCAAAGCGGAACTCGCATGCTTCGCAGTCTTCAGCGCAGATTCCGATGCCGGAGGGAGTCATGCTACCCAACTTGTGAGTGTCCCATTTGTCGGGGAGCGTTGCTTCCCATCGCTCAGTCACCGTTGCTGTCTGTTGTTCTTGTCGTACTTCATCGAGGTAGTAATCCACATCAGCCTCAAGGTTGTGGAGGATGGGGGTCATCATGGCTCGTTGCGTTGCTTCTTCAATCATTTCTGTTTCGTTCATATTGTTCACTTCCTTTTATTGATATTCTATTTTCTTTCTAATAAGAATAATACTATTATTATTATAACAACAACATAAGATTCTTGATAGAACCTTTCGTGTTGGTGCTTCTTAGCGCGACGCAGAACATTAGATGCGCCTCACAGTTAATGAGTGTAATTGTAATCGCTATGTAAGCGAGGTGAATATGATGTGTTGCTTGAGAGGCAACAAGTGATATGTCAACACGGTCTGTTTTCGTGCGTGCTTGACAGAGAAGATGATATATTCTCGCGACGGAGAACGGTGAAAGCACAACCATACGGTTGGCGACTGCCTGTATGTTATGCCGGAAGAGCAGACGAAGCGGTACGCTGAGTCTGCGAGGCATAAAAAAAAGGTGGGAGCCAACCCACCATCGGTGTCGCGTTAATCCTGCCGCGCTTTGATGGTATAGGGTTGACTCCCTTGCAGGAGAAGGAGCCTCTTACTGGAATCGAACCAGTCAACACCCCTGTACCAAAGGGGGAATGCTCCATGCATATCAAGAGGCTGGAGAAGGCGTAGGCCGCCACCCAAATGAGAAGGAGTGTGAGGGGTTGCTACTCAATCAAAGGAGAAGGCTGTCCACAATGCTGTCCTGTGTTGTGCCGGACTTCTTCCAGTCAGCGTCGCCTCGGAGGTAAGGGAGATACCAGCCGTTCTTAGGAGCACTGTCGTGAGTCATGTCAGCAGACGGGTCAACGAAGCACTGTTGAAGCGCTTCAATGGTTTCGTCGGACACATACTTCCGAAGGTCATGGTTGAAGGTGACAACGCCAGCCTTGACAGCGACGGTACACCATGCAATTCCAAGAAGTGTGCTTGAGGAAGCATCCTTCATGAGAGAGGAAGCCCATTCACGGTTACCACCCTTTGGGGTGCGCCACGAAGCAAGACCAGCGAGGTTTGCGCCACAGTGGTTTGCGACCTTCTTCAAGAAGTCAGCCGCTTTGCTGAGGTTGAAGCCTTTGCCAGTGATAGCGATGCCAGCCTTCTTATTCACACCGTTGCGGTAGAAGTTGAGAGCGTTGCCGTTGAGAGCATTGTCAGCACCAGTGAAAGCGAGGATTGCACCTCGCACCACTGCCATGCGGTCAGCATTGTCGTCGGAGTTGACCACTGCCATGATTTCTTCAAGGGTCACCATGTCATTGGACTCAACCGATGCTTCGCCGAGAAGGTCTTCAACAATGTCGTTTTCCTCAGTGAGAGGTTCGTCCATGTCGTCTTCCTCAGTGAGAGGGTTGTCAATCTCGTCATCAGCGCTAAGCCAGTCTTCAAGCATTGGACCGAAGTGGTCGTTGATTCTGTCCTTGAGAGTGTCGTTGAGAGTGCAATCAATGCCGGACTCTTTCACCATGAGCCAAGCAGACTTGGTTAAAGCAGTCGCTTGACCTGTGTTGAGGCCACTCTTTCGTCCATTCTCAAACCATGTCTTGATTGAAGTCAAGCCAAAGCCATGTGCCGCAACAAAGTGAGCGATTTTCGCCGCTACCTTTGGTGCAATACTGAACTTCTCCTTGTTCAACTGCGTGTTCGGTTTTCCTGCCTTCTCGTCGAGAGCGCCCCGTACTGCATAAGTACGGAACCCAACGAGTAGGTTGTTTCTGTTCGTTCCTGTTTCTGTTGTTCCTTGCATATTATTCACATACCGCCATCAGTCGTTGCTGAGGCGAAATCTGTTTCATATTCCGCGTCGCCTTATAAGGGGGTGTACCCAAAATCGGCTTGCGTCTTGTTTCGCGCTAACTTGCGCTAAGGATTGCAAGTGCGCGAACGCAACCATACGGTTGGAGGAGCGCGATGATAATTCGGTCTTCGCGGGACGACAACCCGCGCGAACATCGCGTGATTGCCTGTCGCGATGCAGTGCCTTAGCGCTGATGTATCCTTAGCGCTACACTGCGTAGCCTTCGCGCTTCGCGGGCAAATACCCCTTCGCGTTAGCCGGATTCGCGCTTCGCGATGGGCAATTTGCCCTGCTTAACCGCATGCGGAATACAGACATTTTTTTCGTGGGGGGTGTAAAAACTACTTGCGCGCATTCCTAAAAAAAATATGCTAATTTTTTCACCAACCGCTACCTTCAAGGGTAGGCTCGTCGTGCGCATCATCATGGGTCGCTTTATCCGCATCGTTAAGGCTGACGAAGCGCCTCGTAAAAAGAATCCAAAAACTTATTCTCAAATGGACAAAAAAGAGCGCGCCATTTTCGATGGGCAGATTGCTTTGAGGCCCTACTTACAGAACCTCATGAAAAAGCCGCCCATGAAGGGCGATGAGATTGACTATGACGCGCTTTACAGTGACATAATTTACGCGAATAATCACATGTTCGCCGAGTTGTTTGATTTGGATGATGAGGCGCGCTATAATGCAGTTCAAGACGAAGAGGGCAACATCACCACACCGAGCATCATGGCTCTCCCTATGCTCACACAGCCCGTACTGACTGCTCTTGATGGTATGATTAAGCACTTCGGTGAAGAATTGGACTTCCGCAAACAAATAGACGAAGAGGACCACGGTTCGCTTGAAGATTTCATGAAGAAAAATCGCGTCCCGAACGACATAAGTTCGTGGATTCGCAATGGTATTAGTGCAAGCGGACGAAAGCGCGAACAGCAACAGAAGGGTGTGCTGGACTACTTGAAAAACAAGAGTAAACACCCGATTAGTGTATCGACTTTGAAAGACATGGAAGACATCCAAGTCTCTCCGCAAAAAGTTCGCGTCGTACCCTCACGACAAGTATCAGCAAGTGAGAAGCGTTTTCAAGAACAGATGGATGAGGCGGCGGCTCAAGGGCGAGAAGCGTTGGGGGCTTTGTCTGCTGACAAGCGATTCAAAAGCGAAGACGGCAAAGTCAAAGCCGCGCGTGAACTTTATGAAAAGGTCTTGCCGCAAGTTGACTTCAAGACCATGAATTTGGAAGAGTCAAGTGCGCTCCCTGCCAGTGTAGCAAAATGGCGCAACTTGATAACCAATAAAGCGCGAGAAGAAGGTATTGACGAAAAAGACGCAGTACCTGCGGTTCAAGAGGATGTGAACAACTTCATGAGAATTTTCTTACAAGAGCGCGCGATTGGAAGCGCAGGTCGCGGAGGCAGGTTTGGCAGTGAAGCGATTGCTGGTCAAGGACCCGATTTTGTTACCCCTGCTTTCTACCAAGCCGCGAAGAATGTCGGTCGCAACATAACGCGTCCTAACGCTGATGAGAGATATGTTGATGCGTTCATGAGCGAACCTCAAAACCCAACATCAAAGAAAAGGAGGTTGGCAATTTCGGAAGGTGATATGGAGGTTGAAAATATGTCCGAATTGCATCCTGCACTGCAAAGGGCGTTGAGTGAAACTGGTATTTTCCGAACAATCAATGAAGCCGAAGGAGTGAGCAGACAAACGAGGGCTGATTTAACAGCAAGCGCCTCGCAAATTGCTGAGAAAGGCGGTGAGAAAACCGTAGGAACTGAACTCAGTGACATTAAATTAGACACACCTAAAGACCAAGCACGCGCGCGCCGTTTCATCTCAAGTGACCGTAAAGAAACTCAAAAAATCACATCGGATTATCGTCTTAAGGACTTGGAGAACATGGTTCTCTTCGGCGACATGACCAATGATGAGTATCAAATCCATTACAATCAAATTTTGAACGATGTGAGTGGAAGGTCATACACCCCTACTTATTTTAGCGAAATACCTAACGGTAATGACTTCCCCGAAGGACACCCATACCGTGATATGTCGGCTGGTGAAATTGAAGAAAAGTCGCGAGTTTTCATGGACATGCTTGTCGGTTCGGGTAGGCACATGTTGCAGTTCAACAGTCATTTAGAGAAACTTGGTATGGACAGAGATGAAGTGGAGAAACTCGCACTACACGCAGACGATATGGACCACCTCCATACGATACTTCATTCGGATAACCCTTACACTGAATTAGAGCGGTTTAACGACAAGGATAAGTCGCGATATGAGCGTGTATTGGAAACTGGTTTGAAACCCGGATACTTGAACAAGTTGAATCATGACTTGCTTGATTTGCGCAAAACTGTTTCGGACATAGGAATCGACCCTATTGATATTGCTGAAATGGGGATGGAGTACGCGAAGAGCGGATTCTCCGTTGAGGGCTACAAAGATGGTTTTAGGAAACTTCTTGGTAAATTCGGCGGTGATGTGTCTAAAGGTGCAGTTTTGAGAACACTCTATGCTTGGAAGCGGTCGAATGACGCTCGCGCTAAAGGTCTTGCACGACAGCATGAAGTCGCAGAGCAGAAAAAGAAATTCCGAGAACATTATCAAATGTCACCGGAAGAGCGCGCTGAGAACAAAATCAACAAAGAAGAATGCAAGGCTTGTCACATTAAGCACTTTGCTAACGAAACTAAGGAAGAGGCTCAAGGACATCACCCGCATCGCCCTCGCGGTGTATCACCATACGCTCTTTCGCGAGTTTACTTACCCGAACTCAATTACAGGTGGGATGACGATGAGAAAAGAAGTCGTGATATTCCACTGATTGCTAATGACGATGAGGTTTCTCTTCTCGCTATTGCAAAATACATCTTTGGTGAGAATGATGATGAATACATTGGGAGTATGTTGCGAAGATATGGGTTGACTGAGCGGGATGGGTCGCCTCTTCAAAACGACGATGGAGTGCTTGATGTAAAGGGCATTGACCGTCGCGGAGTCGAACTGAAAAAGCGTTTGAAGAAAGATATAGAAAAGGCAGTCATTCATCCCTCTTCACCATACCATGACCGAGCCGAAGCAGTAGGGCATGAGTTTGGTCTTGATATGCGCGACCGTATGCGAGGTAAAAGGGGAGCGGCGCGCAGAACACCTCACCAAAGACAAGCGTTAGGGTTAATCCACGCGTCTGCTTTCCAAAACGATGCACAGAGAGAAGAGTCGCGCATTAGGAATTTAACTGCCGCGCAATTTAGTGGAGTTGTTGAAGCATTTGACATTCTCCAAGACATAAAGAGCGGAGCGCTGACGACACCGGAAGGGAAGCGCATTAACATAAAATCGCTGACAAAGATGGATAAGAAAGGGAATGATAGGTCAAGAAAAGAGCGACAACAATTCATTGCTTCCATGTTTGGAGAAGCAAATGCCTCGAAAAGAGCCGAAAGCAAAGCACGACGCTACAATTCCTTTTTGCGACACATTCAACCATCAATTGATGAGTGGAAAGACTATCAAAGAAGTTTCAATGAACAATATGGTCAGCGCATGAAGAACGGTGACTTGAGTAAAAAGTCCAACCCCGAAGGACATGCGAAATTGACCGCGCGCTTGAAAGAAATGCGCGATTTGGCTAAGCAAGACATTCTTGCAGGCATCAACCAAATAAAAGAGAAAAAGATGGGGCTTGCTACTCGCGGTATCGCTGGCCGAGATTATGTCGAAATTGAAGCGAAGGATTTCCACTTACACAGCGTTGCTTCAAACGACATGAAAATTAACATTGGCGGACAGCAGAACGCTGTCGTTGACATTAGGCCACCAAAACGCGAAGGTCAAAATTATGCACTCATGCTCAAAAACCCACTCGAACAAGATGTTGACGAACAAGATGGTTTGCAAATCACCGAACCCAATCACAGCAACAGACTAATATCGTTTGAAATGAGAAGCCCGGCTGAGAAAAAAGCCCTCAATGGCGACATTGAGAATTTATCCGATTTCCTCAAAACCGTTACAAACAGGGCGAGTTCGCATGATAAGACTGCTAATCGCTTAGCGAAGAATGTGGATTACGATAATCATCGTAGTGAACAAGCCTTCGGCGCGTTCCTCAAAATCGGTCACCTCTTAGCGCCGCTTCTTGGTGACAAAGATAACAGAACGCTGATGAACAAACTTAGTGCGCTAACCACGCAACTTTACACCGCTAAAGATGGTCTTCCGATTCCCGATGTATTCTTGGCTGATGGTTATGGAGACGAGCATCGAAGTTTCATGTATCGCCCCGATGAATACATGACGGGTGGTTTAGGGCAAAGCGTTGGAACAGGATTGACTTATCAACAAAACAATCGACTTTTGTATGGGTTGACTGACGCTGAGACGCTACAATCATTGAGCCTTAAACAACATGGTCGCAAATTAACCAAAGACCAATTGAATCTCGCGAACGATGCTTTCCATAATGAAGATAACCCGGATTGGAACGCAGATAAAATCGGTCAAATACTCGGTATTGACACAGAAGATGAGGAAATACCTCAAGAAGAAATGCCCGAAAGCGGCAAGATGAAAGAACATCAAGTGCGAGAATTACTCCAACGCGAGGCTTACGATACAGAAGGGAAGCAAGGTAATTGGGTTATGAACAGTGCAACCGGATGTGGTCTTTGTGGAGGTCGTGGGAAGGTCACTATGGACGACGCGATTTCATTCATCCAAGCACACAACCCTGCTTTGGCTGGCGCTAACCCGAATGGTCCAAAGATGCAACAATACATTCAAGAGAACCTGCGCGCCACAAATCACGGCAGTTTCGATGAGCATCATTCGGATATGAAAGGGCATGAGTTCCCCGGAGTAGCATGCCCCGAATGTGACCAAGCACACCCCGATGCCGAAGGTGGTCGTTGTTCGGACGGTATTTGCGCGCACTGTCATGGTAGTGGTGAACTTGACCCCGACCAAGTGGACGAATACTTCGGTGGATACACTGATGAAGAGGGTAATGTGTTCCACGGACACAAGCAGAGTCCTCACTACGGAGAGCACTACGATGAAAACGGTCTTAGCGCTATGATTGAAGACCGCCTCAATGAAGTGGGTGTTGATAAAACAGGTCGCCATAATTTCACTGCTAAAATGCATCGCGATGCAGTCGAGAATGGGTTAGTGCTACCTCTCACCAAACTGAAAACAATTCAAAATTTGAATAAAAAGCGTTACGCCAAGAGGCCCAACATAAAAATGACTGAAAAGGAATTTAATTATGACGGGCTTCTTTGGGCGAATAAGGCTACAAGCCCTAATGTTAGTTTGAGCGATGCTTTGACCAGCAATCCGATGGATGATGCTATGAGTCAAATCCCCGAATCGCAAGAAAAACTAAGCGCTTTGGAACGCGCGCACCATGAGAATGAAATTCTAAAGCGAGCAGAAGCAATGGCTCAAAAGGCCATTGAAAAAGGGGCGGATGAGGGGCAAGTCAATCAATTCTTGGGACTTATTCAAAACAACCCTAACATCGCAGGAGCGCATGGTCAACCCAACCATAGCGTACAAAGAGCGTGCGCTAAATTACACGATTTGATGCTCAAAAATTACCCCAAGAGATATAATGAGAAAGGGAAGAGCAACAAGAAACTCTTCTCAATTGAAGATGGTGAAGTGAAATCAACGCCGGGGTTGTCTCATGAGCCGCTGATTTACAATCACGGTCGTTGGTTGACTGATGCCGAGAATGATGAAGGGATATTCGCGCCACATAGCAAGGCAGAGCCTCATTTGAGTCTCAAAGATTTGAGAGAGATGTTCAAGCATTCAAAGCCATTGTTAGGGGCGCTCAGTCGCTATTTGAATACAGCGAATTTTGACAAAGAGAAAGCGGAGAAGACAAAAGAAATTGTCGGCAAGATGAAGAAACCTCTCGTCAAACAAAAGTTGAGTGAAATGTCAAACCCTGCATTAAGCGCACTTTACGATGAGTTCAACGCTCCTGCTGATGTTCGCGACCACGAAAATGTTGAAATGGAGGATGCAGAAATTCGTTGGGACCAGTCTTTGCTTGACAAACTATCCGCAGAGGGAATATCTTACTCAAGTGTGAAAGATTATTTATCAGTTGAGAAAGAAGAAGGTGATTCTCCAAGAGGTGGACCGCGAAAGGGGCTTGATGCTGGTCACAAGCAAGCAGTGAATCAAATTGTAAAGCCCATGTATGTCGAATTTGCAAGGCTCTCAATGCTGAAGAGGTTCTTAGAATCGTATGACGATATTTCTCACCCCAACTTCCACAAGAAAGTTGTTGACGCGATGAAAGCAAATGGCAACAGTGCTGATACGCGCCTAAGTGTGGAGAACTTCTTTGAAACAGTTCAAATGCGAGGCGATTTGCAAACATTTGCTTACAATGAATCGGCTCGTATGTTTGGCTATGATGACGAAGAAGACTTGGAACGCTCTATTGATTTGACAAACACGAAGAAACATTTCGGGGTCCGTTCAATGAGTGGTTTGGAGTTCAAAAACGATGTGTTGAAAAATTCCAAAGTAAGCGAGAGTAACGCAGAAGAATTACCTATTGAAATCGACCAACTTTACCAAGATAGCGTTGCCGCTCAATCCTCAGTGACTGATGAAAGTAAAGCGAACGATGAAAGAATTGTCGCGCAAATGGAAGAGATGGCTCTCTTCCGCCACTATCCGAATTGGATGCGAATGCAGGCTATGACTAACCTCATGGCTGAGAATGGCTACGGAAACGCGAGTGAATTACGCGATGCCATACAAAACGGCGAAGTGCCAGCAGAACTCATTGAGCAAATACAAGACATAAACGCGAAAGCGTCAATGTTCCACCCTACAATTAGTTTTGGCGGCTATGATGATTTGGAAACCTACGACGCAGTTGCTCATGCAGGTGAGAGATTACAAGGCCCTGCGACACAGCGAGGAACAGTCCCAACGATTCCTTCTTCGCGGCCAATTGGTCAACAGGTGACAGTTGGACCGCAAGGAGAGCAAATGCGAATGCAACCAAGCGGAACATTACCTCAAGCGGGTGTGCGGGGCAACATTAGCGATGCAAGAACGAGACTCAGTGCTCAAGCCTCGAAGTTCCCACAGCGATACCCGCAAGCGGATGAGGGTCCGGTTCAACAAGCATTGCCGATAACGGTGCGTCGGCCATACGATGACAAGGCGCATGAACCCGGTAAAGCAGGTGAAATGCCTCCGTTCGCGTTTACACCGCCGCAATTGCCTCAGCCTCGGTTCCGACAAATGCCGGAAGATGGTTGAGGATTCTCGATAATCTCATTTCGTTCTTATAAGAATAATAATTAAACTATTGTTGTAATAATAATAATATAATACTGAGAATAGGGTGAATGAATACGCTTATGTAGCGCACGCGTTGTCGCTCAACAAGGAGGCAACCCCATGCAACCAAGCCCTAACCCTTCAAACACAGATGAATTACGCGTATTGGGACTCATATCATTCGTAAGTATCCTTGTTGGATGCGCGATTGCTGTTTTCGACGCACAATTATGGCTCACATCACCCGATACTTACACAAACGCGATTACTTACACTATGGGCGCGTTCACTTTGCAAGGAATGGCCTACTTCATTTACAAAATGTTAGCGCAAGATGGTATGGACCAGCGCGCAGTCATCGCAAACATGCAGAAAAACATGAGTCGAACCATGCAAGCGCAACAAATGAAGTTCGCTCAGCGTCAAATGGAAATGGAAATTAAGAAACAAGAAGCGATTTTTTCACAACAAATGGAACAATTGGAACAAGACCCCGAAGTTCAAGATTACATCAAGTTGATGGAAGGTGATGAAGCGCCTGCTCACAAAGCAGACACCAAAAAACCCATGAAGTTGGGTAATCAAACAGGCCGCAGGAACGCTGACGGGACATTCGCTAAAAAAGGGAAGTGAATGAATGGGATGGTTGTTCAAAACGCCCGGAGATGATGCTACTGAGGCAACACTTCGCGCTTTGCACACTCAAAACACACTTGACACCTACTATGAGAAGGGTAAAGCGTTGGTGTTGTGCGTGATAACAGGATTTGTGACTGCTTTGAGCGTGTCTTTTTTTGAATTGCACTCCGATGTAAGCATTTGGGAGAACACAGTTGAGTGGGTTTACAACAAAGTGCGTGGTTGGGTGACATAATGGTTGCAACGATGGCAGGTAGCGCGCTCATGGGTGCGGTTGTGTATGGTCGCGAACTGTATAACTACCTCAAACCACGCAGAATAGGTGTTTATGGTCCAACGCAAGTAGGTAAAACAACTCTTGACCAATTTATGCGCACTCCGGGCGAGATGGATGACATCGAAGACCGCACGATGCACGCGAAAAGACTCATTGGTGGAGGATATGTTCTTCCGCAGGCTACTCGCAAGCGTCTTCGCTGGAAAGGAGAGAAAAGAGTGGTGCATTCTTCCGATATTGGCGGTCAACAACGCTTTTGGAACCTATGGATTGATGATATGGTGGATAGGCAAGTTGAAATTGTCGTCTTCATGACCGATACGCGCGTGTTAGGAGGTCAAGGAGCCAAAGTTATTGACGCAATTGGTGGTTTTGAGTTCCTTGTTGACGCTTTAATCGAAAAAAGATGGAAATATCGCTCGTTGAAGACGCGAATTAGGGGAAAAAGATACACTCCTAAGCAAATTTGGCTGGTTGCGAACAAAGCAGACGAGTGGTGGGACGATAATGCGAACATTTTGTGGCAATCCAACCGATTACGGGAGCATAAAGTGTTCGATGTGCATCGTCCAGCCATGCGAAGGCTACAAAAAGCAGGTATTCCGTGTCGCGTTAGCATGATGGCGACTAAAATCGGCTGGAATGTCGAAAAAACGATGATTGAAATGCTAAGTTGGTGATGAAATGCTCGGAAATACACCCCAAAATGACCTATTACGCCTTGCCGCACAGACCCAAATGAGCCTTGCACAGATGCAACAACAGGCTTCTGCACAGGCCGCGATGAGTGATGCGAGTACACATATTGAAGTTCCACAGGTGAATTTTTACCCATCACAGCATCCAAACCCCAAAAAAGCGCGAAGAAAGGACATAAAACAGGCATATCGCCTCCTAAAACCGACGAAAAGGTCTGTTCTGTCTCCAAGAAGGTGGTTATTCGGTGGAAAGTACCGATACAACACCAATACCATGCGATGTGTCATTGATGGGTGCGATGTTGAACATCTTTTGCGTATGGCTGGTAATATCTACGAACAAATCATTGATGAAGACACAGGTCAGTCATTATGGGACATTTACTTCAAAAATCCGGTTACGGGAGAGGCTGAAGCCTTTGTAGCGCGCGAAAATGTGACGAGTGGTCGAAAATTACGAGGAACTTACTGCCCCGAACACCTTCACCTGTATCATTTGCTCTGCAAGTGGGAGAAAGAAGAAGAGGCTGAACAAGAAGCGAGCGGTGGGACGCTAAAAGCCAAACTCAAGAAAGGTGTATCCATAGTCGCTGTGCCAGTTAGCAGTATCAAAAAGCAGGATAATACACCTCCAATACTTGCAAAATACGAGCAATTTTTCGCGATGTTAAAGCAAGACAACATTCCAGTCACACATTTTACTAATACTGCAACAGGTATGAATGATTTAGTGATGATTGTCTTTGACATGAGGCAATTCCAAGCAGGAAATAACACGCGAATGTTGCAAGATGCTCTCGCTATGCACCAAATGCAACAGCAAAGCGCACCTATTCCATTACCGCAACAACAAAATGAGGGTAGCGCTTGAGGTGATAACATGGCATGGTGGAATAGCAACAACAATCAGCCCGCGCAACCTGTAAACGGCGCGCTTAATCTCGGACTCGCGAATGGACAACAACAAGTTCCTCAAATGGGTGCAAATTATGCACAACAAGGGTATCAAAACCCATACGCGCCGCCACCGCCACCTACTGAAATGGACATTCTTTCTATGATGATAACCAGTAATCCGATGATTGACAAGTGGTTGTCCGATAACAATGGTGCTAATTTGAACATGCTCATCGCGCTGACAGGCAATATCGTTGCTGTTTCAATGCATCAATTACTCTCAAAGGTTAAAATTAAGGAAACTGACGATGGTTTTTCGTTTGATTTCAGCGGCGTTGAAGGAATGCCTACTCCCGATAGTGTAACAATGGCTCAAACTCAAATGCTCAACGCCGCATCAAACAATGTTCAACAAATGAACATGCAATTCCAACAAATGATTGCAGTCGCGAATCAAAGTTCTATGCAAGGGATGTTAAACACCGCATTAGCCGACCCCGGTATGATGCAATCTGTTGCCTCAACAGGCGGCACTTTCTTGCGTTCGGCGCTAACCGGAGGACGATGATATGGACATGACGAGCATTTATGGTGCTTTGAGTGACATGACGAACTTGCGCAAATCAGTTGTTGTTGACATGATTATGGTGCAACTTATCGCATTGACGCTTGGCTGTTTTCTTATTTTGGTCTTTTCCGGTCCAAAAATGAGTTCAACTGACTTGAGTTGGATTATCGGCGCGCTCTTCATTTGTTTCAGCGCGACTGGCATCGTCTATCGCCGCCTCTCCCAACAAGGTTGACCATTTACCAATAGGACATTGACTGTTTTTGAGCATACTTTTGCCTCTCAAAAAGCAACCGCATAATCCGCACCTATTTTGTTGTCGTTCGGGGCATGATGAGCAAATCCACAATCTCTTCTCTCTCTCTTCAAGAGTGGCTTTTTGTCCTGTTACAATGTCCTTCGCCGCACGCGAAAGACCATTCGCGGTGGCTCTTGTCAACGGCACGCCGCCAATTTTCGGTACACGCTCAAGTCGTTTCCTCATAGAAATGCTTAACGCAGACCGATACTTGGTCTTTGTCATGGCGGAGCGTATAACGCGTAGTTCTTGTAAGTTCTGTCAAGATGAAGGCCGCGACTCATTAGAAGAAATGATGAAGAGCGGACTAATCATCGCTAAGGATTTGGATAAAGATATGGATTGGCGCGAAGGTACGGCTGACCGGCATTTCCGAAATCACATGGGTGATTACCACATGGCAAGCAATAGCGAATGTGGATTTTGCACTTCTTCTAAGCGTGAAAATCTTGAAGAGGCTTATTTCAACGGCGCGATGAGCGCTGATGAAATTGCGTTGGATATTCAAATCCCCGAATCGAGCGTTTATCACCACATCAAACATCACCTCAAACCCATTGTGCAGAAAGGAGCGGCTGAACTCATCATTGTTGAGGCAGGTCAAGAAATGCAAAGCATCCGTAATAATCTGTCACGACTCAACGGTGAACTCGGTCATTTCCTTGATGATGCTGACCGCAATGACCCTCAATATGTTCGCAACATTGTTTCATTACACAAAGAGGTGCGTGAAACAGTGAAAGACATAATGCGCGTACAAGAACGCGCGGCTGGTACAACGAATGAGCACATGACTGCTCAAACCATCAATATCCTCAAAGTTGAATTAGCGAAAGAGTCTCCCGAAGTATGGGCGCGTCTTCGCGGCAAATTGATGGGAGGTGAATGATATGGCTGGCGGTCTTCAAGGTAGCACCAAAGGTCTTCGCTTCAACCCTCGCCAAAGTGCTGAGAATTTAGAAGATGATTCCAGCGTCGGTCGTGAAGATTCCGAAGAGCGCGCTCTCCACGAAGCGAAGAAGCGTGAAAAACAAGATGAACGCGCTAAAATGATGCAAGGTCTTCAACACATGAAGATAAAAATAGAGCAAAAAAGCACCGAAGATGAAGAAGATAGCGACATGAAGCAACAAGCCGAAGTCGGGCAAATGGCAGGACAGGTAGGCCAAAACGAGGCTATTGACGGTGCGAACCCCAAAGCAAGTGGTCTTGGTGCAAACATCATGCTCTCCACTGACTACATTGATGATGCTTTTGAGATGATTCGTAAAAGGCGCGAGAAGCCGTCCTATGATAGCGACAAGCCTCAAAAGACGACAACCATTGATACTGTGCGTGCTCGCGACCGGGCTAAAACTGGTAAGAAGCGAAAATCAAGAAAAAACATTACTCTTGAATCGCAAAAGCGTAAGCGGCGAAGAAAGGGCAAGGGCGCTCCACTCAAAGCAGGGAATGTAAGAAACCCCGGTTCTATGTCAAGCATGGCTGGTGCGCGCGCAGGGTACATGAGTATGGGTCCGGGCTACACATACCGACAGAGAACTGCTCCGCGTTTTTTGACAACATCCACAGGTCGTTCTCGCGCAAAACAATCATATTCCGACCCTCGAAAACGAGAAGCGGAGGCTATGCGTCAACAAATTCGACAAAATCAACCCACTCAAGATATAACCCCTCCCGCACCTACCGTGACACCTCAAATGAGATTGACGCGAGGTCCGCGTGGTCGCGGTCGCTCAAAGCCTCACACAAAAGCCATGCGCCAACCTCGCACAGCAAAAACACCTATGGGTGCGCATACGAGTGAAGAAACATCTCTCGCTGGTGGCAGTGCTTCTGCTATGGCAGGTGGTGGTATTGGTTCATCCGAATCCATCCTCGCTTCGACTGAATTTTTGAAAGGGCGGCAAAAAGTAAACCTCGGCATATCCCCGCGTGATAAGATTGAATATCGTAATTTGATTGACAAACTTAACACTCTGTTGCGTCAGTTGATGCGCAAAGCAGACGGTGCGGGAGGTGCGGACAGTGGTGCGTCACCCAACGCATCGGGTGGCAACACTTCTAATCCGACTGGTGCTACGGAAACGGACCCCGAAGACGACCCTACTCGTTGGGGAGCACATCCGTATGACTTGTATGTCAGCAGAGGTGGTATTGCGTGAAAGGTGAAATCATCCTCAAGGGGAAGGGTGTTTACTACATGGATAAGGATGGTGTTATGCACCCAATGTCCTTCCCTCCGAAGCATTCCCCTCACGACAAAATGTCGCACTTTTACATCAATTCCATGACAGGTAAACCGTTTGAAGAAATCGAACCCGAAGTTCGCGCTCGATTTCCTCAAGAACAAGCCGCACATTTCCTCGCTAATGAATTGTTCAAAGGAGGTCATGTTAAAGAAGAAAATTCGTTGATGGAAGCGAAAAAAATCTTCAACAAAGCGGCGTTTAGGTTCAACAAAATCAAGCGCGATAATGGAGATGACTTTCACACCGTCCCCATTCCGTTTGATGAAGATGGTTCTTTACATCCCGAATACCAAAATAACCACTACGGAGCGCATCAATCTCGGCGCGTTCCAACCGCAAATCGACAAACGCGTGACGAAGAGGGACGACTCATCAACAATCACGCGAACAACAAAGCACACCCAACGCTTGGTGTTCATCTTGAGTCGGCGGCTTTTCACACTCACAAAGAGTTTCTTGATGAGATTAAAAGTCGGGGTATCGAGAGTCAGTTAGGTGCTAAGCAAAATGTCATTGAACCTCAGCAAATCACAGGCGGCGTTACCCGGCGCTACAACTCAAATGAAAAGGACCCTACCTCTAAAGACAATACAGTGTTTCCTTCACACTACGCAGACGAGCATGCGCAGACCGCCGCTTATGGTCAAATATCACCAATGTCCATCGTTGCCATTTTGTCTCAGCGACTTCCCGATTTATTCTCTCCAAGCACCGCAGGCGGTATGTCCACCGAAGTCATGAATGACCTCATGGAGCAGGGCTTTGACCAACCTACGGCAAGAGCAATGGCTCGCGCGCCAATCAATCAGTTGCTTTACGGTCGCGGCAAAGATGGTTCACCGACGGGTTTGCAGACCGTTATGGGAAATTTGAGAGGGGCTATTGATTTCAACAATCCCGACATTAAACACCAAGTTGCTGAACATCGCAGTCATTTTGCCCCAAAGATTCGCGGAGGGGACAGAGGTCGCAACAAAGCCGCTATTGAAATTATGGCTATGTTAAAGACCGCCGAGGAACTTGGAATAGAACCCGCGGCTTACACATCTCGCTCAGCCCCTCCACCATCAGTCATGCAGAACTACATTGAGATTGCATCTCAAGAGGCAAGACAGGTTGATTTTGAGGCTCTTGGTGAAGCCGATGGCATGCATCAAATGCGAGGTAAAGTCAACAACAATTATGACCATCTTCACGACTCTTTTCCAGCCCACCTCAGTAGTGGTTCGGCTGGTGCTATACAAGAAGACGCAAATGATGTGCTCCCACCTCAAGAGCCGATTACAACACTGCCCGATGGGAACACACAAGAGCCGCTTGAGGGCGACCCGCTTAGTGCGTTCGGTGGCTCGGCAGATTTAGCAAACTTCAATCCATTCCCCGAAGGGAGAGATTTTGTAATGTCCGATGATGGTCCTATGGGAATCATCGCGACAATTATGGAGCGCGTGCAATTACACGACGCGGGTGGTTCTTTATTGACCAAGTATGACCCTATGGATTCTTACGACATGAGTCAGTTGAGCAAACAAGTTGGTTTGTCAAGTATAGATGTTCGCGCGATAGCCATGTCGTTTGGTGATTGGGAGGTGTTAGCGAAATCTTTTAACACGACGCATGATGTGGTTCGCGCTATCAAGAAGTCTTGCGGTGGTGCAGTCAATGGTTGAAACATGGGAAATAGAATGGAACAGCAGTATGATTGAGCACGGCAGAGATGCTGGAACAATGGAATTTATTTTCGCGAAAGGCGGCAACCTCTCCGATGTGAACTATGTTATGTTTGATACTCAAGACAATACTTGGGAACCTCTCATCAAGGCTGTCGCGGAGCGCGAAAACTCTCACCCCGACATCATTCGGAAGAATGTTCCAATGTCAACTCAACGAATGCAAGGAGCACAACAGCAAGAACAGCAAGAACCATTCTTGACTACTCGCAACCATCAAGCCGCGCAACCATTCATGGGAACAGCAGTGAGAAATCCTCGTCAAGCAACAAATCAATTCAAAACTGCACAGCGAATGGCTAACATCTCTGCTTATAGGGATAACCCCGGTGCAAGGAATGCTATGCAGGCTGGTCTTTACGGAACCGCCGCTGGACATGCCGCGGCTAACACAGGCCGCGCCCTCATGGGTGCAGGTAGCGCGGCGAAGAACTTCGCACAGGACACTGCCGGACCCGCTATGGGTCGAGCGTTTGGTGGAGCAAAAAACATGACTGGTCAAGCCATAAGAGGCACAGGGGCGGGTATTGCCGCTGGTGCAGGTAAAGCACGCGATTTCATGGCCCGAAAATTTCCGGGTGTTAAGCAACGCATGGGGAACTTCATGCAAGGCGTAGGTGACACTGCTCGCCACGGTATGGATGCTCTTTTAGGTGAAAAAGATGCAACAGGAAAGCGTGTCGGCGACGGTGTTTTGGCGAGAACCGTTAAGCGGCGCGGCGACCAAAATGAATTAGACCGATTGCAAACAGGTAGGGCCAATGAACTCACGCGACAAAAGACACGCGCATCACAAGGCGGACACCAATCTCTTCGCGATGAGCAAATGGCTCAATATCAAACTGACTTTGACGCTAATGAACAAGCCAAACAAAAGTTGCAAGGAGATATTGACCAAGCCGGACCTACCGCTGGTATCGGTGGACTCCGAAGAAAAATCAAAGAGTTGGGAGATGCGCGAAGAGAAGGTGCGCGAACGGTTGACCCTGCGGTAGCGGCGGCAGGAGAAGCGGCGAAGGATGCTATGGAAGGAGGGCCAGTTGATTCAGCGCTCACCGACAGTATCCCACCAATAGAAAACCCACTCACCGAAGAAGAAACGCCTATGGTTTCCGAAGTGGAAAACCCACTCACCGAAGAAGAAACGCCTATCGCTTCCACTGAAATGCCTCCACCCGAAGCAGGCGCGCCTCAAGCATCGCCAGCGGCGCTCAAGCCACAAGAAGTCTATGACCAGCAAATCGCGGGTCAATATGGAGAAGGAGAAACACCTTATTCTTCGCGTTCAAAAATGCGAGCAATGGGACGAGCCTTACAAAGCGGTTCATACGAACCGGGTGCGTTTACGCCTAAGACTGCGCAAGGAAGAGACGCTATGGCCGTTCTTGAGCGAATGGGTGTTCCGCGACCCGAAGCCGCTAAGACTGCGGTGGCGGCTGAAAAAGGCGACCCTAAAGCAAAGAAAGTTGTTGAACAAGCGCTCACGGAAGTGGAAAACCCACTCACGGAAGAGGAAGAGCCGATGGAGCCGATGGGTATTTCAGCACCATTGACGCTATCAGCAGACAACATTGATACGCGCGGATGGAATCTTTTGATGAAGCAATTAGCGATTAGGTGATGGCGTGTGGAATCGTTATCCCTTGAAGCAATAGAAGAAATCGACTTTGAAGTCGCGAAGCGTGACTTCAAGTTTTTCTTTGAAGAGATTCTTGGGTTTCAACTTTCAACGCACCATAATCAGTGGTTCAACAATCTTGAATCACACAAGCGTTATTGTGTCAAAGCGGCGCGTGACCACGGCAAATCGACACTGTTCCTCGGCTACATGCTTTGGAAGACAGCATTCAATCCTAAGACAAAGGCTGTGTTGATTTCGCACAGTCTTCACCAATCCATTCACCACATGCGTACACTCAACGACCTCATTGACGGCATACCCTTCCTCGCCAAGATGAAGAAAGCCGACAGTTGGTCAAAGACATTCTTCGGTTTCAGCAATGGTTCAAACATCAGCGCGAAGTCTGTTGGTGGTGCTATTCGTGGTATCCACCCCGACCTCATTCTTTGTGACGACATTCTGTGGGGTACAACAGATACTGAACTAATGAGAGTGGCATCTTGGTTTTACGAAGTTCTTGTGCCTACACTTCACCACACATCCAAACTCATGATTGTCGGAACGCCATTTACTCCGACTGACCTTTACACTGAACTTGAAAGTCGCGACGGGTATCTCGTTGAAACATACCCTGCTATCAACGCTCAAGGCATAGCCCTTTGGCCCGAACGATGGGACTTAGTAGCACTGGATGCGCGCAGGGCTGACATGCCTGCGATTGCGTTCGCGCGAGAATATCTTTGCGAACCTATGGACGATGTGAGCAGTCTGTTCCCATCAACCATTCTCCAACTTGCTAAAGACAGTACGCTCAAAATTATTGACCGCGAAGTAGGGGACCCCGATGACCAATACTTCGTTGGTTGGGACCCTGCTATCTCTTCCGATAGGGCGGCTGACTTTACTGTGATGGTGGTGCTTCGCCGCCCATCAACCAACCCCGAACTGCTTGAGTTGGTTCACGCAGTACGCCGTAAGAACATGGACTTCCGAACGCAGATTATGGAGATTCAAAGAATTAACGCGAAGTTTAATCCCGATGTTATTGAGTTGGAAGCGAACAACTTCCAGCGGGTCTTCGCAACTGAGTTGCGCGCAGATACAGATTTACCAATCAAGACATTCATTTCCACACGCCAACGCCGTGAGTCACTTCTCATGGGGTTGGTGTTGCGCTTTGAGAACGAGCAAATGCGACTGCCGTGGGGTGACGACCGTTCTCGCTCGCTCATGGCTGAACTTGAGAAAGAATTGCTCATGTTTGGTATGAGCAAGAAGGGACGGCTCGACAGCATTGGGCGACACGATGACTTTGCCATCGCTCTCGCTTTGGCTCATTGGGCTACTACCGAGTTCCGAGAACGAATCGTGGACTTGGATGATATAATGGCGGGGTTGTTGGACTGATGTATCCGTTTGATGAATGGGGGTTTTGAATGAGTTGTGATTGTCAATTTTGCTTCGCGGGCAATGCCGCGTTTGGCTACCTTGAGAAGAAGTTGTGTCCAGCGGGTAAGGCCGCGGCAAAGCGGAAGTTCAAAGTTTATCCAAGCGCGTATGCAAATGGATGGGCCGTTCAATACTGTCAAGGTAAATTCAAGAAAAAGAAAGGAGGCAAGAAGAAATGAAACTCAAGAAAGACAAATGCTGTTGCGGTGGCACAAAAAAAACTCCATGCGTTTGCATGATTGAAGGGAATCAATGTTCTGCTAAATCTCCCAAATGTCCATGCTATGCTTTGATGGATAAACAAAAAACTGCTTTGAAAAAGATGGTGCGTGTGGTATGACAGTTGAGAAAAACTTGAACCGTTGGTTCAAGGAAAAGTGGGTTGATGTTTCGCGCACAGGTAAGGATGGTAAGCATCCTCCATGTGGGCGTAGCAAAGCCAACAAATCCTCTAAGGGTTATCCAAAGTGTCGCCCATCTGTCAAGGTATCAAACAAGACTCCCAAGACCAGTGGCTCTATGTCATCGGGTCAAAAACGCGCGGCTACAAAACGCAAGCGTAGCAAAAAACAAGGAGTGGGCGGCAAGCCTACGGTGGTTAAGATGGACTACGAATACATAATGCATGAACCAATAACAGCGGAAGAATTAGCGAACATGACAAAAGATGAGATTGCGAAAGAAGTTTCTTTCTGCACATGTTGTTCACCAATGGAAATCTCATCAACCATGCTTAAGGCAAAGAAGAAGAGCAAACCCTTCCACGGGTACAACCCAAACAAGCATAGTAAGAAAGGTGGATTGAACGCTAAAGGTCGAGCCGCCGCTAAGCGCAAGAGTGGTGCAAACCTCAAACCCCCCGTGACAACCAAGCCAAGCAAACTCAAACCCGGCTCGAAGAAGGCCAAGAGGCGCAAGTCTTTTTGCGCTCGTATGAGTGGCATGAAAGGTGCTACGAGCAAAGGCGGTAAACTCACTCCCAAAGGCGCGTCGTTGAAAAGGTGGAACTGTTAATGCCAACTTACTGCGGGGAATGTTATCACACCCCCGTAATTTATCCTTTCGGATTTTGTAAACCCTGTTGGGTTAAAAATGGTAGTCCCTTAGCGATGGACGGGAGCGGTGAGGTGATTCATCATGAGCGGAATTGATTTGAGCACTATCGAAGAGATGTTGAGCAATCATCCGCTTGTTAAAACAAACATACGCGGACCCTCTTTTGGGGATGCTCCTACGCCTGTTTCTCAAGGCGAAGGGCAAGTGAATGCTAACCCTACACCCGCGCGCCCGAATCAACTTGAAGAGGCTGAGGAAGAGAGAAAGATGCGAGGGTTGATTGACCGACAAATAAAACGGTCACTCCCCGATGGTGGATGGTTCCAATCTATGTTCGGTCGCGATGCTGGTGATTTGGTCAAAGACTTGAGAATGGCTCGGCGTGAGAATAAAGATATGCGTGAGGCCATTGACCATGCAATTGACGCTATCCGTATTGCAAAGAAACAAGAAGTGGAGGCTACGCTCCAATCCATTGATTGGATTGGTAAGCATGAGAACACTGTTCGCAGTTTAGGGATAAACGAACGAGACTTACAAGCGCTAAGAAAACACGGCGGTTCGCGAGAATACTCTTTGCGACGAGCATGCGTTCAGTGGGAGAAGGCCAACGATGCCATAACCAAATTACTACTCATTGATGGAAACTTCAACGATGAGCAAAGAGCAATATGGAAACAGGCTCAACAACTCAAAAAAGATGCAAAAAAGGAATGGAGAAATTCTTTACACTCTGTTGATAACATCAAGAAAACTGATGCAATTGTGTTGACAAAAGCGCATGCAATTCTTGAAGAGCGTGGCCCTCTTTCTTCAAACGAGTTGTGTGCAAGCATTGAGAAGGCAAGAAATCTTTCTGCTAACCGATTAAGCATGATTCTCAAAATGCATGGTGTTGATTACAACATAGAGAAGATTGGCTCATCGTGGGGAATTGTACGCGACGATACTGTCATTTTCAAAGATGTATGGGCCTACGCCGCAGGGTTCCTTGACGCAGACGGTTACATTACCATCACGAAGAGGATGGAGCCGCGCGCTGGTTTCATCGCTACGGGTGAGCGAGGTAAGATGCATTGTGAGAATTTACACAAAGCACTTGGTTGTGGGGTTTTGCAAACTGATTTGAAAATTCATAAAAACAGCCGACGCACTCAACACCGCTTGCAATTTTACAGTGAAGCAGACTTAAGAAAATTGATGAAGGGTATTACCAAACATTTGCGAATGAAAAAGGGACAGGCTGGTGCGGTTATTGAGTTGCTTGATTTGCGCGGGCGTAAAACTGACATTATGAAATCTCGCCGTGATGAGTTGTATCGCATTGTTAAATGGTTGAATTGGAAAGATGTACCGGATAAACGCGAAGAACTGTTGAAGGAGTGGAACATTGATGAGGTGGGAGTTCGTGCAATGTTTAGTCGGGACGGTGAAACCCTTCGTCTCCTTGACGACGCTACCCGACTTGTGGAGATGATTTAATGGCAGAAAAACAAGGCTTAGTGGGGCGTTTCTTATCCTCGATAACGAAACCGTTCAACCGACGAACAACACCCGAACCGCAGATGCCTTTGTGGAAGACGGGTATTCAAGAACCTGTTCTTGTTCAAGGTGTATCAATACCTGCTCTTTACGCGACTGTTCAAGAATCAATTATTCTTCGCACTACGATTAACACTCTATGTCAAGAAATTTTTCGTCGCGGGTATTATTGGGAGAAGAAATACCACAAGAAATGCACGAACTGCGAAGAAGAATATCAACATGATACTGTCACTGAGTGTCGCATTTGTGGGAACGAAGAATTTGACAGTCCCGACGCTGACCAAATTCTTTACCCGCGATGGTTGATGAAACAGCGAAACAGCATGGACCAATCTTTTATTGAAGTGATGAAAGAGGTTGAATGGGATTTGGATATTGTTGACGATGCTTTCCTCATTCTTCTCAAGGAATACTTCATTGACCCCAGTAGTGGTAAAATTGAATTTTTCCGAATCAAAGAGTTGATTCGCGGCGACCCTACATTCATGCGTATTGTTGCTGATAAAGCAGGTAAGCGCGGAGGACGATACCTTCTATGCCCTGTTCACCGCGACAAGACCTACTCTCATAACGGGGACCACAAAAAATGTGAAATATGCTCTCTACCGTTGCAAGACATTCACTACATCAACACCGCAGGTAGTGGTAAAACACAGTATTACCTTGAAGGAGAAGTTCTGCATATATCAAAATTCAACCCATCGAAGTTGTATGGTCGTTCTCCTGTCGCGAGCATGTGGCGGCAAGCAATGAGCCTTACTGCTATGGATAATTACATTTACCTTGCATACCAAAAGCGACGCATACCGCGCGGTGTTCTTGCTATTACAACCGACAACATACAATCGACAGCATCCTTTTGGAAGGGAGCAGAAGAGAAGATGGAGCGCGACCCTCACTACATTCCAAAGGTTGGTGTTGAGTCAGCATCCGGTCGCGGTAAAGTCGAGTTTGTTCGTTTCATGGACAGTCTTGACGAGATGCAGTATTCTCAAATCCGCGATGAAATACGAATGCGCATAGCCGCGTTTTATGGTGTGTCCAATGTTTTCATGATGGATACTGGAAAATCGGGCGGTTTGAATAATGAAGGAATGCAAATTCTCGTCACCAACCGCGCTGTCGAATCGGGGCAAAAATTGTATTCCCGTGAACTCTTCCCTCGTTTGCTTGAGCAAATGGGTGTTAGTGATTGGTGTTTAACACTTTATCCTAACGAAGAAGAAGATGAAATCACACGCCTTCGTCGCGATGAACAAGAAGTCAACATTGCACAGCGCATGCAAGGGCTTGGTTTCCAGCCCGAACTTACAGAAGATGCCGGACGCGACATACGATTTACTTACAAGAAACCCGACCCACAAGAAGCCGCACAGCAACAGGCTGGCGGTATGGGCGGAATGGGAATGCCACCGGGTGGAATGCCACCGGGTGGCGGTATGCCTCCACCTATGCCGCCGGGGGGCGGCATACCTCCACAGGGTGGGGGTCCAATGATGCCGCCCGGAGGTGGGCTTCCGCCGGGCGGTGGAGGGCCTCCACCCGGTGGGCCGGGACAAATCATGATGATGGAGAAGGCTATCGGGCTTGGTGAAGGAACAGGGCAACGCGATAATGGACCTGCTCCTATCAGTTCCGAAACGCATCAATCGGGCGCTCCTTCACCTAAGAAAAATCAAAGGGGCGCGAAGAAAACACCCATAGAACAGGCCCTTGACAGCATCCAGTCTGCCACAGACCCCACCGCGAAACAAAAAGATAGCGGGTTCCAATAGGTTAAAGTGGTGATGCGTCTTCGTCGGAGGCATGAGCCTCCTAACGAAGATGGACCCAATGGTGCGCAAACTTGAATCTGCATTATCGGAGTTCAAAGTCGCGCTTGCTAATAACGACCTTGTGTCAGCAGAGCAATTCTTGCGTAGTATTCAATCAACCAGTGATTTTCTCGCCGACGATGTGACGCAAATTTACAAGTCCGAACAAGGGGGCAGTCGTGTTCTTGGTGTCAATGACCGATTCGCTGGTGGTGTACCTGTTATGCAATTCAATAGCACACAGGGTGTTATCGCGAAAGGTGACAGACCAATGGGTTACATTGGACCCGACCGCATTGGTGGAATCTTCAAGAAGCAAGGACAGGTGTGAACATGAGCGACGACAACACCGATGCTATGGTGTTGATGAAAGCGCTCATCAGCAAAATGGAATCTATGGACGCTGAATTAGTCAGCATGCGTAAAAGCATGGATTCTCCAATGACACTTCTCAAGCGCGCAGGATTTGTTCGAGCAAACACACCAGCCAACGAAGATGTTTGGGGCGACCCACTTCGCGGTGACCGTAGTGATGTTATTACTAAAGCCGCCAACGCTATTGATGATGCAGGAGTTAGCATGCCGGATTCAAACGAAGCATGGCACGAAATGGATTGGAGTGAAATTCACGCTATGGCTGACACAGCCGCACAAGCCGAAGGAAGGAGGATTGACCAATGAAGCCAATGAAAGTTGAAGCAGGTAAGTTTGCACCCGATGTTGATGAGATGATTCAAAAGGCAAACGAAATGATTGCTAAGGTTGACAAAGAAACCAAAGAGTTTGGTTCGGAACACGCTGATTTGTTTAGCGAAGTCACTGGTGTTGAACCTGTCAAGACAGGGTACTATGATACCAATCAAAGAATGATTAAAGTCGAAGACAAGAAGAAGACTGCTCCTAAGAAAGAAGAAGTGAAGTTCAAGAACGCGAATCCTCATGAGAATGCTTTGGAGGCGCATGAGAATAAAGCAGGCGACCCGTCCGATAAGAATCCTCAAGGAGCATACAACCTCACTGATTATCTTTGAGGTGAATGTGTGCGAGAAAACGCTTCGCAATATCACGCAAGAGTCGTCAACGACTTTTACGATGCTTTAGTCAAGGGCATTGATGCTCGCAACGAAGCGGCGAATGTTCTCTTTAGCGCACAGAACCTTAACAATCACGGTATCTCTTTCAGTCCACTTCTCAAAGATGCGAAGAATTATCTCGCAACGATGCTTAAACCAACAGCCTTTGAAGAGTCAAAAACCATCCGAGCACGCTCCACGAAACACGAACCTGCTCGTCATCCTCAACATCGAGCCATTCGTTTGTTCACAAAGGAGCAATTGGAGAAGGCGATTGAAGAAGGGAATCTCAACGCCATAGATGAGATGGTCCGCGACGCAACAGCGTGGAGGCACGAAACGCGCCCAAATAACGAACACCATGACATTATTGACACACCGCACCATCCAGTTCACGCTATGGGTTTGTTTCCAAATTATGGTGACGATGCGTCTTACGAAAGCATACCAGTCCTTCATCAATTGATGAGGAAGATGTTTTCGCGCGGAAGAGCAGGTGATTTCAACAAGGCGATGAAAAAAGCCGCGAAGAAGTTGCACCCTACTTTGAAGAAAGATACCCTGCTTGGTGCTTGGGGTGGTAACAATTTCAACATTGAGAAGATGTTTGACATAGGTTTTCAAGATTTCAAAAAGGATTATGAGAACAAATTTCCTCAACAGAAAGACCATTTGAAGGAGTATTTCGTTTGGGCCAAACAGTGGGAAAATGAAGGGTTACCTCGCGATTACATTATGCGGAAAGGATTTGATGAGAGCGGAAAGCCACATAACGATGCAGGCAGAACCTTGAGTAAAGTTGTAGCAGAAAACAAAGCCATCAAAACCGAAGATGGGCGTTGGGTGTACCCTTCACGGGAACGCATTGGAATTGACGCATACCGCGACGGTGTTTACATGTTGCCGAATGATATGATACGCGACATTACTCATTGGAAGTTGACGGGTGCTGAGAGCCAAAAAGAACTGAACCGCATAACAAACGGCAACACCGAAGTAGGTTCTTACATGGCGCTCCACGGTCGCGTCTTCAACACTGCGCTACGCCATTCTTACGCTGGTGGAGCATTGAAGAGGGGTGGTTCTCACATGGCTCCTAATCGTTACAAGATGGACAGTGACCTAAGACGAAAACTTGAGCAGTCTCCAAAAGAGTTCGCGAGTGAAATGGCTGACAATATCAAGAAAGGTCGGCGCTTGAATGACATTGCACCCTTCCAAGATAGTTTGCTACAAAGTTTTGATTTTTCAAATACAGTCGATGAATACGCGAAGGAAAAGGGTTTAGAGATAACTGGCGGAGGGGCTTATCCTCATCATATCGTTGACGAACTTTTTGGTACAGAATATATTGAAATGACTGACGAAATACCCGATTTCAAAACACTGCTTGATGATGGATTTTTCAAAGGCAGTGCCGGTGAAGAACTTCTCAACGACTTTGCTCAAAAAGCAGGTGAAGCCGTAGCGTTTGAAGGCAAGATGGATTTGATGATGGAGTCTATGAATGACTTTCATTACACTCGCAACTATCCCGAAGATTGGAGTGACCCGAAGGATGCAAAAGATGAACAGACTGTGTTAGGGATAATGACGGAAATCATGGGCGCTCATGGAAATCAAAACGAAGAATTTGATGATTTTGGATACTTGCGCGATGGTGCAATGCCGGGTGTTTGGTTTGATACCCTACGAGGCGAAGAAGGTGAGCAGGAGCGTCTTATCGTCCCCTCCTTCCGTCAAGACTTCCCTAACAGGAAAGTAGGGACTCAAGAAGGACCAAAGAAGGGTCGCGTGAAGGAAAAGTTACGCGACTCATTCAAAATGGTTGGCGATGAAGCCCTCGATGAACAGAATCTCGCTCGCTTGAAATTAACTGCTGATAAGAACGGATACAGTCAAGGTGAGGTTTTTGAGATGGAATCTCAGTTCAAA
>Ga0315330_10000319_pt1 | contig 28666 bp, 17 predicted proteins | sample M140m34915metaG_FD_203453 | JGI IMG/M metagenome (GOLD analysis project Ga0315330, IMG submission 203453) | Ammonia-oxidizing marine archaeal communities from Monterey Bay, California, United States - M1 40m 34915 | ecosystem: Environmental > Aquatic > Marine > Intertidal zone | place: USA...
GATCGCTCCCGACCGAGTCGCCGACTTACGCCGACGATGATCGTAACGCGACCGAGGAAACATTGAGAGGCCGCGGAAACGCGCGAGATGTGTGAACCACACGGGGATCGCAAACGAACGATCGCGGCCTAGAAATTAAAGATGTAAAATGCAAAGCGGTAAACGCGTCGCGGAGATGCGGCGGCTCGCGACGACGACGTCCTAGCAAGTTTTAGAAATACAGTAGTGCGTGAAATGTGTTTTACGCTGCACGTAGCCTAACAAACTCTGTAAAGTATTACACGGATCTCAGGATCAAAGCCCGAGCTTGGCGCGCTCGAGTTCGAGCACCTTTTGCACTCGCTCCAGCGCTCCCGGCGTCTGTCCCGACCCGCTCGCCGCGTCGTACTTGGGTCCGACGACGTCGACCTCATCCATGACGACGATGACGTCCTTATTCCACTTGCACGGCAACGTTCGAGCTAAAGCGTCAAACACGTCCTGCGCCAAAGCGCTGACGTTTTCGCCGATGTTGTCGCCCGCGGTTTTCGCCGCTCGGCACGCCGCCTCGAAGCGGCGCTCGCGTCGAGGATCGTCCACGGTTGGCAACGCCTCGGGATCCTTCGCCGTCGACGCGTCGATCTCGATGTCTTTCGCGCCCGCGACGTTGACGAACTTCAAATCGTACGAGTTCGATATCTCACCGGGCGTGCGCACGACGAGCAACTTTGCGCCATCGTCGTACGCGAAGATTTCACCGCGAAAGCTTTCACCGCTCGCCGTCGTCCCTTTCGTCACCGTGGCGCCGTGCGCGTACGAGGTCGACATGATCGCGATGTACTCTCAGCGCTCGCGCGTCGCGGGCCTCGACGACGACGACGACGACGACGACGCCTTGTGCGGCCGCACCCGTGGGACGGGACCTTCGCGGCCGCACCCGTCCCACCTCGTGCGTCAGTGCGCGACGCGTGATGACGTCGAACGGCGCATCGCATCGCGGGATGCACTACCGCGCGCAACGACTGAGCGAGCGCCTGGCGCTCGTGGCGCTGTCGACATCGGCGATCGTCGCGTTCGCGTGCGGCTGGTTCGCGAGTGATTACGACCTCTTGAAACGCATATACTTTGGGGGAGTGTGCGGAACGGTTGCGATCGTCGTGCCGCATTGGGAGTGGATTTACGGCTCGAAGGACGGGATGAAGTGGCGCGCGAGCACGGGGCGATTGAAAGCGCGCGAGGGAACGCCGGAACCTTTGGCCGCGGAGACGAAAAAGAAGCCGAAGCGTCGCGCGGCGCAACGCAAGGCTGGGACGAAGACGGTTATTTGACGACGCGATCGCGTCGCGCGGGCGTAGACGTGATTGTTATTAGAGACATAGATTGTTCAGATTCTTTGACAGCGACTAGGTAATTATAAAGCTAATGTGAGGCGACGAATTCGGCTCTGCGGCGCGCGCCGCAAATCTAACCGATGAGCATTTTGTCGCCGTCCAAAAACTTGTATTCGGGAATCTCGAGGTTCTCCGGCGCCGGTCCCTTACGAATGCGACCACTTGCGTCGTAATGACTGCCGTGGCACGGGCAAAACCAACCGTTGTAATCACCCGCGTTTGCGATCGGGACGCAACCGAGGTGCGTGCACACGCCGACGGCTACGAGCCACTCTTGATTGGGCGCGCGCTCGGAGTCGGCTTGCGGATCGCGCAGCGAAGCGACGTCCACGGATTCCTCTTTCGCGATTTCAGCCGGTGTGCGTCGTCGGATGAACACCGGTTTCCCTCTCCACTTCACCGTCACGGTGCTCCCGAGCTCAACCTTGCTCAAGTCAACTTCGAGCGAGGCGAGCGCGAGAACGTCGGCGGTCGCGCTCATCGAGAGCAAAAACTTCAACACCGCCAACCGCAACGCGCTGGCGTAAATCATGCGACCGCCCGTCATGACGAAGTACGTGAACGCGCGCTTATCCGGGTCCCCCGCTCGCGCCACGGTGTGATTCGACACGTCGTAGTCGATCGTGTGCGCCGGCGTCTTCACCGCCCGCGCGATCGATCCCGAGTTCACCGCAGTCGTGGCGTAACCTGTCGTGGTCCGCGATGCGCGCGCGCGTCCGTCAGTCTGCGTTCGCGGCGTTCGCCGATCGCTCGATCGAGTCGATCTTACAGGCGTGGAGACGTTCGCGATCGAAACAACGCGCTCGCGTGCAACGCGACGCGCCGGCGCGAGACGTCCGCGCCCGCGAACGAGCGATACGAATTTCGCGCACCTCTTTCCCGCGAATCGATCGCGCTCGACGCGAACGACGCGGACGCGTGCGCCCTGTCGATCGTCGCGCGCGCGGCGAACCCCCGGCTCGTCGCCGGTCGGAACAACGGCGTCGTCGCGCTCGTCGTCGCGCTCGACGCGATCGAGGACGACGCGGCGCTGAGCTTGGAAATAGCCCGCGCGAGGCGCGCGCGCGCGCGATGCGTCGCACCGCTCGACGACATCGTGCGTCGGTCGCGATGTGACGATCGAACGCGCGCGCGGCGCGCGCGGCGACGACGTCGTATGGGTAAACAGTTAGAAATCGTAAACCCTAGGGCATCCTCAAAACAAAATCGTGCCGCGCTGAAATTTCGCGCGACACCGACAGACGGCTGGTTCGGCGACGGGCGCGCGACGCGGCCGCACTCGGCGTCGCGACGCCTCGCGCGTGTCGATCGACGACGATGACGACGACAAAGTACGAACGCGAAGTGGTTTGGGTCAAGGTGCGACGACAGCGCGCGCTCGCACGACCGCGCGCGAGTGAAAACGGTGATTTCCACGAGTTCAAAAATCAACGACGGGCGAGACCGACGTTGAATCGATGCTGAATCGATGCGACGCGTAGAGGCGAAAGACTGACCGAGGGACGACGACCGACTCTCGACGCGTCGGCGCAGTACGGGAAAGGGGAGCGGTTTTGGCCCGCGCACGTGGTGGGACGAGACGCGGCGCGCGCGCGCGTGCCGGGCGCGGCGGCGGTCTTTGAAAAGCATCCAGGCGCGCGCGCGTTTCAGTACTTTGGCTACGGCGGGTATTACCAGCTCGAGAAACCGAACGCGCCGGCTGCGATAGCGTGGGCGGAAGGGTTAGCGCGACGGTTGGATGAAAAAGGGGTGGCCAAGGCGCACAAGACGGCTGTGACAAACGCGCGGGCGTACGTAGAGCGAGGCGATTTGACGAGCGAAGTCGCGGCGGGCGCGCTTTGGTGGAGCATGCCGCTTCCAGCACCGCGCGAAGAGCCGGCGAAGAGAACTCACGATTCGGCGGGGACGTTGTCTGAGAAGAATAAGAAGCCGCGACGCGGCGACGCGGCCAAAGATACATTCGACGAGCGTGAGGAAGTCAAAGACGCCGGCGCCGACGAGTTTGAGTTTCCTCGCATGTCCAAAACGTTCGTCGGCGGCGAACGCAAGGAATACACGCCCACGTTGAGCGTGCTTTCGCTCGGAAAACCACCTCCTTTTGAGCGCATCCATCGCAGCGTTTTCGTCAGCAGACCGCCGCCGGTGAAACTGCACAAGTCTGAAACCGCGGTGTGCGACTGCCATCCGCCGCCGTCGCGCGGCGACAGCGAGACGATTCGCGACGGATGCGGGCAAGAGTGCTTGAATAGAAAATTGCGATTTAGTTGCGACAGCCGAACGTGTCCGTGTGGGGACGCGTGCAGTAATCGCCCGTTGAGTCAGTTACCGGCGCCAAAGACGAAGATTATTCGCACAGAAAACAGAGGTTGGGGATTGACTTTGCAAGAGCCCGTGCGCGCGGGAACCTTCATCGTTGAGTACGCGGGTGAGATTTTAGACGAGCACGAATGCGCCGAACGGCTTTGGTACGACAAGCAGTCGGGGGAAGAGAACTTTTACTTGATGGAAATATCCGCAAACTACGTCATCGACGCCAAGTTTAAGGGCTCGATCGCGAGATTTATCAATAGCAGCTGTCACCCAAACTGCGAAACGCAGCGGTGGGTCGACGCTTCGACGAACGAGACGAGAGTCGGTATCTTTGCCACCGAAGACATCGCGAGTGGGACCGAGCTGACGTACGATTACAACTTTGCGCACTTTGGCGATGAAAAGGGGACGTCGTTCGTGTGCATGTGTGGGCATCCCAAGTGTCGAGGCACGCTCGACGCGGCGAAGACGTCGAAAAAGAATTTGCATCGCCGACTTCGCGTGGAAATCATGGTGAATGGGAAAGTCGTTAAGTCGCGCAAGAAGAAACAAAAAGTCAAGGCCACTGTGGTGGACTATGATGCCGCGAAGAATAGATACAAAGTACAAGTCGAAGGTGACGAGAAGGAAACCTTCGCGTGGGTGCGTCTCGATGGCGAAGGCGCAGCGAAACACTCGTGGCTGAGCAAATAGGCATCGCCGAAGCACACCGTAGCTTTTTATGTGATACGTAAGTAGTACGTGCGCGGGGATCGTTTTCTACGTTCTAATCTACGTGGCTATCGTTATCCGTCAGCGTGACGGCGTCAAACAATTCCCAAAACGCTTTAGCGTCGCTCTCCGCTGCGCCGGCACCAATGAGCAAATCGATAGTCGCATTTCGGTCGGTTTCAGTCGCTCTGAATATTTCCGCAACCTGTCTCGCGCGCTCGATGTCGGGGAAAAATATTTCGCCGAGACGCGCGTTCACCCACTCCGTCTTTGTCGGCATTGGCAAAGCAGCCTCGCTCGTCGTCTCTTCCTGCGACATGCGAACGACGAGGGCGACGATTTCTTCCTCCGTCATGTCGCCGAAGAGCTCATCGCACTCGATGTGCATGGCCCGCGCCGAGTTGTGCTCGCGCGATTGCTTTTTAAACTCGAGCTTCGATAAGCGTATCGCCTCGGCGATTTGCTCATCTTCTGCGTTGTCGTTTGTCTCCGGCTGTAGTTGTGGCCAACGCTCGATGTCAGCGCGAAAGTCGTCCTCGTGATTCCGACTTTGCGCTACGTGGACTTGCGGCTCAAATGCGACGCGCGTCTGCGTTCGATCCTCTCCGCCAAATGTAAACTTTCCGCTCGCCGTGCGCCTGAAACCAACGTCGAAGTCTCGGCGCCTGCGCGCCGGCACAATGTCGTCATCGGACTCGGACGATGGAACACGTGCGAGCCTCGACACCGACGTCGAAGCACCGTGCTTCCGAGCATTCGTGTAAGAACCTCCAGTTGGTCTTCGCGCGGGCTTCGCCGTCCTCATCGACGGCGGTGGACTACTTACGCCGGCGGGCTTTGACGAAACGCGCGCCGGCGCAAACCCACGATCGTGCTGCAAGTATTCAGCAAACGGATCAATGTCGACAACCGCGGAAGACGTTTTGGGCCCACTCGACACACGTGCGACGCTTTCTTTCCTCTTCGCGGCCTCGCGCTGTCGTTCGAGCCGCGATTGACGAAACTCGCTTGGCATAGCTAACATGCCAAGCGTCCGAAGCGCATCCTCCGTCGAAGCGCATTGCGCCGCGCGGTCGAAGTCGCTCATCGCGTTCGTGTCCGTCGCACTGGATTGCAGAATCGAGTCTGCATCGAACGACGTCACCACATCGTCATTAAGCCTTCGATGTCTGTGATACATGTCGTACATTCTCGAAACGTCGCCGTCCCAGTACGGCCACCTGCTCAAGAGCAAGCGGTATCCGTCGATGGACTGTTTAGCGCTCTCATGCGCGCCTCGCTTCGTTATGACGATCGGTTCGGCACGCCCCGCAGCACCACTCACACCTTTCCCACTCCCCGTCGCACCGTGTCGCGGCTTTGTCCTCGGCTCTCTCGTCGGCGCGCTCGCGCTCGCTCTCGAGACGGGAACGCTCGTCTCGGCACCGCGCACGCCGCGTACGCACCGCGGGTCGAACGACTTCAGCACTTTCACGATGCGATCGAAAGATTCGTCGAACGCGATGACGACGGATTTCTTATCATCGCACACGCTTCCACCACATCCGAGCGCGCGCGTGAGCGTCGACAACAGCAGCGAAACATCGCCCGAGCAGTTGTCAATTCTCGTGTGCGTCTTGCCGTATTTCGTCTTCACGCGCGCGAACGGCACCGAACCTTTCTTCGTGCCGCACACCACGAACGGTACCAGCGGTGGCGACATCGCTCGCGTCGCGCGACGTCGGTGTTGATTCACGTCGTCGCCGTCATCGCGAGTGGCGAAAAGTGAAGACTCTCTGACCCCGAAAGGCCGAGCGCCATTCCACGACGACGACGTCGCGTGAGCGCCGCGCGTGTGTCGCACATCGCTCCGTCGCGTCGTGGTTTCGTCCGTACGCTCCTTCGTCGCGACTGGGTCCCGTCCGATGTCGTCGACAGCGACGGCGGTGCGCAAGATGATGCGAAGCGCCGCCGCGACTGTGCTCACGCGACACGCGACGACGCAGACGTTGGTTCGAGACTGCGTCTACGCGCGATCGTGGAGACGGCGCGCGTCGACGACATCATCGTCGACGCGAAACGTGGCAATCATCGCCCACGTCGACCATGGAAAGACAACTTTGTTGGACCAGCTCATTCGCTCGACGTCCGAGGCGAGAGTGGAGGAGCGCGCCATGGACAACATGCAGCTCGAAAAGGAGCGAGGAATCACGATAGCCGCCAAGTATACCGCCGTGTCGTACAAAAACGCGACACTTCATATCGTCGATACCCCAGGTCACGCCGATTTCGGCGGTGAAGTCGAGCGTGCGCTCGAGCTCGTGGACGGCGCGCTTCTAGTCGTCGACCCGTTCGAAGGCGTCATGACGCAGACGAAATTCGTCGTCCGTAAAGCGTTACAGAAGGGACTGAAACCGCTCGTCGTGCTGAACAAGGTCGATCGCGATGGTGTCACGCGAGCGTTGTGCGATGCGGTGGAGTCTGACCTCTTTGATTTATTCGCGGCGATGGGTGCTGACGATGCGCAGTTGGATTTCACCGTCGTCTACGCGAGCGCGCGTGCGGGCGTCGCGAGCACGTCGCTTGAAGAAGCACAAAAACAAATAGTCGAAGGGAACGGGTCGGTGGACGCTATATTACAGGGTATTTTCGATCACGTTCCTGCACCGCGCGGCTGTACTCAACAGCCGTTCGCCTTGCTGGTATCGATGATTGAACGCGATCCGTTCTTCGGGCGGCTCGTCACCGGACGAGTCTTCGATGGCGCGCTCGGTATCGGAGACACGCTCAAGGTTCTCACGCTTGGGGATGGCGTCGTTCGCGAAACAGTCCGCGTACAAAAGATTTTTACATCCAGGAATTTAGAACGCGTCGCCGTGAAGGAAGCCAAGGCTGGAGACATCGTGACGATTGCCGCTGGTTTCGGCGACGCGACGGTGGCGGATACGCTTTGCTCGCCAGAGAGGCGCGAGCCGTTGCCGTCGACGCCCGTTGATCCACCCACGCTGAGTATGACATTTGGTGTAAACACGTCGAGTTTGGCCGGTAAGGAAGGGAATCAACTGACGGAACGACAAATTGAAGAGCGACTCCGCGCCGAGGCGGACACCGATGTTTCGCTGCGAGTCAGCGATTCATCCGATGAGGACGGGATCCCGGGACTGCAAGTCAGCGGGCGCGGCGAACTGCATCTTGGCATCATCATTGAAAAACTACGACGAGAAGGTTTTGAGCTTTCCGTTTCGCCGCCTCGCGTCATCCAAGGCATTGATGATGAAGGCCGTCGAACTGAACCCTTCGAAAACGTGTTGCTGGAGTGCGACGCGAACGACTGCGGTGGCGTCATAGACGCCGTGACACAGCGAAAAGGAGATCTTCTCGATATGGATACGAACGCTGGCGAAGACGGCCGCACGCGCTTGACGTTTTACGTGCCGAGTCGAGGTCTCATAGGCTTTCGACAAGAGTTCATCAACGCGACGCGCGGCAATGGAGTCATGCAACGAGCGTTCGACTCGTACGGACCCTCACGAGGCGCAATTGGCAAGGCAAAAAAGGGCAAACTGATTAGCACGACATCGGGGGTGACGACGACGTACTCGCTCGGCGCGCTCGAGCCTCGCGGTACGCTCTTCGTCGGCCCCGCGTCTGAAGTGTACGCCGGGATGATCATCGGCGAGCACACTCGCGAGAACGATCTCGAGGTCAACCCGACGAAGGAGAAGAAATTAACAAATATGCGTGCGAGCGGCAACGACGAAACGATTCGATTGACGCCACCGAAGGTAATAGATCTCGAGAGCGCTATCGGATACGTAGGTACAGATGAACTCATAGAAGTGACACCGAAAGCGATTCGCTTGCGCAAAGCGGAGCTCGCGTCGTCCATGCGACGGCGCGCGTCGCGACAGGCGGACTCTTAGACACGTAGTAACGATAGAATTCGACGTATTGTTTTCCGGCCGCGCGTTGGATCCAATCCAACGCGTCGAACACGCGCATCGTCTCCGAGGCGCCCGCGTCGTCCGCGCCGCGAAGCGAAAAAAGCGAAGCGCCACTTCGCGACGCGATGGCGTGTTCGCACGCCGCCGCGCGCCTCGCGTGTGCGGTACACAGCGCGCGTGCGATGACGACCGCGCGACCGGCGGCGCGCGCGACGATGCGCGACGCCGTCCGCGTCCTCGCGTCGCGCGCCCTCGCGTCGCGCGCGCGCGCGGGGGCGTCGTCGCGCACCGCCGCCGCCGCGTCGTCGAATGGGCGCGCGAACGATGGGTCGTTGGGGCGCGAACGCGCGGCGGATCTCGCGCGGGCGAACGAGGAAGAGGCGTACGACGACGATCCTTTGGTACACATGGGACGAATTAATAAGTCGGCGCTGAAGCGATTAGGTGCGAGCTCTCGAGAGACGCAGACGAGACCGCGCTCGAGGGGCGCGAGACGCAGACGAGACGCGCGACTGACGATGGCGCGTGACGACGATCGATATCGCGACGACAGCGCACGAAAAGAAAACAATGGCGAAAACCTTGCTGGCGCTGCCGAAATCGCAAATCGCGACGATGGAAGAGTTGAACGCCGAAGTCAAGGCGCTCGTGGCGGAGGGCAAAAAGTTGAAGGGAAATCACGGCGCGGCGAAGCGGCACGAGGGTGCTTTAGCGGGTGCTTTACGAAGAATGACGGAGAGCGAGATGGATGCGCTCGTGTCTAAAGTGACGGCGATCGAGAACGGCACGACGGGGGCGATCGATTCTAACGTGGACGCCCTCGCGATGAGTTGGCGAGCGCGTCTGTTGTCGGGAACCGAAGCGACGACGGCTTCGTCCGACGACGCCACGGCGTGTCTCGGGGAGATTTTCGATGCCCTGGCGACAGCGGAGGCAAACGAAACGTCCGCGCCCTTGAGTTTCACGCGCCAGGAATTAAAAGTCGCCCTTGACGCGGCGACAAAAGAATCGCGCGCTCGCGCGCTCGCCATCGCCGAATTCAACGCCTCCATCGACAAAGAGATGGAAGTGTTGGCGTACGGCGAAACGAACGAAGAAGTCTTGCGAGAGACTCGTGCGTTTATCGCACAAAAGCTAAAGAGCGGTGGTGGCGCGAGCGCGACGCCCTCGCGCTCGCCTCCTCGCGCAAAGTCTTCCAAGCGTTTGCTCGGCATGCTTCGAGACGTCGCCGCCGTCGTCGTCGCCGCCTAATCTGCGTCGTCCGAGCGCGCATCATCCCGCGCGCGTCGACGCGATCGATGTCCACGCTATCACCATTAGTTGTATTATCATATTTTCCCATCCTACTCGTGCGGACATCGCGCGATTCCGTAGCGCTTCCGAATCGCTCTCCTCGCGCCGCCGCGACGTTCGGACGCGCCGCCCGCGCCAGATCGTCACTCCGCGACGCACCTCGATCGCGCGTCCGCGCCCGCACGACCACGCGCGATGATGCAACAGGGCGGTCAAGGGCAACAAATCATGGTGATGAACACCAACGCCAAGCGCGAGACGGGTTCGATCGCGCGCGCGAACAACATCGCGGCGGCCAAGGCGGTGAGCGACATCATCCGCACGACGCTCGGGCCGAGGTCGATGTTGAAGATGATTTTAGACGCTTCGGGAGGTACGACGACGACGACGACGACGACGACGACGACGACGCATATCGCGTCTTCGCGCGAGTCCACGCGTCTCGCGCGCGGCGCGCGCGCGATCGATGAAACGCGGAGCGACAGAGTCAACGCGGCGAAAAGTCAACGCGAGCGAACGAACGAACGAACGCGGTTCGACGGTGACGGGACGCTCGAACGCGGCTGAACGAGGACGCGAGCGTTGACGCGAGCGTGATCAGCGCTCGCTGATGGTCGAACGTCCGAGCGCGATGGCGATCGGCGTCGGATGGTGATTGGATGTTTTGGACGGGTGACTGACCTCGCGCGCGTTTTGCTCAAACGCAGGCATCGTGTTGACGAATGACGGGAATGCGATTTTGAGAGAGATCGACGTCACGCATCCGGCGGCGAAGAGTATGATTGAACTGTCGCGCACGCAAGACGAAGAAACCGGGGACGGGACGACGTCGGTGATTATTCTGGCTGGTGAAATCCTTCATCTGTCGCAACAGTTTTTGGAAAAGAACATTCACCCGACAGTCATCGTGAGGGCGTACATGAAGGCGTTGGACGCCGCATTGAAAGTGATTGATTCAATTAGTTTTCCCATCGATGTCACGAATCGTGATGAGATGATGAAGATCGTCAAGAGCTCTGTCGGCACCAAGTTTACCGCGCGCATGGGCGAACTCATTCCAAACTTGGCGCTCGACGCGGTCATGTGCGTGGCTCGCAAAAACGCCGACGGCACGAACGACATAGACATTAAAAAGTACGCCAAGGTGGAGAAGATTGCGGGTGGTTCTATCGATGACTGCACGGTGCTACGAGGAGTGATGATGAACAAAGACGTCGTCGCGCCTGGACGAATGAAGCGACGAATTGAAAACCCGAGAATCATGCTTCTCGACTGCCCATTGGAGTACAAAAAGGGCGAGAACCAAACCAATGTGGAAATCACCAAGGAAGAAGATTGGGCGGTGTTGCTGAAGATGGAGGAGGATTGGATCAAAGAGACGTGCGCGAAGATCGCGGCTTTCAAGCCCGATGTCGTCGTCACCGAAAAGGGATGCAGTGATTTGGCTTGCCACTACCTTTCCAAGGCGGGCATCACCGCGTTGCGACGCGTCCGCAAGACCGATAATAATCGCATCGCGCGAGCCGCGGGGGCCACCGTCGTTTCTCGCGTGGATGAGCTTCGTGAATCAGACATCGGCACCGGTGCTGGTTTGTTCAACGTCGAGAAAATCGGTGACGAATATTTCACCTTCGTCGTCGACTGCAAAGAGCCCAAGGCGTGCACCGTCGTCCTTCGCGGCGCGAGCAAGGATATTTTGAATGAAATTGAACGCAACTTGATTGACGCGATGGGCGTAGCGAGGAATGTCGTCCAAGACCCGCGACTGTTGCCCGGTGGCGGTGCGGTCGAAATGGCTGTCTCTCGCGCGATCGCGGAAGAAGCGACGAAGATCGAGGGTGTGGAGCAATGGCCGTTCCGCGCCATCGGCGCGGCACTCGAGGTCATTCCGCGAACGCTCGCGCAAAACTGCGGCGCCAACGTCATTCGCACTCTCACCAAACTTCGCGCCAAACACGCCGAGGGCGAAGAAGCGCGAACGTTCGGTATTGATGGCGATAAGGGCACGATCGTAGACATGAAAGAGCTCGGTGTGTGGGATCCGTACGCGGTCAAGGTGCAATCCATCAAAACCGCCGTCGAGAGCGCCACGATGCTATTGCGCATTGATGACATCGTCTCCGGGCTTTCCCAAAAGAACTCCGACGCGGCGGGCACGGGCACGGGCGTCAGCGCGGGCGACGACGACTAATCGTCGAGCGTAGTACACTGCGGCGGATAGCGCTAATCGAATACATGCATAGACTTTTGCCACTCATTCGCAAGCCTCGCTGTGCAAAGCCTTCGCGGCGAATGCGTTTTGAACGTGATTCAATCGCGCGCGTCTCGCACTGACCGTCGCGTTTCGTCGTCGTCATCGTTCGTCATGGACGCTCGCGCGATGGCGCGCAAAACGCTCGATCGCGCGCGCGCGGCCGGCACTCTCATCGCGTGCGCGCCGCGCGTGGTGTCGCCGAAAACGTGCGATTTAATCGAGTCAACTTTTCCCGCGTCTTCGCACGACCGCGCCGAGCTGCTGTCGCGCCTGATCGCTCTGGGTCTGCTGCAGTACGCCCAACACATGGCGAGCTACCGCGCGTGGCGACACAGCGCGCGAGCGTGGGGGGAGATCGCACGAGGTGACGCGAAGGGGACGTTTTGGGCGATCGCTCGCGCCTTTGGCACTTTCGCGCTCGTGGCGGAACCGTTGCGGTTGTCGCGTCGTACGTACAGGGCACTGTTGCGACGAGAGCTGGCGACGCGGTTCGGGGGCGACGTAGTGAACGCCATGCTCACCGACGAGGCGCTGGCGAGCGCGAAAGATGAGCCGATCGAGAGCGCACGCGAGGCGGCGGCTTCGGCGGCGGTTGGAGCGCCGGCGTTTGCGCGCGCGGCGCTCGATGCTGCGGCAGATGGGATCGAGGCGTGCGTGGCGATGGTATATCACGCGCAGTGTCTGTTTCAAAGCTCGTTCTGGAGCGCGCCAGTCTTGATTGGGAGCGCGTTGATCGGGCAAGTTGCGCAGAATGCGCGGACCTTTGACGGATATGAGGCGAAGAAGGAGGCGCATCGAGCGGAAACCGCGACGGCCCGACTTCGAGAACTGCTGGCGCACGCAAGGACAGATGGCGAAGCGATCGCACTTGCGAACGGGGCGATCACCGAAGCAGAAGAAGCGATGGCCACATTGGAAGCGGGGCAAGAGTTTGTGTATAGACGGGAAGTTTTGAACGCTCGAGCGAGTTTCCCGTCCGACGTGTACGATGCTGCGGCTAACTTGTTGCCCGTGGCGACCGTGCTTCCGCGTCTCGTACGAGGAGTCTCGGTGAACGCATGGGATATTCAAGTCGCGATGTCATCTTTTAACGGCATTCGCGCCGCACTCGCCGTGCTCGTACAGAACATGTCTACTCTGCGAACGGCGGAGCTGCACGCGGGGCACGTTTCCAATTTGTACGACGCCCTCGACGTATCCACAGTGCGTGGGCTCGCGGGTGACAACGAAAGCGGCGGCGCAAGCGTGCGTGTCGACACTCCGGAAGATGACATGTCGCTCGTCGAAGTGGATTCGTTGAGTTTGCGCGGATACGATGGGCAAGAAATCATTCGAGGGCTCGACTTCGTGTTGTGTCGCGGCGACTCGCTTGCCGTCGTCGGTCCTGCAGGGTGCGGTAAGACAATGCTCGTGAAAGCACTTGTGGGTCTATGGAGCTATGGTTCAGGTAGTGCGCGAGTCATTCATCGATCTCGCGTGTGTGTGCTATCGAGGAAACCTTACTTCCCCAAAGGTTCTCTCCTCGATGTGTGCTTGTATCCGACATCCTCTGCGGATATTGGAACCGACACTCGTGAACTGCTCACTGACGCCATGGTAGCCCTCGGGCTCGGAAGACACATCGATTACTTGGACGCGATTGCGCCTTGGGGCGACAATCTTAGTCCAAGTGAGCAGCAGCGCTTTGCGGTTTGTCGAGCAGTCGTGAATAGAGTCGACTTATGCGTGCTCGATGACGCCACTTGTGCGATGGATCCAAAAGATAGAGCCGCATCGTATGACGTTCTCAAGAAACATGTAAGCGGTATTTTGAGCCTCGGTGACGAAGTGTCGCTGCCGAAGCATCACTCTAGGACACTTCGCGTTCGTTCTGACGGGACGTTGGGCGATTTTGAGGAGATGGCATCGCCGGTAACGTCATCTCGCATCAACGTTAGAGATGTGGCTCGAGAAGCCATAGGAGAACCCCTCGTCGATGTCGCCTCCGAAGAAAGCGATTCGAGCGCTTCAGGTTTCAATCCGCTTCAGATGGAGGCAAACCGCAGAGAGAACCAGTTTATTCGTCGACAGAAGAAAAATGTCGCTCGTGCGCTCGGCGTGAATCCCCAAAAATTCGGTGTGGTTCCGACTCCTACCAAATCGACGAAAGGAAAGCCCCTCGCGTTCGACCCACTCGCGTAGAGAGTTGAAATTCCATGTTTAGTGTTGTTACATTCTATGTTAATCGCTAATCTAAATGAAGCCAAAGCCTTCACAACCTTCAACAATCGCGTACAGCAGCCTGTCGCGTAAGATTTGCTTTGAGCTGTATTCGTGCAAATCGAGTTGATTGAAGCACGTGTGTGCGGATGGCAACTTTGAATCATCCGCGTGCTGCCGATGGATTTGAAAACGTTGCGGGCCTTGCATGCCTTGCAAAGCACCGAATCCATCCAAAGGAACCTTAGAGGTACCGGTACAAAACATCAATAAGCGCGCCAAGTCTTCCTTGTTCATTTCCCTCACGACGTCCCAAAACCATTGAATTTGTTTTGACCCGACGGTGAAGCCGGTGTATTCAGTATTGGCGCGTAAATCCTCGACGTCGATGTCCGGGGTACCACTTATGAGCAGTTCCAATTCAGACGCATTCAGGATGGAAATCGTTTCTCTAGGGACAACTTCTTCAAACCCCTTCACGAGAGCAGCGAGTTGGTCCTTCACCGCATTCGTCATTCGGTGCGCGGTTATCAGGTTGACGTATTCAAACTTGTTTGCATCTGTCACTGCGATATTTCGTCCGTTTTCGGTCAAATCGTGAACTTGAGTTTCACCAAAATAAGACGTTGTGTCGCTGAATGTGTATTCCATGACACCCTCCACAGAGTTCTCCAGCATCCATTTCAAGCTCTTGTAATAATCTGGATCTACACCTTCCATGTCTTCGTATGTGAGCTGCTGACCGAGAAGGTGCTTGTAAATCGGACGCGTGAAGTATGCGTTGAGGAGAATGTCGTCGAACAAAGCCTTACCGACGAGTCTACCGACGAATCTAAAATAGCTGAGATAATCCGGATGGACCACACTGTTTTGATTCGGCTGATAGCATCCCTTGTCGTGAGACAACTCGAAGAGAGCGATGTTTGGATTGAAAACTTCTCGTGCCAAGATGGTGAACCACTCCTTTATCAAACCGCCACCGTCCATGCCTTCTTCGCCCACGAAAACGATGCTGATTTTGCCTCGAATTTCTTCGATACTCCGGCTGTTGAGTTGTCTAAACGAGTCTTCGAGTATTCGATCACGCCTAATGTGTAACGTTCGCGCCTCTGGACGATTATGTCCTAGGCGTTCGCGAAGTTTCTTGATTCGTGTCCGAATCTCCGCACGTTTGACGGAGAAGTCCAGCAAGCGTGGATTGCTCAACAGGATTTTCATGGGTCCGGAAAGCAACAGCGGGCGTTGCTTCAGCATGTCGTTGAGCATGTTTCTGTGTTGCTCGACAAACGCCCAAATGTCGCTCAATATGGCGGCGACTTTCGCATTTTTCCCTCCAGAATTTGAAAGTGCGTCGAGCATGTGACTCGACGTACGATGCAAAGACCCATGCGATGCATGCGACGCTCGCATACCCATCGCAGGCGAGGGTGCTCTCATCGAACCAGCGAGAGCAGGGAGCTGAAACGCACCGGATTCTCGTCTGCTCTTCGAAACTTCACCTTCGACGTATGGATAGAGGCTCGTTCCAATCATCAAGTACGTCGTTATACCCTCAGTCAGCGCGGCGCTAGCGTGCGAGCGTTCGCACAGGATCGATGCATCACCGCTTTCATCGCTAGTAATGTCTTGCATGAGACTTGCATAGACGTTCATCATCTGCCAAAACGGACGGAGCGCATCATGATATCGTATCAACTCTTCCTTCGCTTTATCCTTGAAAGCTTTTTGGAAACGGCTGTCTTTTCCATCCAAGTACGTCAGAACCTGAACAAAACAATCCGTCAGGCGACGCAAATAAGGAATATGCGTTTTCAGGGATTGACGCGAGTCGGCGTACTCAACGTGTCGTGCGGATGGTTCATCGACATTTGGTCTGTACTTGATCGACGACGCCTTCGACAAGCACGCGATGGCTTCAACCGAGCACTGCAGGGCATCGGCATGGAATCGATTCAGTATGACTGCGTCGCATCCCTCTTCAAAGAAGTCGCCTAAAACTTTTTGTAGTATAGTGTTGATTTTCTCGTACGCACTCGGGGCGAGATATGGAACCTTGAGAAAGCTTGCTATACTCGCCAAAAGTTCAGGGGTGGCGGCGGTTGACAAGCCTTTGGGCCCGATGTTGGGTTTGGGCGTAGCCGCAAGAAACTTTGTGAGGTAAGCGTCAGTGCACGTCGCGCACAGCTCAATATTCTTTTGGTCATGAAATTGCGATGCGTGTGCGAGAAGTCCGACCAGGAAAGAAAGGAGTGGTATATCCACGGTGCTCACGCCAGCGTCAGATCGCAACACAGCTTCGCCATTCTCCTTCTGATTTGTGAGAAAGTTTACCATACTTGCGTCCTCATCCTTCGCAAAGAAAAGTTTCACGCACGTCAAATTAACGCCACGAACGCGATATGTCCCATGTACGTGCCTGTTTCGACTAATGAGTTGCGACAGAAGCGTCAAAAGTCGTCTCGTCACCATCTCCTTGCGTGCTCCGTTACGCTCGCTCAGATTCGCGCACAGCGAGCGCGCCATGGCTACTTCCATCGCCGCGCTTGGCTCAAGACCCTTGGCGTTAGGAGAACTCAAAGTGGACTCGATGAAACGAGGATCAGCACGATCCATCGTGTTCATGATCACAGTTTCGATAATCTGGCGCAAAATTGACTCGCGGTTTTGGTCCACCACGCACAAGTTTACACATATTTTGTTCACAGTATCCTTTAAGTCGATAGTCTGAACAAAGAACAAAAGCAACAACGTTCGAATATGCTGATGGCGCAATTCGACGTTCACTTTTAACGGCTTGAAATCTTCTGGAGCGACTGCGTCGCGCGTTGACGACTGACGGATTCGCTCGATGTCATTCCATGACATTTGCTCGTGACGGTCTAGACGGCCATCCCAGCCTTCACCAAACATCATATTTCCAATCTCCAACGGCAACGGCGCAGTGTCTGTCACTGTAGTTGCTGGGCTATTTGCACGAGGCCGAGGCGCGGATACCGAAGGACTGGCTTCGGTATGCTGAATCCTCGTCAACAATCTGTTTGCTCCGGAGGTAGTGCGTTGTATCAACTCGCGCTGAATATCGGCTGGCATGGCGCTAAGAAACTCAGCGCCGATCAAGTTGAGGTCGCTAGCAGCTTCTGGTGCTTGCTCGCGCGCACGAGCAACTAGTCTATTCGCATTCAAAAATCCATCTCGTAAATCTTCTGTAACCATGGAGAGCTCATTTGCGCTTATGTCCAGTGCCGCCGCTTCTCGGCGTTGTCGCGCTGTCCGCTCTTCGGGCGATTCGTCCACGATTTCTGCCAGATTTCCGTTGACGTTTTCCTTGTCTCGCTCACTGGAAACCAATGACGATGTCGCGAGTTCCGCGGTGTCCAAATGGGACAAAAAAGTACCAGAAGTCGCCAAAGACTCGCCGATACTCATGCACACTGCGTTTGACCAGAAACTTGCTCGGGCATTCCTTCCATCAAGGCTCCAAATTGTTTGATTCCGAACGCTGAATTCAGCCGGTGCTGTTGCCTGAAAGGATCCATCCCCGAGCCACAGGATTGCTTTTGCCGACGATAAAGGATCCAAAATTTCTAAATGCGATGGACGAACGGCCAAGCGAGCCATTTCCCCGCTGATAGAATTGAGCACGTCGTGCAACGAGCGAGATCTCGAACTAAAATCCATGGGTGTCGAGAGAGTGATATTTAAACTCGTGCCGACTCTTTGCACGTTAATGCCTTCGTGGTTCAACGCAGGCGGAACGCCCGTTTCGGATTGCGACCACGTGTGCCAGGGACTGCCATGCACCGGAGGATTTCCTCTCGCAAGAAGTGAAGGGTCACCCAGGGTCGCGCGAGCAATTCTTTGTGTTTGTTCACGAAGAGACGAAGTAAAAGGCACATCTCTACGATTGAAGAGTTCGGAAGCATTCACAGAAGAAGAACGAGGAGAGTGCTCGCGATTATGTCCCCGTAGTTGTCCCTCAGAACGAGATTCGCTGAGTGTCTGCTGTCTTTCGTCCTCTGTGGAAACTTCTGCTCGTTGCCCTCCTGCAATCTGCAGTTCGCCAACTGTCTGTGCCTCGACTCTCGGATCGGCACCTGACATGACGCTAGAGTAATCTGTGGCGAACCATGCTTCAACCTGGGCTCTCGAGACAGAAATGTGATCCCTCGAACCAAGATTGGATGTGCGTTCAACATGACTGCCTGAATGTGTAGCGCGAGGCAGCACGCGTACCCCAGACGGCGACGTATATGATGACTGTGGCGAGCTAGGTTCTTCAAAATCGCCTTCCTCTTCATCGTCGTCATCGTCATCATCGGAACCACCGCCGTCATCATAATCGAACTCCTCACCATCTTCGTCATACAAAGCATCGTCAGACATTTCCAAGACATCGTTTCCAGGATCAGGATCGATGTGATCCATGTCGCTTCCGTAAAAGTCATCTGCCATGGCTTCTTCGCCTTCTTCGCCTTCTTCATCATCTTCTTCTTCTTCCTCTTCAGAGTCCTCTTCGCTTGAGTCGCTCGTTCCACTTGATTCACCTGATTCGCCCGATTCGCTCAATTGTTCTTCGTCTGAGGATTCGTGCATTCCTTCTTCGTTGGCTTCATCGGAATCGTGGTCGTGGTCGTCGTCAACCTCCATCTCAGAATCATCGTCCGAGTTCTCGTGACCATCATCTGCATCGATGCCGTCGGCATCGCCATCGTCTCCTCCGAATACAGGATGAACACCTTCGATTTCTGGCATTCCGTCGAGGTCATCTTCGAGTCGAGCGACTTGAATGTTTCCTCCTGCAGCGTGTTCAAGCAAATTCTGGAGCATCTGCTCGGTTAGTGCGCGTCTCTCTTCAACTTCCTCACCGCTGGGTACCCGTGCAGCGTTTACCGCACGAACCATGTTACCGATGCGAGTAAGCCTGCTTTCGCGTTTGCTCTTAGTAGATCGAACAACTAGAGCTTCGAGTACTGCGAGCGTTACTCGAAGAAATCCTGGATTGCCACGTTTTTCGCGCGCAGCGCCAACGACGTTTGTCTCTTCAATGAGTTCAATGATCCGCTCTGGGATTTTTAGACTGTACATCGTCTTAAGAACTCCTTGTTGGAGATTAAAGACTACCCGATTGCGAATGCGTTCACCGCTCTGATAGCCACGCGCCAAACCGTAATCCATAAGAGAGTGCAATAAATCCACAAATGCGTGCTTTGGAACTAGAGAATCACCTTTATCGGCGCAAGTTGAAGCTGTTTCTTGCGTTAAGTCCGGCTCCTTCAGAAGCACAAGCATTTTCTCAATTATTTTCGTTCGCGCTTTTTGGCTGTTGACGCATAAAGTTGCGAGGAAGAACGCCGCGTTTTCGCACCCGCACCAAACTCCCGTCTGTTCACTTGAGGAACTTCTTCTGCTCGACGGCAGTTGATAACGAAGAATGTTGCGGAAAATGTCAGTCTGGTCGTCCATATCCATCAAAGCCTTCACACTTGATGGATATACCTCAACCAATTCGGTGAGCAGACGGAAAGCTGCGGCTTGTCGCTCGAGCTTCGTCAATGGGGCTTGATGAATCGGCTCTGTCGCTACTGCAACAAGTACTTCCACGACCATTCTTAAGTTCTTTGTCAATCGAACGGTTGGAAGCGACTGCATTGCTTTCACTTCAGCCGTCGGGATGACGTACTCCCGAGGTGTACTCAGCGGTGTATCCGCCATAGTTCTGATTTCGGCGACGTTTGCGAATGCCGCTTCAAAGCAATCAAAATCTCGCTCAATTATATTTTTCATGGCGACGCAGAATGTCTTGAGTGCAACCTTGGAGTCTCTACCCATCGGAGGCTTGGTGATGCTCTTGACAATTTCAAGCTCCATGGCGAATTGTAATGTCCGGGGATCGTTCACCATGTGCCTCAAAATGACCGAAACACTGTCGTTGGTGTTGTTCCAAAAGCATGTAAAGAGCGTGTGTGCAAAACTTCTCTTAGATATTGCGGCTCCATCCTTGCTGTCGGCGAATGAATTCGAAGCGATGCGATCCGCAATCACGTTGTCACGTGATAGATTTGCTAGCAGATCAAGAATCACGGCTTGGACGGAGTGCGATTCATAATCACTCGCGAGTTCGCCTGAATTTTTAACGATTGCTATCAAGCACTCGACGCACGCATCGGCCAACGCAATCTTATGACCGTCGTTCAGAAAACCGAACTTGGAGTAATTTCTGGCACTGGCGTCGGAGTCACGATGCTTTTGCAGGCATGCCGCAGCATTGATGCAGTTTGCCAAAGGCACAAACGACAACGGCACATCTTTTAAAAACGTCTCCAATGAGGCCGTCTTTTGTGCAGCGCAGATTTTGTCGACCTCGGCGATAAATGTTTCGACTTGTGAATCAATTACCGAACCCTTTATCCATAGCGCTCTTCTTAACACTTCATCACCTTGCCTAGCGAGCGCCTCAACGAACGCATAGTGCTTGATCGCATACACCTCATCTCTACCGATCTTCGGCGTACGCGTGCGCACGACTTCGTCCGTGAGAGCGTATATGCACTCATCACGACTGAGGCCGCTCATGAGCTCATGTTTCTCAATAACCTTGAGCAAAAGCGTCGCACCTTTCTCTGCACTGATGTGGAAATTGGCGTACAGCGCGGCAACTAGCTCGTTTATGGCAGGCAGTCGACCTTGGACTGCGTGCGTGTGATTGAAAGCAACAGGAGCTGTTTCCATAGCGTCCGCCGTCTCCTCTAGCGCAGTAGACTCTGACGGTGCAGGTTCTGAAGGCGCCGTCGGTGCTTCGTCGGGCACATCTTCCATTGGTCGAGTTAGCATGTACTCGAGCGCTCTCTCCACACTCTGTCCATTCACAGCTGCGAGTGCGTGATGCGCGTGACCTCTGCTGAATCCCATCTCAACGATGGAATCTATCATCGTCTCTGATGGAACAAACTGCCGTGGCGGCGGGCGCGGTGGAGCACGCGGTACCGACGCGGCACGACGTTGCTCGGACATGACGGCTTGTTCGGTTCCACTAATGATGTTGAGTAGACACTGCACTAGTGCGTCGGAATCCACATGACCTGCCGCTACGGACGCAAAAATGTCCGTTTCTGGCCGCCAAATACATTTCAACGCTTCATTTAGAGAGCAATGAATCCAGTCCATGGCAGATCTTGAGTTAGTGAACGCGTCAGAAATATGTGTGTACTTTGTCATCTTGTCGTAGATAGGATCATCTTCTACGCGTTCGGGAAGACGTGTACCAAGCGCGAGCTTATTCGAGTTGTTCGATGCCATCAATTTGACGTCGGATATAGAGACGAAAATGCGCACAAAGCAGCTCAACGTCCTGTAACATTCCGCTGCGACATGTCCTTGCTCAGCCTTTTCCCCGGTGCACGTTTCTAATATACTCTGTGTCAGAGCCACCGTGCCTTGAAAATGGGTGTAAAGTTGCTCGAATAACCCACATCGAGCGGCGTAGTTGATCATGACCCCGTTCGGTGAATTTCTCTTGTCATCGAAGAATGATTCGTAAATCAACGCAAGGAAATTGTGCGAGCAGCGCTGTTCAAAATCCATCTTAGCATTCGATGCGTGACTCGGCGGAAGTAGCTCAGCCTGTGCGGTGACACGAGACGTAAACGCTTTGGTCATCTCGCGCGCAACTGCAATTATTGCTTCTCCGCTAAGCTTGATGAAATTTTGAGCTTCTGGACCCAAGTCTTTACGTCGCCGCATCGTTGTCGAAAGTTTTGCCACCGCGGCAAACAAACCACTTGTAACTCGTACAAAAAGATCCGCTCGAGTGTACAGCCACCAAACCGGTGAATACGGCATATCATCCGCTTGAATTTCCACTGCGAGTGAACGAAGCTTCGCTTCAATCTTTACCGCTTCATTGAACGCCGCCAACGCTGCGTTGAACAAGCTTTCGGCCATCATCGGGCCGTGAGGATCGTCACGTCGCTTATTCATGATAGCAGCAGACATCACCGGAACTTGCTGCACGAGAGTCGCGAGAAGTTCACACAACCTTTCGTGCGCAGCCATGCGCTGGCACAGTGATTTTGTCTGTCGACAGAACCGAACTTCGCGGTCCAACGCTGCTTTGTCACCTTTGTGCTTTTCGCTCAGTGTCTTGCTGTAAATATCGTACGTCGCTAATTTATCGATGTCATCACCTGTCTTGTCGAGCTCGTGGACGTAAAACTCTTCAATCTGCACACCGATATCAACAGCAGAGGCCATATACTTTTCAACGACGGTAGTGCACGCGAGAATCACGTCGTCTGACAGATTCGGCGTGTTCGCGCCGGCATACGAGTTGCTGGGATCCGGCGGGTTAATGAGCGATTTGCACGCGACACTGATGGAGTTGTAGCTTGCACATGTCGAAAATTCAACCGGAAGAGGGCATGTCAACATATTGAGCATGGAATCCAGAGCCCCAGCTTGAACCAGCGGCGCGCACATATGCGAAGTCTGCAAAATACCATCCATGAACCTCGCCACATTTTGAAGCGTTTTCGATATTGGCATTTGCTCGACGACTGCCTTGTTGACGAACGCGTGCTCAAGATTCGTCTCCGAATCTGATATCTTTCGAAGTTGTATCGTGAGATCGGACAATATGTCGTTCAAGACTTCGACACTGACGTCTTTTAGTGCTGGAATGTGGCGCAGCGTCTCGTTGATCCCAGTTCCGACGATTCTCGACGTATCGGCGTTCAACGGGAAAGAACTATCTTGAAACATTTTTCGAAAGCAGACCAACGCCGAAGACTTCAACACTTTTTCCTGCCCTTTCTCGTTCAAACATATCGCGTTAAGTGTCGTCGGTATCGCGCAAAGTACTTTAGCCATACCCTTACTACGGCCGAGTGGCCACATGGTTTCAGTGATAAACTTCAGGAATGCGTCCACAATACCGGCTTCGTCTAGCGTGGCGTAACACGTCGGCTCGTTATGAATGACGTCGCACACTAAATTCGCGGTGAGCGACGACACCCCAGGACCAAACTTGAGAGGGTATTTCAATACACTTCCCAAGATATCAGTCAACGTCCCATCCGAAAGTCCGGGAACTCGCATGCGTGCTCCGCCGTACGCAAAACTCGTGTACGCCAATGTTCGCATCAGAACCTTGATCAAAACTCTTCGATAAAAGTTCACGTACTTTGGTGCCTTTTTCATCGCTGCGAGCGATGTTTCGGCGTCCTCTAAACTAGAAAGACTATCTATTTTTCGTTTTCTATCCGCCACGTCATCGAGATGTCCCGACGCCCGCAGCTCCTCGATCGCCGTAACGGACTCGTATCGCATGCGCTTCAAAAGCAAATCCGTTCCGTTCAACTCTCTAAACGCTACGACCGCGTTGGGTTGAAATTCCAGATACGATTCCACGATATGCACCACGTCCACGACCACCGGGATCGCTTCGAGGCGCTCCAGCTTGAAAATTGACATCAAAAGCGGAAGGAGCTCAGCCTCTCTTATCGCCGTGCACCCAGGCGTTGTTGTGCTCAAAATCCCGACAAGATGCATCAAACACCTCGCGTCGCGAACGACGTCGAAATCGATTTCCGCATCACTTGATGACAGCGGCGCAAGCAACGCCGCCGTCATCGTTGATACGCATTGACTAAGCGCTCCTCGACCGGCTGGCCGTCTCATGATTTGACAAACTTGAAAGCCGCTCGCGCGTTCGTTTGTGTACGCGCTCAGCAAAGTTGTCGCGTCTCGTCGTAGGAGCAACGACGGCGTGACTCCTAAATCTACCTGCATCAAGTCCAACAGCTTGATTGCGGTCGTCTGCGCGTCTTCAACGTAAAGCTCGAAATCGCTCGGTTCCGCCCCTTTCCCTAGATGGACGTTGATTTGCTGCGCGAGGATCGAAAGACGCGCCGCCTTCTCGCGACCCGCCCGCGTCCTTTGCAGCGATTTGCTCCACAACTGTGCCAACACACCAAAATACGCCGCGGAGATGTCTTTGAGAGAGTCCATTTCTTTGCCCGGATCGAACATTTGAGGTCGTGAAAAGTCATCGATTAAGCACTCAAGGCTCGAGGCGCGATTATACGGCCGGTGCATCTCGGACGGGTCGAGCCCCCGTCGGCCAGACGCCTTGAAGACTATTTCATCGCTACCACTCGACGTCGTGTCGACTGTAAACTCGTATCGCGTGCAATCTAACGGACCACTTCCCTCTTCGCGGTCTTCGGCAACGAATAACTCGTGCGCAACGACTTCACAGGCTTTCGACTCGTTCTCGTCGGCGTCGTTCAAGTGCGCCGCGCTCAACGGCATGTGCGCGTGAATCTTCGAAAGCATGAATCGCACTCTCCGCTGAAACACGTCCGACGAAAAGTACGCGTTACGCGGCGTTCGCCCAACCACGGATCGCCTCGTCGCCGCCGCTAATAACCGCAACGCGCTCTCGCACGTTTCAAAGAACTCCAAAAACAACGCCGTAGCCTCGCCGTGCGCAAACGACGGCAATTCGCCGCAATTTTCTACAATCTCTCGCATGAACTCCATGATCCAATTCACCGCCGCAAACGCCTCGATTCGCTCCGACGCATCGTCGCCGCGATCGCGAATCCATCGATTTTCGATCGCGCGCACACCCTCGCGCGTCAAGTACTCCGCGAATCGAGCGAACACGTCGCCCCAGTGTCGTTCCTCGCACTTCCCGTACCTCCACTCAAATCTCGCGCGCGTCGTCACCCCACCGGGCAGCGAGCACGCGAGCAACTCTTCCGCCACCGCCACAACCGCCGGGCTCTGCCTCGTTCGAAACCACCGTATCGTCAGTCATACAAACTCGTCTCCACCCTCGTTTCCACCCTCGTCTCGTCTCGTCTCGTCTCCATCCTCGTCTCGTCTCGTCTCGTCTCGTCTCGTCGATGTCGTCTCTCGGCGCGCGCGTCCACCCTTCCTCGCGCTCGCACGCACCGCATCCCGTCTCGCATCGCTCCCGCGTCCATCATCGTCGTCCGTCCACGCCGCGGAATCCCGCGTCGTCGACGCCGTCCCTCGCATCGCGCGCGCTCGCGTTCGCGTCCCGCGCCGTCGTCGTCGTCGTCGTCGTCGTCGTCGGTCGTTCGTGCCGCCGCCTCAATCTCGACCGTTCACGCCGTGCGCGCGCGTCCAGACGTCCGCGCGTCCACGCGTCGCGCGCGACGTTCGCTCTCGAACCCTCGTCGATTCGTCGCCGCGCTCGCGCGACGTCCCGCGCGCGCGTCTGCGGGCGGCGCGTCGTCGCGCGCGCGCGGGGTCGTATTGGTCCGTGTGGGCTTGACCGAGCCCCCACACACGCGGGTGTTTTCGGTTACCCGCGACGACCGACGCGCGCGGCGCGCGAGAGCGCGACGCGAGCGACGCGCGACGCGAGCGATGCGCGGTGACGTCGCGCGAGCGATCGCGCGGGCGTCGAGACGCGCGATGACGACGCAGACGCACGCGCGAGGCGAAAGAATGGCGATGGCGAAAACGATCGCGGCGGCGACGACGACGACGACGACGACGAGGACGACGCGCGCGAGCGCGAGCGCGCGACGGATGATGAGCGCGAACGCGTCGAAGATCACGGCGGCGCCGATGGTGTACGTGCGGGGAGAGGAGATGACGGCGTACGTCATGGATTTGATTCGCGCGAAGTGGATCGAGCCGCGCGTGGACACGACGGCGTGGCGAGAGTTTGATTTGCGAGCGAAGAATCGAGACGATACCGAAGATCAGGTGCTGCGAGACGTGATCGAGGCCGGGAAGGCGGTGAAGGCGATATTTAAGGAACCGACGGTGACGCCGACGGCGGATCAAGTGAAACGATTGGGGTTGCGAAAGAGCTGGGGGTCGCCGAACGGCGCGATGCGACGCGGATGGAACGGGATTACCATTTCTCGAGACACCATTCACATCGATGGCGTGGAATTGGGATATAAGAAACCGGTGTTCTTCGAGCGACACGCCGTGGGCGGGGAGTACGCGGCGGGGTACAAGAATGTGGGCAAAGGGACTTTGGTCACGACGTTTACGCCGAGCGAAGGCCCAGACGCGGGGAAACCTGTCGAGGTCGATTCGCGCACGATCACCGACAACGAAGCGGCGGTGGTGACGTACCACAATCCGTACGATAACGTGCACGAGCTCGCGCGTTTCTTCTTCGGTCGATGCCTCGAAGCGAAGATTACGCCGTACGTCGTGACGAAGAAGACGGTGTTCAAATGGCAAGAGCCGTTTTGGCAAATCATGAAGAAAGTTTTCGACGAAGAGTACAAGTCCAAGTTCGTCGACGCTGGGGTGATGAAGTCCGGTGACGAGCTCGTGCACTTACTGTCCGACGCGGCGACGATGAAGCTCGTGCAATGGCGCCAAGGCGGATTCGGCATGGCGGCGCACAACTACGACGGCGACGTTTTGACGGATGAGTTAGCCCAGATCCACAAGTCCCCGGGTTTCATCACGAGTAACTTGGTCGGCGTCGATGAAAACGGTACGCTTATCAAAGAATTTGAAGCCTCGCACGGCACCGTCGCCGACATGGACGAAGCGCGTCTGCGCGGCGAAGAGACCTCTCTCAATCCTCTCGGCATGGTTGAAGGTTTAATCGGCGCCATGAACCACGCCGCCGACGTTCACAACGTCGACAAAGAGCGTACGTTAGCGTTTACCGCTAAAATGCGCGCCGTGATTCACCAACTCTTCCGCGAAGGCAAAGGCACGCGCGATTTGAGCGGCCCCTCTGGTTTAACCACCGAACAATTCGTCGACGCCGTCGCCGAACGTCTTTGATTTCGATGGCGTCTCTCACACCCTTGTCATACTAGTGCCGCGTCATTATTACATCACATCACCACCATTAGGCTCGCGCTTTCGATCGCGTCGCGTTTCCCATCGAACGAGCGCGCGGCGAGACGTTTTCGTCCCCGAACCGCGCTCTCGACGACGTCCTAACCCTGGAGATTAGTATCGGTATCGTCGTAATTTGACCCTAACGCTGGCGTCACATCGCCGTCGAACGACGCCCGCGTCGTCTGCAATCGCGCATCGCTCGACGAATCGCACGAACGATGAGCTTTGCCACCCAAGCGGCCGCGTCCGACGGCGCTAAGAAGCCGCAAGAGCCCAAGGCGCCGGTAAAAGCCGTCGAACTCGACGGCGGCGCCGCGCTCAAGATCATGAAACATTGCGCCGACGCCGCGCCCGGGAGCGCGACCGGACAGCTGTTGGGGCTGGATATCGGCGCGAGCCTCGACGTGACGGCGTGCTTTCCGTTTCCCAAGGTGACCGCGGACGATCAGTACGATCCGGACGGCTCGTTCGCCGCGGAGGAGGGCGCGGCGTATCAACTCGACATGATGCGGTGCTTGCGAGAGATTAATGTGGATTCGAACATCGTTGGATGGTATCAGAGCACGTATCTCGGGACGTTTTATAACGAGGAACTCATCGCGACGTTTTTGTCCTACTCCGAGAGCTTGCAGCGCTGCGTGTGCGTGGCGTACGATCCGACGTACGCGGAGCAAGGCGTGTGCGCGTTGAAGGCGTTGAAACTGAGTGAAAAGTTTATCGAGGCGTATAAGAATGGCAACGGAGAGTTGACCGTGGAACAGATTCATGAGAAAGGGTTGAAGTGGAATGATGTCGTGGTGGAGGTGCCGCTGACGATTAGGAATAGCGCGCTCGCCACGGCGGTGATGGGCGAGTTGATGCGAGACAAGGATGTGACGCTCAACGACACCGATTACGAGAGATTGGATTTGAGCACGGCGCCGTTCGTGGAGGAGAACATGAAGTTGCTCGGCGAGTGCATGGAGGATTTCGCGAACGAGCAGCAGCGTGTGGCGTATTACCAGCGCAACATGCAGCGGTACCAGTCGCAACACGCCCACTGGTTGCACAAGCGTCGTCAAGAAAACGCGCGTCGACGCGCCGCAGGGGAGGACTTGCTTCCGGAAGAAGATCCCAACTACAAAGCTCCGCAACCGCCGAGTCGCTTGGAGAACTTTTTGATCACCAACCAAGTCGCTGAGCACGTGACTCACCTCGAAAATTTCACCAAGAAGACGTCGGCCAAGCTCGATTTGGTCACCGCGCTGGGGAAGTAAAGTCGTAGCACATCACTCATCTTGTTGCAACAACACACGAAGACGCTAGCAGTTTTGGCACTTCCTGACGTCTCCACGCGTCTACCGTTCACGCATCGAACTGTCGGCGTCCCGAGCGCGCGCCGAGGCGTTGACTCGCGTCTCGCGCGTCCGCCGCGGCGCCTCCCTCACACACCGACTCCGCGCGTCCCTCGACGGCGCGCGCTCGACGCGAACGCATCACGGTCGCGATGATGGTGGCCATCCCGCCCGCCCTCGCGCGCGCGCACGACGCGTTCGCGACGCTGGAACCGTTCCTCGCGCCCCTGGGCGAGTGGACCGCGAAAGTCGTCACCGGAAACCCCGCGCACGACGTCGCTCGCGCGCTGTTCACGTACTACTTCATGTCCATCGCGTGTAACGCGTTCATCATGCTCGTGTCCCTGTGTTTCAGCCGCAGAGTCGTCGGGGCGAAGCGTTTCGACGCGATGAAGCCGCACGAGCGAACGACTTGGC
>Ga0315330_10000327_pt1 | contig 28492 bp, 21 predicted proteins | sample M140m34915metaG_FD_203453 | JGI IMG/M metagenome (GOLD analysis project Ga0315330, IMG submission 203453) | Ammonia-oxidizing marine archaeal communities from Monterey Bay, California, United States - M1 40m 34915 | ecosystem: Environmental > Aquatic > Marine > Intertidal zone | place: USA...
AGCGTGAATCCAATTTTATCAACCAGCTGTCGTTGCGAATTTTGTCCAACGTCGCAGGAAGACCGCCGAGACCAGATGAACCGTGCCAAACAGGACAACCCCCAGCATCGCTGATGCAAAGACAGCGGATACCAAGGCATCAGTTTTCAGCAGGTTGGCCCACCCCGTCATGAGTGTTCCCAAGCCGTCATAGGAGGTGCTATTTCCGACGAAAAACTCTGCCACAATCGCACCAATCACAGCCAATCCGCTACTGGTCTTCGTACCAAGCATCAAATGACTAACCGAAGAAGGAATTTGCAAATGCAGCAAACGCTTCCAACGTCCCGCTCCGTACAATCGAAACAGGTCGTTTGTATCCTGCTTCGTGCTCAGCAAGCCCCCCGTCACGCTATTTACAATGGGAAACAGGCATACAATCGCGGTAACAATGAGCACGGTGCGAAATGTGTATCCACTCCAAACAATCAACAAGGGTGCAATGGCCACGATTGGAACGGTCTGCAACAGGATCACGTATGGAAACAGGGCCAACCGCAGACTTCGAGATTGACTGAAGATAACGGCAAGGCCATAACCCACAGCAACAGCAACCAACAAACCACTGAACGCAGCAAAACCTGTCGAAATGGTGGCTCGAAACAGGGCAACTCGCTCCAAAACAGCAGCATTCCAGCATTGCCGAGGCGTTGGCAAAAGTGCCTTGGGCAAATCGAACTTCCAAACAATGAATTCCCAGACACCAAGCAAGATGCATGCGACAGCCACAACCAAGCTGACGCTCACTAGGATGTCACGCCGCCGCGGTGAAAGAACTGCAGTCATCGATTACTCCCCCCGCAACGCGCGACTGACATGCCCATAGAACTCACCAAATTCGACTGTTGCTCGGATAGCTTCGTTACGCGGTTGCGGAAGTGGATTTTCAAGCACACTCGCCAAAGCCCCCTCACGCATGACAGCGATCCGCTGAGACAAGAGCACCGACTCAGCAATATTGTGAGTCACCATCACGACAGTGAATCGTCGCCTTTCCCAAAGTTCCAACAGAAGCTGGCCCAATTGATTCCGCAACATATCATCGAGCGCAGCAAAAGGCTCGTCTAGCAGCAAAACATGTGGATCAGTGACGAGTGCCCTCGCGATGGAGACACGCATTTTCATTCCACCAGACAACTCAGATGGAAAGCGTGTCGCTGCATCTTTCAGCCCTACCGTCCTCAGCAACTCAGATGCGATTTCCCGACGATTTGACGGGGAACCTTCACCAATCAAATCAAGTGGCAGGACAACATTTTGAAGGGCTGTTCGCCACGGCAACAAGGAAGGTTGCTGAAAGACGAAAGCGATTCCACCGGCATCACCTTGTACCGGCGGATCCAAGCTGACGGTCCCCTCAGTAGGCTGTTCGAGCCCAGCCATGAGCCGCAGCAGGGTTGTCTTCCCGCACCCACTTGGGCCAATCAATGATACGATCTCACCCGGATTCACCTTCAGGCTTATCTTATCGACAGCCCGAGTTCCGCCTGGGTATTGAATTGAAAGCGATTTGCAATGAATCGCCGAAACACGGGCAGATTCGCTCAACAGATTCTTTCGTGCAACGAGTTCCTGACCTGATCAAGTGACAGGCAGAGTACCGGTCCTTGGCTTGATCAATCAACCTCAGATCGCTTCGCGGCAACTCCTAGATTTCCAGCAGGCCTCAATTCGAAGCGTCTACCATCAATTTCAAGGGTTGCATAGCGAGGATTCACATCAAAGACAGTTCCCTTGAGGCTGCCGATTTCAAAACTGTCACCAATCTTCAACTTCAGGGTCTGATCGCGAGTCCGCACATGCATCCAGGCTGTCCAGTCATCTCTGCCTTGAACAAGTGCAGTCAAGACAGTCTGGGATGCGTCATCAAACGACGGTTTTGCCGCTGGAGCAACCGGTGGTGGTGGCGGATCAACTACACGAACGGTGATGGTTTGTTCTGTCGTCTGCTGCGGATATCCACTATCAATCGCTCGCACCAGGAGTTGGAACTCCTGTGTGACATCAGAATTCACTCGTAGCGTCCCACTTCTGGGATCAAGACGCACAAACTCGGGGGGCTCCTCAGCCAATTCAAACCTGACGTCATGACCTTCTGGGTCCTTGAACGTTAAAGGTGTCGGTGAGTCCCGCCCCACGACCGCTTCAATCGAGCGTCCACCGCTGTACCGTGGTGGTTGATTTGGAGGCTCATAAAGATTGCGATTCATGATCGCAGCGATGTAGGCATCGGCATCGGCATCAACTCGATAGGACGGCTCTGAACGTTCTGGCAAATCATTGGGCGCATTTGCCAAGGCGACCACATCAACGTTCATTGTCACCGTGAACCCACCTTTCTTGACGGGCACAATGGACAACTCACGAATCCGATGCAAGTAATCTTTTGCGTAAAAATCATGCATCATTCCGATCAACTCGGGCAATTCTGTCGCGCCGGTGATACGAAAGTCAACCTTCTGATAGATGCCTCCAACAGGTCGTGAACTGGTGAAGTCAACCTGAACATTATCCATTCCTTTGTCATGCACCAATTCAAGCAACCACTGCTGGTACTGACTGCGTGCAGCTTCAGGATTACTCGGAAGCGAGCGTGCCATGTACTCACCGAAAGTTCCGTCAGCAATGGCTCCCATCATTACCTTCTCTGAGAGCTCAGATTGCTTGCTGGCCAACTGTGCAATCTGTTTTGTGCGTTGCGAGACAGCGGACTGGTAACGCCCGTATCCACTCCAAAGCAGATATAGCACAAACACCGTTCCGATGATTTTGACGAGGTTCTTTTCTCTTTCATTCATGACTTCACCTCTGTTCGAATTTCAGCAACGACTTCATCGTCCTCACCTGCCGCTGGCTCACGCCCGGGGCTTGTTTCCAGTTCTTTCTCTGGCCCACCCTCAGTTGGGTTATCACCAGCCTCTGCTTTATCTGTGCCTTGTTCAGGCAGAGGATCGTCAGTTTCCGGCGATTCCTCGCCACTGTCAGCTTCATTCCCCTGCGTTGACTCACCTGAATCCGCCCCAGCACCACCTTCTCCAGCACCACCTTCTCCAGCACCACCTTCTTCAGCACCAATACTGGGTGACTCGTCACCCTCACCAACACCTGCCGCAGTGTCATTTTCTGGCACAACTCGGTCTTCGGGAGACCTATCCACGTCTCCCGCATTCTGTGCTGGGTCTTCTTGCTTTGGAGCACTGTCAGTCTCATCAAGGACTTCACTGATCCCGATGTATCGCTGATCACGGATATGGTTGGAATCAATTTTGATGGTTTCCGTAAAGCTCCAGCGATATTGATCAGACGTTCTCAATTCGCTCGCGCCATCGCCTTGAACGGTTCGGAAATCATCACGAATCGCTCCCTCAAATTCTTCGATGACGGCAGGCTTCGTGACGGCTCCTTCAATAGTCATCGTGCCACCACCGTTTCTGGTGTCACTCACAGCAGAAACACTGCGAACAATCAACTTGTCTGATTCAGGAACTTTAGAGGCGAGTCTGCGGATTTCATTCAACCAATTAACATCTCCATCCAGATATTTGTCGACGAGTTCGGTGCGTGCGATACTCACATCCGCCGCTTTGACGCCTTTCTGTTTATCGTTGTTCGCCATTTTCAGCCCCTCGATCTGGACATCAAGTGCTCCGAGTTGGCGATAGATGAAGAAGGCCACTAAGGCCGCTATGGCAACAGGGACTGCAGCGATCACGTATTTACGATACGGGCTCTCGATCACCTCGACCCGCTTTCGCGGATTCAAGAAGTCAAGCAGACGATCGGCCCCTGTTTCATCGGCAACCAAGAGGCCAACCAGCGGCGCCAAACGCCCCACATGCTCAGGCATGTTTCCTTTCGTGTTCCGGTCCACATCTACAAGCGAGAATGGATCTAACACCTCAACTTTGCTGTCAGTGGCTTCCACCAACATCTCGACATCCTGTGAATGCACTGCAGCTCGGCCCCACAGAACAACTCGCTCCAACGTCCCGCTAGAGCCACAAGCAACCAAACTGCGTTTGAGCTCACCGGCTAATGCTCGCCCGCGTGCATCCTCCGCAGACGGCATCCGAACAGTACGAACAAAGATCACGCGTCCTTCTCGCGCAACCACAATTTCAGCTTCATCAGAAAGCAAATCGATCAGGACAGTATCGTTGGCACTCGCGCGTTCTTGCTTCAGCAGGTAGAGCGCGGCAGCGGAAAGAGGCCGAATGCAAATTCTTTTCGCGACAAGACTTCCTGACTCGCATACACCGCGAAGTCTGTTGAGTTCTTCGGATCCCAGAGCCGCAGCGATCATTTCGACACCGGTTTCATTTCGACTGGTGACCAAGTAATCAACGGTCGCATTGTCACCGGCAGTCGCAAAACTTTTACTGGCCTGGAAACGAACCATGTCAGGCAGTTCTTCTTCAGGGACAGGAGGCAGTTGCAGTTCCCGCAATTCTGCCTGGCCACGCCCGATCGCAACCAAGGCTTCGGTGTTTTCCATCCCCTGCCCGTCGAGGACTGCCTTAAGCGTCTGCAGAACATTGTCCTCGATCGGTATCACCCGAGCGTCGGTGACTTTGACGTTGCTGCCACTGCACTGAGCGGCCACCAACCTCAGCTCACTTTCATCCCAATCAATTGCTAATTTTTTTACCATCTGTTTCTCACTTCATTCATGAAGTTGATTCGATGCGAGAGACTTTCTCTGAGCATAAAACCCACCTGCAAACCAAATCCTCAATCACCACTTATTCTGCAACCATGCAATTTCGCTCCGGCCGGCCATGGCTGAAATTCAATTCCCCTGTTCACTTCCACCGCCCGCGTCACCCTCAAGGCCAGTAAATGACCTTGAGCCTAAAACGGAGAGATCAAAACCTCTGCCCAAATGACTCAAATCCCGCCAAAAGACAATTTTGGGATTCACTGTCGTTGCGTCGATAATCACCTCTGAGCGACTCGACACTCCACTTTGCTCGAAATACCCCACCACCTGTGCCCGAAACACATCGCCACCGCAGGTGACCAACGGAGTGAGCAATCTCATTTCATCCAGTGTCACCAAGCCCTCAACCAGCGGCCACGTTTCAAACTGACGATTCGGATCATCAGAATTTACGTCTCGAGTTTCGAGAATTCCCTCAACGGCTTCCTCCGGTAGAAGGGGAATGCCGTAGAGGAGTTCCGCAGGGCACTCGTTTAGATTAATCCGACCCGGCATAACTTCGACCTCTTGAGTGGTCAAACAGTCCATTAAAATCGGCATATAAATGCCCATCGAGATGAGGTCTTCGGAGAATGGTGAACTGTAGGTTCGAGCATTATCGCCATTCCCAACCGTTACCGTCGCTCCAACCAGATCAAGAACCTGTGTCAGCTCGGTCCCACCCCCACCACTGAGATCAAGTTCCCCCATCAGGTCGGCAGTCCAACGACCTTCAACCTCAGATTGTTCTCCGCCACCGCTATTTCCATCCAGCAGTGCCATTGTTGAGTTTGACTGCCCAGCAATCCGATAAGCAGCGATGAAGGTCGCGTAGTCGTCATTTTCGAGGGCTGCTGACAGCTCCTCGTACAGCAATTCCAGATCATCCTGATTCACATTAACGCGAAAACTGCCATCACGACGTTTGCTGGCCTCGGCACCATGCACGGTCAGGTAGGCTGCCCAGCCCAGTGAACCTGCAGTGTCTACAGTAGCCCCAAAACGTTGTTGCTCGTCACCATCCAAGACTCCATTGCGGTTCGCGTCAGCGCCAAACAGGAGCGTTGGCGTAACCCCCCGCACGAGCAACAACTCCTCGACACTCAAAACGGGTCCATTTTTAGGCACGTATGGAGTCGGCAGCGTCGAGTAGTACTCAGCCTCCGCACCGAAGGGCCGCACCTCTTCGTCCTCGTCCAACCAATCAAGGATTGCGTCGGCAACATCCTCAGTCATGCCTGGAAGGGACAGCAGAAGCGAAACCGCGATGTTGTCGCTGGTTGCATCGTCACCTGAATCCTCAGCATCGTCAGTAGCGGTCAAAACCGAAGCCAACATTCCGGCCGAACTTTTTTCAAGGATTGGAAGAGCATTGATATTTAGTCTTGCGGACTCATTTTGCAAGCCAAATCTCAACCCTGCCAATCTACCTTCATCGTTCAACCCAGGCGCAAGAATTGAAAAGTTAGAGGGTGTCGCATTGTCATCGCCCAGCGAGACATTCACTGCCTGGAACAGCTGCGGATTATTGTAAACCCCACCGTAGTCAACTCTTAGCTCTGGTGGTTCTGAAAGTAACAACCGAACTGCTTCGGTGCCCGACTCCACATTGACTTTCGTTTGCACGATATCACCGGACAAATACGCTGAATCGTCGTAAGCCAGCATCAAATCCGTAAACGAATAGACTGCCATCGTCGCGATTGCGACGACAATCAGAACGAGCACCAGAAAGAAACCGTGGCGAGCTGACCTGATCGACTTTTTCATAACCCAGCCTCCGACAAATCTTCTTCCTCAGTTTCGATTGGCACAGCCATGGGCAGTCTGACAATGTGAGAAAATGCACGCATTGAATCTGGTCCCAAAGCAGAAATCGTATCGGCGTCCTCCGTCGCGGCGAGAACCGGATCGACCATGAAAATTCGGACTTGGACGGCTAGCGGCAATTCACCAAATTCGTCGCTACTCCATTCCAATTGCCAAGTCAGCCCATCCCAATAGGAAAACTCAATCGACTTGATTTCAGGAGCCAGTAAATCACCTGTCTGATTCAGGGTACTAACATTGCCCATCGTGGCAGCTTCGACAGTGGCAGCACGATCGAGAGACCGGCGAACGAGACCCCCCGACGTCAATTCGCTCGCATCAGGATCAAGTTCTGCAAGTGAATCAAGGACACCACCTGTCGTTTCATCAGACTGCACATAGTAAGCAACCGTTTTCAAATCGCTGGGCACGTCCTGAAGATCCGTTATTGTTTCGTCCATCATCTGAACGTATTCCTCCAGTCGCGGCAGCCGGCTCAGATCGAGTTGAATCTGGTATTGATTCCCTACCAACCCCGGGGTCTGCAAAACAGCAACGCCGCTGGTGAGGTCAAGACTCGCTGTTTCAATGGCTTCAATCGGCTCCTCTTCCATCTCCATGCTGATGCCTGCAGCGGAGAGATCCTCTTCACTCTCGCTACTGCTGCCACCCTGACCGCCTCCCTCCTCACCACCAAGACTCGAAGACAAAAGTGCCTCAAGGCCTGACATGTCAGCAGGCTCGCTATGCAACGTGGATCGCAAATCATCTTCAATCATCTGCATGACGGAGGCCGCCAATTGCGTCTGCTGAATGTCCATATTGCGCACGTTCATGTCCACAGCGTAAAATTGAAATGCTGTCCCAATCAGTCCCATCAAGACCACCGACATTGCCAAGGTCAACAGCACCTCCAGCAGCGTAAACGCTTTCATTAATTTGCGTCTGATACTCATCATGCCGATCCCTCCACGCCAGCGGCTTCTTCGCGAGCGGCCTCTTCCTCGGCTTCCAGCTCTTCAAGCCCAAGGGCAGGATCAATCATCCAACGCACGAGAGAGTACCGAGCCAGTGGCTCACCGCCGTCCGGATTCTTTGCCTCCACCAAAACGCGAATCAAAAGAATACCTCCGAGTTGGCCCGGCTGAACTTCGACCGAAAACTCAAAGGGCGTGGTGGACTGCGAGTCGAAAGAGTCCACCGGGGTTAACGGTTGTGCCTGCGGCGTAATACCGGAAGTACTGTTCAGCAAGACTTCTGATAATTTAGCCTGACATATCATTCGAGCATTTGCTAAGTCCCGTGCCTCGCGAGCCGCGGAAATCCCGGTATCAACAATACGACTTAGGATCGCCATCGATCCCCCGAGGATTGCAAGGGCGAGCAATATTTCTAGCAACGAAAAGCCCCGGCAGCTTTTCAATCGATGGCTGTTTCGCGTCGGGGCAGGAGAGACAGGCGTGGCGAGTGTCATGGTGCCAAAACCCCACTGACGGAAGCATCGCCGGTGATCCCTCGAATTTTCACAACAACTCGCCCCATCGTCGGGTGAGCCAAACTGATCAAAGCAGTACTCGTTGACCCATCTGGGTAGAAGAGTACCGGGCGGCTCCAGCCCTGTCCCTGATCCGAGACAGTCAATTGCTCAATTTCCATCGCTCGAGCAGCAGAGACCACGCCCACACTTTTGACAACTATTTCGTCAGGCAGCTCAATGGTTTCGATCGCAGTTTCATCTTGCTCGATTCCGACAACCGAAGCTTGTTCTGCGCCAGTGAGAAGTTGTGCACCTGACCCGGTCTGGTCGATAGCCTCAGTCGCGTCCGAGGCCGAGTAAAACGGCTTGGCCCTCAAACTTGACCCTTCGAGCATGCCCTCGAGCATGATGACCCGCCCTGATCGCATCGCTTCGACGCGTAACCTGGCGACGCTGCTGCGGACTTGATCCCCAGCACGTACAAGCCTTCTATCATTCAACAACATGCCCCACTTGGGCATCGTCATCGTTGCTAGGGCAGCAAGGATGGCAATGACCAGCAAAAGCTCGAGCAAAGTGAACGCAGATCGACGTGACAATGGTTAAATCCCGGGCGGGGCTTGGAGAACTTGAGTTACCGCTCCTTCGGTTAATTTGCCGCTGAAGCAGTCCCGCCCGCGGCATTGGCGAGCGAGAACCGATCAACTTCCTTCAACGGTGATGTCATCATCAGTGTTCATTTGTTGATCAAGTCCCGAGCTTCGCAGCTCAAAACTCCCGCCGTTGACGTTGTATTCTAGGTCGTTATCCCAAGAATCCTTCGGAATCTCGTCGATGATTGCAGAAACCCACTTGGCCTTCTTCGCTGCGTCCGTGGGTCCATCCCGAAGCATTTCGAGGCTCTCTGGAAGTCCGTTCATGCGGATTTTGTACATTTTGACGTTGTCTTTAAGGCCATTTAGCGTGACCTCGGTTGCCGAGACGTTGGCCCCATCTTGCACGCCGCTGAAGTTGGTTACGCCAATCCCGATGATCATGACAAGGATTGCGAGCACCAAGAGCAACTCGAGCAGAGTAAAGCCACTACGGGCTGAGTGGGATGATCGGTGCGATCGAATGTGTTTACGGTAGTGCATTGCCTTTGCCGGACTTTTTCGTGAAGTAAGTTAGTGCTTGAATGACGATAGCAAGATCGTCTCTCCAAATATAATAACCACGGTGTCTAGGGATAGTTTCGATTTCCTTCCGGGCCGAGATAAGAGAACCGGATCGCTTCAAAACCGTACAAACAGACACACTTTGGGTAAAAACGAGGCCGCGTCTAGCTCGGCACGAAGCGGACAACCGGCAAAAGTCCCAGAAACCTGCGACTTGAGCGGGAATTCTCCGCAGACGGCGGTAGAATAAACGTAGAAAGAAATTAGTGTTAGTGAGGGTCATTTGATGACTTTCAGCGTCAAATCGGTGGCGCAGCCCTGTATTAGCTCCCTTTATCTCAAAGAACAAAAATGGTAGCTCGCGACGATTCCGTTATCCGCGGCTCTTTGATTGCCTGCCTGATTTTCCTTGTCCTGTCGTTGTGCCTCAACTTTTTTCTGTGGCGACACGGCAACACAGTTGCGACTCAAGAGAAAAACATGAGCGACAGACTTCGGTCTGTGCAGGGAGAAGTCGAAAACTTAACGACTCAAGCGGATCGCATGAAAGCCATGCTGGGTGTGGGTAGTTTCACGCAGGCTCAAATCGATGAAATGAAGGAGAACGTCTCAGATGACGCTGATATGGAGCAGATTGAAAAAGATTATTCAATCGCCATGTCCTACTTTCCAGCTGAAACAGAGGCCTCGGAACGCAATTACCCGAAGTTGCCAGGCTACCTAGCAAGCACCATTCGCAAGCGAAACGGCGAAGTAACAAGCTCACGCACTGAAGAGAAGAAAATTAAGACCAAAGCAACGGCTGATGTGGCCATTGCTCAGAAACAGCAGAAACTCGCGGAAACGGAACGTGACAACGCCAACAAGGAGCGTGTCAAATTGAGCGATCAATTCGATGAAGATCGAGATCGCATGATTAAAGAGAAGGAAGACACGAAGGACAAGCTTGTCAAAAAAGTAAAAGAGTACAACTCGTTCCGACAGCAAGCGGTTAACGAGACGAATAAGTTGACGCAAAAAGCAAGCCAACTTCAAGGCACAATTGATACTCAAAAGTTCCAGCTCAACGAACTACGTAGCGACCAGTTTGAGACAACGCAGGGAGAAGTTCGTTACGTCGCACGTGGTGGGAACATCACAACGATTAATCTCGGCTCGGCAGACGCCTTGAGACCAGGGATCACTTTCGGCATCATCGATGCGGATGAGACACGGCTCAAAGATGCGAAGGTCAAAGCAACGATCCAAGTCACGCAGATTCAGGGCCCGCATCTGGCTCAAGCCCGCGTTGTCGCATTTCCTGAAATTCGAAATCCGATCATCCCCGGTGACAAAATCTTCTCGCCGTTTTGGGCTCCTGGCCGCGTTATCAAAATTGCTCTAGCAGGCGATATTGATATCGATGGCGATGGCCGCCCTGACAACGAAGCCCTGAAGGGGCAAATCCGAGCGGCTGGTGCAACTGTCGCTGCTGAGGTTACGCCGGCCGGAAGCGTCAGCGGAAAACTCGATGCGACAATCCGATTCATGGTCGTTGGTGATGATCCTGAACTGGGCAATGGAACGGGAGACGAAGACGACAATAATGTCGCCGCGATCGCCGCGATGGGACGCATCAGAGCGAAGGCATCCGAACTCGGGCTGACAGTCATCCCCGCCTGGAAACTGCAGAGCTATCTGAGAACACTCAACGACACACTCACGACCCCTCTTGGGTCGGCTACTCGCGGCAGTGACTTCCCACCTGATACATACTCAAGCGGAAACCGACTGCCAAACACCGGTGCGGAGATCTACAACACCCCGGCTAAGAGAGTGCAGAAAGGCAATAAAGTACTCTCTCCCTAGTTTTTAGCTTGATCTCAGCCGCGAAAGTCATCCCGCTGAGGTCATATTAGCGGAGCCAACAATACGGCCGTATTCTTCCCCAAGTGGTTGAGGAATACGGTCGATTTTTTGTCAGGGATCGCTCAGCGATCCCTACTTACTCTCGAGATACAGCTTCCCGCAAATGCCATGTAACCTTGGCAACTGCAAGGACATCTTGGCTGCATGACCACCTCGCAGCATGCCGTCCTCTGAAGCGGACTAGAGATTCGTGCAGTTCCCGGCTACGGGATTGCCATTGCGTCCTAACAGGACGCGTCTGCGATCTGCAGCGTTGCCACCGAGGCAAGCTGCCACGTGAATGGGCGATCAGATGCCGCGGGACAGCTTTTGCACCTGTTTTGCCAGAACGCGTGATTCCGATCTGAATCGTCCTGTCAAACGCCGCAATTCATCTTCCAACCTGCTCGCCGCAACCTTGGATTCCCCGATGGGTAGCGTGCCAAGACGAACTTCGTCTTGATCGTTCACATTCGTCGAACTCGATGCAGCGAGTGTTGACCGGACCAGCAGGTCACTCAAACGCGAATGTGTCACACGATCACCGATGGGGATGATCTGGGGTTCAGACCACGTCATCCTGGCGTCAGGTATCTGTGTGATCACCGCGTCGCTGACCGATTCGATCCGCGCATCAAGATCTGCTGGATCGAGGTCAAAAGCCCAAACCCATTGACGCGACTCGACGCGATAAACAAAGTCGAACATGCGTTGCTGCCGCTGCATGAGATGATCAAACGCCTCCGCGGTAGATCTAGGTACAGCAGCACCCAAACTTACAATTCCGGCAACCACTTGCTTATCACATCGAGGCCGCGTTGCATTGTGAGTTAGTTTCACCGACATGATCGGCGATTCGACAACCTTTTTCGATGCTTTCTTATCAGCGAGATGGTTACCCTGATCGACTCTTTGCAATCGCCCATCACGGTGCCGTGGCTGACTTAGAGACGTGCGATTTCCCATCCGCCAGTTCGACCACGCATCGGCTACCCCTCTGGGTCCTCCGAAGACAGTGGCAAAAGACACTTCAGTGCCTTGGCCAAATCGGGAACAGATCTGCAAATCCGAAAAATGCAGGGCTGCCAATTGGCGCGAAATGAGCAAACCGAGTCCCTCGCCACCGCTCATCGATTCAGCCACTTCACCGGTGCTATCAGAGGGGTCATCATTGCAAGATATCCGCTGCAAAACTTTTCGCTTGATCCCACCTCCACGGTCAATGATCGCCCAACGCACCGCACTGCTGCCACGAGGTCGTTGTAACTGCACCAAGACGACGCCATTTTCAGGGGTCACGCGAATTGCATTCGTCGCGAGGTTCACAACAAGCCGGCGAACGAGAGCGAGATCAGCGTAGACCTTCGTTTCCGCGTCGAGCATGATATCCCAAAGCACATCAATTTTTCTGGGCAGAGCCCAGGGTCGAAGAGTTTCGTCAATCGATTTCCGGATCTCTGATATCGGAATCCATTGCCGGTGGACGCGGGGGATTCCTGTACGCAATCGCTTCAATTGCACCATTTCATCGATCATCTGGAACATGCAATCACATTGATCCATCGCCGATGTCAGGTACAAGCGTTGCTCCGATGTTAGATCGCCTTGCTCACCGTCCTTGATGAGACGCATGGACTCCTGCACGGTTGTCAACGGAGAACGCAAATCATGGGCGGTCTCGCTCATCAAATGTGACGCCGAGTTCAGCGCCGCTTGATTAGTCAGTCGACGAACAGGCTTGAAACGATGTCCAGTTGGTTTTATGAGTTGAGATTTGGACACAGTGGAAATCCATCGAAAGTCTGGACACCCTCATGCGAGAATCGATCGGGTGCTTACCTACCTCTCAAAAATCGTCAAACGATGGGCAACACCACCAATAAATGGACTTCCAACTGACGCGGGTTGCCCCGAACAGCTGCCCCTTGTTCCATCTATGAGGGTCATAGCACCCACAGCGTTTCGGGTTCAGCATGAAAAGAACACCCAATAGCTACACCCGCCAATTCCAGAAAACTCACCGGTAAAGTCAAGGTTTAACCTACCGTTGATGATGCCCACGAGTAGCCACACCGCAACCAGCGCGGAAGTAGCGTCGGAAGCAGAAGGACAATTTAAATGCTGAGCACGAACATTTACATTTGGAAGGTTGCAGCGGCACTTTTCCTAACGAAAACTTGTTCACAAAGAGGCAGCAAATTTGCGGGCATAAATCCTTGCAAACGGCTATTTCTGAGCGGACTTCATTGCACGGCGGCGAGCTGCAATGCGCCGCACTGTTTCATCAAGTGTGACTCCAAGCAAAATCACTAAGCCAATGATCGTAAACTCCAAGCGATCAGGTATCTTCAATAACAGGATCAAGTTATTCAGTAGCATCATGACCGCTGTTCCAGCGATCACACCAAAAATTGATCCTTCCCCACCCCGAAGGCTGCAACCACCAAGCACGGCTGCCGCGATTGCGTATAGTTCGTAAAAATTGCCAAAGCTTGAAGGTGAAATCGAACCTGAATCAAGAGCGAACAGGATGCCGCCGGTGGCAGCTGAAATTGTGCAAATCACGTAAGCTAAAATCGTCACTTTTTCCGTTCGTATTCCGCTGTAACGTGCTGCTTCCTCGTTGCTTCCCAACGCCAGCATGTAGCGTCCCCAGATCGTCAAATTGAGAACCACGGCAGCAACCAGGGCTGCAGCTAAAAACACAAACAGAGGATACGGGATCCCAAACGTCTGCGTTCCATCTGCAGTTCCCCACTCCAACAAGGACAGTTTCCCTGACCCAAGAGGGCTGAGGGTTTCCTTGTATTCGATCCCGAAGCCGACTGGATTATCATCCACAAGCCACCGAGAAATTCCGCGATAAATCAACAGACCGCAGAGTGTCACCACAAAGGGCTGCAGATGAACGCGAGTTACCAGAAGTCCATGCAACAACCCGAGGCACCCCGCGATCCCTAGAACCGACATGATCGCGAGGGGAATCGCCATGCGTTGTTTTCGGGCGGTTGGCATTGCCATCCATTCTTTTGAAAACCGCTCGCCGAGAGCTTGTTCGAATTCCACCTTTGACAATTCACCTTCACGAGAAGCTGAACGCACCACAAGATCCTTCAACCCTAAAGTTGGGTGAAAGAAGGCAACACGGTCTCGTGCTGACAATTCAAAGGGAACTCCTTCAAGACTGACCCAAGCTGGCTGGTTTTCTTGAGCCCTTCCAAAGTCCAAAATTTCAAATGCCTTAGCGACTTGCCCTGAGTCTTCATCGCGGGTCAAACCCTCCACCTTCAGTGCGGTACCCACACCAATCGGCTCACCATCAGCGTCAGCCATCTGTACAGCTTCCACATCTTGCACTGTAAGCAAGGCCGGTTGCCGTCCGCGATACATCCGGAGTTTATCACCCACTTCATAGATGCCGTCCGCGTTCCCATGCACAAGCAAGGTATTACTGCCCGCTTTGGCACGCTGCACTTCAAAGACAGATGCCGGCTGATAATCAACCTGCAAAAAGATCCCAAGCAGGCAACCCGCAAGACATACAATCGAGCCTACAGAAAGATCGATCCCACCTGTGATGATGACAAACGCCACCCCAATACCGAGCAGACCATACATTGAAACCCGGCGCAGCAGATTTTCCAAATTATTGGATTGCAAAAAAGTACTGCTGAAAATATTGGTCCACGAGTCCGAGGTCATCAGGACCATGAACACAAAAAGCATCACCAACAGACCAAAAATACCAAGCGATTTTGCATTCATTAATTCGTTACCGTTGCCGCGTTATTTGCATTACCTGTCGCCAGTTGCATGATCGATTCTTCCGACAACTCCGAGCGTTGAAGCTCGCCAGTAATCCGCCCTTCATGCATCACGATGGTACGATCACTCATACCCATGATTTCCTCCATCTCACTTGAGACGAACAAAACGGCGAGCCCCTCTTTGGCAAGCTTCTCCATCAGTTGATAGATTTCCTGTTTCGCCCCAACATCAATACCGCGTGTTGGCTCATCCAGCAGCAAAATCCTTGGCATCATGGACAGCCACTTTCCCAATACCACTTTCTGTTGATTGCCACCGGAAAGGAAACGTGTGATTTGGGCATCATTGGGCGTCTTTATCCGTAGATCGCGAACCATTTGGGTTGCGTCACGTTTCTCAATCGCCCGATTCAAGAACCCCCCCGCCAATCGATTGCGTGACAAAGCAGCCAGTCCGATGTTGTGCCGCACACTCATATCGATAACGAGTCCGTTAAGTTTTCGGTCCTCTGGCACGAGAGCAATCCCTGCATCGATCGCCGCAATTGGCGATTTCAAATCGATGGTTTTACCGTCAACAGCTACTGTGCCAGCAACTAGATCATCGACTCCGAACAGGGTGCGCAACATTTCGGTGCGTCCTGCTCCCACAAGACCTGAAATCCCAACAATTTCACCTTGGCGAATTGAAAACGTAATTTCGTGTTCGGGCCAAGTTGGTGTACGGAGCCGATCAACGGACAACACTACATCACCAATTGGTATTTTCTCACGTGAATAAAATTGGGAAACATCTCGTCCAACCATCATCCGCACCATGTTGTCATGGGTGATTTCATCACGATCCAAGACACCTGCATTTTCGCCATCTCGCAGCACAACCACACGGTCGGACAAAGCCTTGACTTCACCCAAACGGTGTGAAATGTAGATCACACTGACGCCCCGTTTTCGCAAATCCTTCACCACCTCAAACAACCGATCCGCCTCGGCACTGGACAGACTTGAGGTTGGTTCGTCCATGATCAGTACTCTTGCCCCCACCGACATCGCCTTCGCAATTTCGACCATTTGCCGCTGACCAATGGAAAGATCACTCAGAGGAGTCGTTGGTTCCACGGCTAAGCCGATCTGCTTCAGCACCTTGGCGGCATCGACATTGATTTGTTTTCGATCGATGAATCCAAACCGATTCGGCTCTCGGCCCAAGTAAATATTTTCACCGACCTGCAGGTTTTCCGCGAGATTCAATTCTTGGTGAATCAAAGCGACACCACTATCGAGGGATGCCTTAACAGAATCCAGCGTAACAGGCTCTCCATCAATCAAAACCTGCCCGCTGTCGGGCATCTGCACACCGGCAAGAATTTTCATCAGGGTGCTTTTCCCTGCACCATTCTCTCCAATCACTGAAAGCACTTCTGCCTGCTGCACAATCAGATCAACATCATGAAGAGCGCGGACCCCCGGAAATTGCTTTCCGACTTTCCGAACCTCAAGAAGTGGCGTTTCAACTTCAGGCATGAGTCCGCCAGAATGAATGAAAGAAGAGTTCAGGCAAAACGTTACTGTCCTTTTTTGGCTTTCAGGTCAGCCCAGAACTCATCTACGTTGTCCTTCGTGATAGGACGAGGTGGAATGTCCAGATACTTGCTCTCCGGGATCGCGTTCTCATCTCCGTTCAATAACTCTGTCAGGACGCGCACCGATTCATAACCATAAGCATATGGATTTTGCACAACGGTTCCTGCACAGGTTCCATCCTTGATCGCCTGAAGGGTAATGTCATTTTCATCAAACCCAATCAATTTGACAGTACCGAGCTTATTAGCTTTTTCGAGTGCTTTGTAGCAGGCTGGCGGGTTGTATTCGAACAAACCAACCATCGCATTGATGTCGGGGTAAGTGTTCAGTGCATCTTCTGCTTTCGATTGAGCGACTTCTGGTTTTCCTTGGTCCGTGATGGTTCCAAGGATGGTGTACTTATCGTCAGAAATCTCACCGTCGACAGGATCCCAAGCGTCGGGTTGGCTGCGGTAGTAATCCATATTGCGTTCGCGTCCTAATAACGCATCAATGACACCTTGCCGTCGAAACTTGCTGTTGTCCTGTTCTAGCCGCCCGATGAAAAGCATTACCTTGCCACCGTCTGGCAGCGAATCTTTCACTAACTCGCCACAAGTCAGACCGGCAGCGTAGTTATCCATCCCGATATACATCAATCGATCAGAAGCAGGGGCATCCGAATCGTGTGTGATCAAGGGGACTTGCGCTGCGATGGAATTCAGCCAATCAACCTGATTTTCTGCGTCAATTGGGCTGATGGCAATCGCTTTGACACCTGAAGTTAGTAGGTCCTCCACGATTCGTTTCTGTTCAACCGCAGTTGCCTGAGAAGGCATCCGCACCTCAACTTCAACGTCGAAATCTTTTTCGGCATCACCACAACCAGCCTCTGAAATCTTCCAAAAGTCTGCGATTTGGTTTGTCACGAAGGCGACGCTTGGCTTGTTACCATCGCTCGCACCATCCCCCTTAGTTGCTGTGGAATCACCACTCTCTACGTCTACCATCACTGGCAGATCACTATCGGATGACTTATTGCATCCCACAGCGGCAAACGCCAAAAGCAGGGTCAAACAGAAGATGCGTTGCATAGCAGGACTCGACAGCGAGGTAATTTCGTGGAACGGGGCGAATATCCCCCAATGCTCGAGATTTTAGCCTCCAGATTTTTGTCAAACAACAGCCGAACGCCGCGTGCCACGAATTGTGCTCTAGCAAACCCTTCTTGCTGACCTTTGATTCCAACAAGTCACATCGCCACTTCCAGGATGCCATGAAACTGGCCAAATGTGGGGAACCTAGGCAAATGTCAGTGAATCTTGTCTGATTTCCGAGGCCTTTCCGAAGCCAGATCGAGGCGAGGACAGGACACTGGATAGGACTCTCCGAGCGGGATCAGATTGACCAACCAAAATGCCGGTATTAATTCCGCGTAGTGCAAATCAGGGCAGAACGCTACACTGCCTGCATGAATCAAACAGCCGAAACTACGAGTGCATCCGAAAACACCGTCGAGTCATTTGACGAACTCGATCTTTCACCGGTGATGCGCCGGGCGTTAAAAAAAGCGGAATTTAGTACCCCATCGCCTATCCAAGCTCAATTGATCCCGCTCGCAATGGAGGGTGAGGACGTGATTGGGCAGGCCCGAACGGGAACAGGGAAAACTGCAGCTTTTGCGATTCCAATCCTTGAACAGCTCGATTCTTTGCAGGATTGCAGAGATCCCCAAGCGATTATTGTTGTCCCTACTCGCGAGTTAGCTGACCAAGTGGGCAGGGAAACACAACGACTGGCATGGGGTGTCGACACCGAGGTTGCCGTGCTAGCTGGTGGCAAGAACATCAATGGTCAGTTACGGCAACTTGAAAATGGCGTGCAAATCGTTGTCGGGACGCCGGGACGCTTGCACGATCACCTGCAGCGTAAGTCACTGAGAACCAGCAGTGTTTGGTGCGTCGTTCTGGATGAAGCAGACCGCATGTTGGACATCGGTTTTCGTCCACAAATCGAGCGGATTCTGCGGAAGTGTCCACGTGACCGGCAAACCCTATTACTATCGGCAACACTGCCGCCAACCGTGCGACGCCTGGCAGAGTCCTACATGGAGAACCCCAGTGTCATCGATTGCTGCAAAGACGAGATGGCAGTTGAGACAATTGAACAACGTTACTTCACGGTTGCCCATGACCGAAAATCCACTCTCTTGGATCATTTATTGAAGCGGGAGAACCCTGAACAAGCAATCGTGTTCTGTAGAACCAAGCGTGGCACCGACCGTCTTTATCGACACTTCAGTCACACACACGACAGTTGCGGCAGCATGCATGGTGACATGCAGCAACGCGAACGGGATCGGGTCTTACAAAGTTTGCGGGACCGAAAACTGAAAATTCTGTTTGCCACTGACGTGGTTGGACGCGGCATCGATATCAGCACGATTTCTCACATCATCAATTACGACGTCCCCCAGGATTGCGATGACTACGTTCACCGCGTGGGAAGGACAGGCCGTATGGGACGCGAAGGCATCGCATTCACATTTGTCGTTCCTGGTGAAGGTGAAGTACTGACGAGTATCGAGCAACGGATCAACAAAGAACTCAAACGCGATTCCATCGATGGGTTCGAGGCGGTTGCCGTGCCACAAAAAGCGCCAGAGCCCAAGACTCCGGAAGCACCAGCCAAAAAACGCCTGAATCCGATGCATCGGAAAGTCAAGCGACGGCGGTGAACTACAATCAACTGATGGGTCCGTTGGTACTTACTGGACGCGGTTGATAGACTTTGGGGCACTGTCGTAACTCAGACAGAAATCCACCTTGCCCTTTAGTCCCACAGGCACGCCTTTGTCGTGGGTCTGCGAAAGCTATTGCATCCATGCAAAATTTCTTCTCAGTGCCGAATGTAGAAACCCTCAAGACACATGCGCCGGGTCCAACCGGAAAACTGCCACTGAGTGATGAGATACTCCGCCACTGGAGTAGTGGTGATATCTTTGGCCTAACCCAGAGTGTGGGGATGGGTTTTGACCCCCGCCGCGTATTAGGCGATCAATACCTGATCCTCAGTACCCAGGGCGGCGTACGCAACCCGGACGGAACCCCCGTAGCGTTGGGATACCACACCGGCCACTGGGAAGTTGGCCTACTCGTGCAGGCTGCAGCTGAACAACTGACGCAGCATGATGGAGTCCCATTTGCAGCCTTCGTCAGTGATCCCTGCGATGGCCGAAGCCAGGGGACCCACGGAATGTTCGACTCACTGCCGTATCGCAATGATGCAGCCATCGTCATGCGTCGGCTAATTCGGTCGCTTCCCCAACGCAAAGGTATCATCGGCATAGCCACCTGTGACAAAGGACTACCGGCTATGATGATGGCCCTCGCAGGCTGCAGCACGTCACCAAGCGTGCTTGTTCCCGGTGGCGTCACCTTACCGCCCACAACCGGTGAAGACGCCGGAAAAGTACAAACTATCGGCGCTCGCTACAGCCGTGGTGAAATGTCACTGGACGAAGCATCACTGGAAGGTTGCCGCGCCTGCGGAACACCAGGCGGTGGTTGCCAATTCCTTGGGACCGCAGCAACTAGCCAAGTCGTTGCTGAAGCAATGGGAATGACGGTACCACACGCAGCACTCGCTCCCAGTGGGCAACCAATCTGGATGCAACTTGCACGAGACTCGGCTGATGCAGCTCGTGGAATGGTTGACCGCAAAGAAACCCTTCAAGACATCTTAACGGCAGATGCGATCTACAATGCGATGCTGATCCATGCTGCAGTTGGAGGGAGTACTAACCTTCTGCTACACATCCCGGCCATTGCGGCCGCAGCAGGAATCCAAAGACCAGACGCAGCAGCATTTCGGGATATCAACCGGTTGGTTCCCCGGTTCGTCGACTGTCTTCCCAATGGCCCAACAGGCCACCCAACCGTTCGACTGTTTCTTGCCGGTGGAGTCCCGGAAGTGGCGTGGCACCTTCGGGAACTTGGCCTGCTTAAAGCAAACGTGAAAACAGTAAGTGGAATGACTTGGAATGAATTGCTAGATCAGTGGGAAAGTTGTGATCGACGACAAATCTGCCGAGAGCATTTACGTGCGGCTGATGGTGTCGAAGCAGATGACGTCATCATTCCTCCCGCACGAGCGAGAAAGATCGGGCTCACGAGTACCGTATGCTTTCCGGAAGGAAATCTTTGTCCAGAAGGCTCAGTGATCAAAGCAACATCGATTGATCCCACCGTACTTGATGAAAAGGGTGTTTATCGAAAACGCGGTCCGGCACGGGTATTCACTTCAGAACCAGACGCCATCAAAGCTATCAAGGGACAAACTGAAAACAACATCAAAGCCGGCGATGTGATTGTCTTGATTGGACGAGGGCCGATTGGTTGTGGCATGGAGGAAACGTATCAGATTACGTCCGCACTGAAGTATTTATCTTTCGGCAAAGAAGTCGCGTTGATCACTGACGCAAGATTCTCTGGTGTCAGCACAGGAGCCTGCATTGGCCACGTTGGGCCTGAAGCGTTAGCTGGCGGTCCCATCGCCAAGGTGCGTGATGGAGACTTGATAGACATCGTGGTCAATTGCCGAACACTCGAAGGACACGTCAACTTAATCCTCGGTGATTCGGAAACCGACCGAACGGTTGAGCAATTGCTAGCCAGTCGGTCACCCCATCCCGACCTGCGTGTTGATCCAAATATGCCAGAAGACACGCGACTGTGGGCCGCGTTGCAGCAAGCGGGCGGTGGAACATGGGGTGGCTGCGTTTACGATGTCGACGAAATCATTCAAAAATTAAACAAGCTGTAAAATCCATGAGTCGCGCTTCTGCGTGTACTCAGAACGAAGGCAGACGACTCAGAATCAAGGCCGCCAGAATCGAAGTGCGGGCGCACCACCAACTCCATCCTTGCGTGCGGTTGGCGGTCTGGCGATCGCAATCTCTCGCATGGTGGAATCTCCGGGTCATGCCAATGTCACTTTCAGAATTCAGCACGAAGAAGCCCTAACGACAAGACCATCGGTAGGACGTCCGAGCTACTGGACAACGCACTCGCAAATCCACTTTGACTGATTCGAATCCTTGCATCCATGCAGGGACATCAAGTGCCCGCGAGAGCGTTTCTGAGGCTACCCACACCTTGGATTGTGAATTCAGGGACAATTTCAGAGCAAGAAAAGGTGACATGGAACTCCACAACAGGTGTCTAACGGAGCAAATTCACCCGCCAGCGACTAAGACCTTGCGAGTTTATTGTCTGCCGCGATAATCCCGGGGCGTTTATCCAACTCGTTTCTCCCCCGCACTTTAGGTTAGAGCTCATGGCTTTGGTTCCTCTTCGCGTCGTCCTCGATCACGCAGCCGAGAATGATTACGGCGTCGCCGCTTTCAACGTCAACAACATGGAGCAGATCCAGGCGATCATGGAGGCAGCCGAGGAAACTGATTCTCCTGTAATCATTCAGGCCTCCCGCGGTGCTCGCTCCTACTCGCAGGACGCCTATCTGCGACACCTGATGGTAGCGGCAACCGAGCTCTACCCCCACATTCCAATCGTGATGCACCAGGACCACGGCAATAGCCCGTCGACCTGCCAATCAGCGATCGATAACGGCTTCACAAGCGTCATGATGGACGGCTCGCTGGAAGAAGACGGCAAGACACCTGCTGACTTCGATTACAACGTTCGAGTCACCGCAGAGGTTGTCAAACTTGCACACGCACAGGGAGTCAGCGTCGAAGGTGAGCTTGGTTGCCTCGGCTCACTTGAGTCCGGTGAAGGAGAGCAAGAGGATGGTCACGGGGCCGTTGGTGAGTTAAGTCGCGAGCAACTTCTCACAGATCCGGACGAAGCGGCACGTTTCGTTGAGGAAACTGGCGTTGATGCGTTGGCGGTTGCCATTGGAACTAGCCACGGTGCTTACAAGTTCACCAGCAAGCCGACCGGGGAAGTGCTGGCAATGACCCGCATCGAAGAAATTCATGCAAAGCTTCCTAATACTCACTTGGTGATGCATGGCAGCAGCAGCGTTCCTCAAGACTTGCAGGACATCATCAACCAGTACGGTGGGCAGATGAAGCAGACCTACGGTGTGCCCGTCGAAGAAATCCAGCGTGGTATCAAGAGTGGTGTTCGAAAGATCAACGTCGACACTGACTGCCGCATGGCGATCACGGGTGCGATTCGCAAGGTCCTCCAAGAAGACCCATCGGCATTCGACCCACGTGCTTACTTGAAGCCTGCTCGCGCAGCGATGAAAGACGTTTGCGTCGCACGAATGACTGCATTCGGTCAAGCTGGAAATGGTGCCAAGCTTCGGGACACACTGAACGCAACCGCGTAACTATCTCCTGAAAAATGACGGACCGGCGCTGAACCCCTCTAAGGATGATTCACTGAACCGTGTCCGACAATGCACTCTACGAAGCGTTTCAGCATCAGGTCCATTCTCGGCCTGATGCTGTTGCACTCCTGCTGGACTCTCCCGGCAATCCAGCATGCAGATGTTCTTGGCATGCACTTTCCATTGTCGTTGATCGCGCTGCTAGCCGGATTGCGACACTGGCTAGCCACACAACAGCTGGTCGTTGCATTACACACTCCAGTGACAATTGCGATGCTGACATCGTAATCGCGTTAGCGTCGCTGAAGCTCGGCGTGACGGAAGCTCCGCTTGACAGGCGCATTGGAACTGACGAACTGCTACGTCGTCGAGATTACCTCGGCGGCATCTGGATTGATGATCGCTTCAAGCAGCAAATCGCCTCTGAGCTTCTCGAGATAAATGACCGATCATCTACGGATGAATCAAGCCACACCACATGGTCAAAGCCAACAACTGGCTGTCACCCCGGCGAATCACAGCAGCCTCTAGACAAGGCGTCACTGATCCTCTGGACCAGTGGCACCACCAGCGAACCAATGGCAGTTCTACTGTCAGCTGAAAGCTTACACGCCAATGCGTCGGCAAAACTAAAAGCGGTGCCACAAGAACAGTCCGACACCCGCCTGACGATGCTTCCCCTTTCACATGCCTATGCAAGGACGTGCGATTTTGGAACTTGGCTACTGAGTGGCTGCACGCTTGCGGTTTGTCTTGGATATCAAAGCATGCTTCGCCGCCTCCAAAAAACCCATCCCAGCTTGATCAACACCGTCCCGGCGATCGCGAGCAGGATGCTCGAGGCCCCCCCGGAAAACCTTGACAAATTACGTTTACTTGGCTGTGGTGGTGCCCCACTCGACCCCAGTTCTTTCATGAAATGGAGTGCCCGCGGTGTCACGGTAATACAAGGGTATGGCCTCACTGAAGCTGGCCCAGTGATCAGCAGTGCAACGCCCTGCAACGCCACGCCAGGTCTTGTGGGTGAACCCGTCGAAGGCTGGGAAATCGCGATCAAACAAGGCCAACTTTTTGTTCGTGGCCCGCATTCAATGCTGGGTTACCTGAAGCAACCGGAAGCCACGCGAACACGAATCACAGATGACGGCTGGCTGGCCACCGGCGACTTGGTTGAGCGTGATCACGACACCCAACAGTTCAGGATTCTGGGTCGTGTGGACGATGTCATCGTGCTCGCATCAGGTCGCAAAATATACCCTGCTGCTATCGAACGTGACATCGAACAGATTGACGGCATTCAGCATGCCATACTTTACTACGAAGGAAGTTTGCAACTGTGGCTGGATCTTGACGCTAACACTGACTTGGCACTGGTACAGACGGAAGCACTGCAAATTCTTGCCAAACAGTCAGCGACCCTCCATTGCACCCTTCATTGTTTCCAACCTGCGTTATCAATCGAGGCCGGAGAACTGACAGCCAAAGAAACAATCAGGCGTGGAAACATCATTAAAAAACGGTTGAGGGATCACGCGGGATCGTAAGCGTCACTCCCCATTCCACGGCCACGTGGAATGAACTTGCACATGAGAATCCCCAATCCATAAAGGATGATCAGTGGTATAGCAAGCGCGATCATACTGGTCACATCAGCAGGCGTGACAATCATTGCAACGAAGAAGATCACAAGCACTGCTACTTTCCAACTCTCAACATAGGACTGAGTTTCAAACAGTCCAATTCGCTGAAGAAAGAGCATGACGAGTGGCAACTGAAAGGCTATGCCAAACCCTAAAGGCAGTAAAAGTACAAAGTTAACGTAGTATGAAAGCCGAGGTTCGACCGCTACATCCATGCTGCCATTGAATGCCAACAGGAATGACAGAACAAAATGAAGAACCAGAAAAAAGGCCAAGATCACACCTGAAACAAACAGTGTGACACTGACTGGCAGGTAGATGTAAACATACTTCCGCTCGTGGGCATGAAGTCCAGCAGCGACGAATGCCCAGAGATGATAGAAGATGCCAGGTGAGCCGATGAGAGCACCAACGATCAGGCCAGCCTTGACCCAGATCATGAACGGTTCTTCCATCTTCAGAGAACTCAAGCTTGTCTTGTTCTCTCGCAGCTGGATCTTGGGCTCCAGCTGTTTCGGCAGTGCGTCAAGAATCTTTGCCATCTCAACAGGATCAACCACGCCCTCTGATGCTGATGTCTCTGCACCATCCCCACCCTCAGATGGCGTTGGTACGTCTCCGGTTTCACTCGGTTGCTCTGCTGATTCCTCCTGGGGCACAAACGAATCCATTGTTAATGCCTGAAACTCTTCAGGCACCTCATAAATGATTTCCCACACCAAGGCATTCTTTGCCAAGAACTTATGCAACTCCTGCACTGACTCGTCCGAAGGATCATAGCCAAGCCGATGCAAATCTCGATCAGCATTAAACTGTTCAATTGCACCCTCAAGTGGTATTTGCACAAATCGAACCACTTCATTGGCGAAGAAGAGACCCACAAGAAGGCCACCAGCCAACCAAAGCATGGCACGAAACAAAGAATGACGTAGATCTTCGAGGTGTTCCCCGAACGTCATCGTCGAATTTTCAAACAGGTCGTCCTTTGGACGCGACAGCTTTTCCACGAATCAAATCTCAGTATTTGGTTTGAAGGGTGAAAGGATACGATAAGACGTGAGGAGGGAAATTCGCAATCCCGCGATGATCTGACACATATACGGAAACACGGACGGGGTCATGTCTGGTGAGGTAAAGCCGCAAAGGACGGTACAATATCCAGACAAGCGACTCCACTGACTAGGTGCACTGTGGTCCTGTGGGTACCGAGGTCCTGTGGGTACCGTGGGCACCGAGGGCCCGTGGCCTCGCAGCTTCAAACCTACTTTGCAGGGGTTAAACCCGGCAGCCAGTCGCGGTGGCGTGGGGCACAGAGTCCCCGGATCGACCAGTTCGCTCGTACGCCCAACCACCACATTGTAGCAGCCCGACACGGAATCGCCTGCGTTACGTACCGATATTACAATTCATATCGCAGCCTCAAATCGATCAAAGTAGCGAAATGACCCCATATCCACTTACTTTTGCCCCAGTTTTGAAACAAACCATCTGGGGCGGACGCCTTTTGGGTGACCATTTAAAGAAACCGATTGGGTCTGCCACTGACTATGCCGAAAGCTGGGAAGTGGTCGATCATGGAGAAGATCAGAGCGTCGTACAAAACGGCGTACTTGCTGGCCGGACCTTGAAGCAATTAATCGAGAGCGATGCTGATTGGCTGTTGGGCAAGAAAACCGGCATGGACTCATTTCCACTGCTACTGAAATATTTGGACTGCAATCGCGTGCTCTCGGTACAGGTCCACCCCAGCGACGCATATGCGTTAAAAATGCCCACTCCAGACCTCGGAAAAACAGAAGCATGGTACATCGTCGCAGCCGCACCCGAGAGTCTGATCTATGCAGGTCTGAAGCAGGGAGTTGATTCGACGAGCCTACACAAGGCGATTAAGGACGGCACGACAGAGGATGTTCTCCATTCCTTTCATCCCTCAGCAGGAGACATAGTTTTTATTCCCGCAGGAACAGTGCACGCACTGGGTGCCGGTTTACTGGTTGCTGAGATTCAACAATCTAGCGACACCACGTTCAGACTGTTTGATTGGAATCGCACCGATTCGCAGGGAAAGGCTCGCCCCTTGCACATCGAACAGGGCATAGAAGTGACTGATTTTTGCAGCGGCCCCGTGACTGCAAGAACCAGTGACCCTGAGCTCAAGGGCTGGCAGACGATCGTGTCCTGCGACAAATTCGTATTGAATCTGCTGGAAAAAGGAGAGGCGGATACAGGCCATGATGATAAGTTTCACATCGTGACGATTCCAAAGGGTAAAGCAACCTTGCGTTTTGGGGAGAAAATCATGGCTCTTTCGACCGGTGATACCCTGCTGCTACCCGCAGCAATGCCGAATTGCCGCGTAGTGGCGGCCGAGAATAGCACCGTCATGGAGATGCACTTACCAGCGTGAAACGAATGATTAGGGCAATCGGAACTGGTGTGAAACATTTTGCTGAGGAGTTTAGGCGGGGGCTTGAGCTACACCAGTAAGAAGTACGATGACAAACGGGAGCTCCAATTACCTCGGTAAAAACGAAGCTTTGCTACTGCCAAGAATGGATTCCTCTTGGTTCCAGCACTCAAAACTTCGTACGCTCCAATCTCCCCCACGCTTGACTCGAAAGGATTCGCGATCATGGCTCGCAACAGATACAGACTCTTGCTGAGTACCGCTCTCACGGTCGCATTACTGTCCACCATCGGATGCCGTGGGTTCCAAGGTTTCTTCACACCTCCTGGCCCGCTCAATAAGCAACAGGCCAGTGCAGTGGTGCACGATCCCTTCCCCCAGAATGATATCGGCCCCTACGACGCCGCTTCACGCCCCCCAAGCTACCAGCAACCTCTAGCAGAGCCTGTGCGAAATCGCCTCATTCCGGACGCGATGCCTTGGCTAGGTCGCTGACCTGAAAACTTCCTCGGCACTCGAAATCAAAGTTGGATGGCCGCTGGTGACTCCCCAATCGTGTCAGCCAATCGGTTGGAATCCCATCGAGCGACTTCAGGGGCCAACATCCGGGATCAGCTCCACATCTTCGCCAGCCACCGATCTTCGCCAGCAATTGTGTTTTCCACCGCTTCGAATCCGCCCCTGATGGCGGAACGTGAGCTCTGAGCTTGCTCCTGAGGCAGCTAGAAGCCGTGCATCACTTGGAAGCCTGCGTCACAAAGATGCCCCGGTTTGGTAGGGTGTGGGATTCCATTCAAACTCTCAGGCAGCTCCATGCCAAAAAAGTCCGCATCCAAGCGATCTCCTTCAAAACGCTCAACATCGAAAAAGCGAGGCCGGCGTTCGTCGCAGGCGGAAGATTCGTCCCAGCGTCTGCAGCGTTTTCTAGCCTCTGCAGGCTTTGGGAGCCGCAGACAGTGCGAGGAGTTGATCGAAGCCGGTCGTGTTGATGTCGATGGACAGATTGTCACCAAACTTGGTTCGACAGTTGATAGCTCCGTTCAGAAAATACGTGTCGACGGCGTACTGCTCAAGAAACAAAAACCGGTCTACTTCGCCGTCAACAAGCCGGTTGGCGTCGTCACAACTAATCGTGATCCACACGGCCGCCCACGAGTCGTTGACCTCGTCCCGCCAGATGAACGTGTTTTTCCCGTTGGTAGGCTCGACCGAAGCAGTGAAGGACTGATTCTGCTCACCAATGATGGGGAACTCGCACAGCGGCTCACCCACCCAAAGTTCGGTGTCCGAAAGGTCTATCGAGTCACCGTGGCGGGTAAAGTCGAAACAGAAACCATGCGACAGATGCGCAAGGGAATCTACATCGCCGAGGGTTTCGTTCAAGTCGAAGGCGCGAAACTGCTTAAGGCGCGCAGCAGCGCGACAGAACTGGAGATAGTACTGCGTGAGGGCAAGAATCGTGAAATCCGACGAATCCTCGCCCGCCTCGGACACAAGGTTCAAACCTTGCGACGAATCGCGGTCGGGCCATTGCGGCTGGGGGATGTCCCGCCGGGAGCCTACCGTGTTGTTACCTCACAGGAAGTAGAAAAACTTTGGACGGCAACAGAAGCCGCTGCCGAGGAGTCCGCGACACGCGGTCGTGGTAGACGAAGCTCCCAGCGTTCTGGAAGCCCCCGTTCTGGAA
>Ga0315330_10000328_pt1 | contig 28469 bp, 23 predicted proteins | sample M140m34915metaG_FD_203453 | JGI IMG/M metagenome (GOLD analysis project Ga0315330, IMG submission 203453) | Ammonia-oxidizing marine archaeal communities from Monterey Bay, California, United States - M1 40m 34915 | ecosystem: Environmental > Aquatic > Marine > Intertidal zone | place: USA...
CATATTTACAAACAGGTGATGGTCCACTTGCTAGATTATTACATACATTTTTCCCTTTCTGTATTTTTGCATCCATTGTATCACTATCTTTCCAACTGTTTCCATCATTATTTTCAGGTATAAATGTTGACGTTGGATTCGCATATCTAGGATACGCAACTGTGCATCCTATTTGACAACCTTGAACCTGTTTTTCTGCTACTTCACCCGAACCAATATTTTCATTACATCTTTTTCTACATTCAAGTAAAGCCTTATCCATTTTGTCTTTATGAATAGAAAATGTGGCGGCTTTATAAGCCCAAGTTTTGAATTTATTCATATCTTCTCCTTCTGGTCCATAAGATAATCTCTCGTAATCATTTAATTGTTTTAATTTATTACCTATACCAGATGTTTGTGTTAAATCTGTTCCCCACATATTATACATACTATCACCCTCCTTTATGTCTGTTGGTATTCCTTCAAATCCTTCACGTTGTTTCCTAATTTTTCTAGCCTGTTCTAAAGAAAAACCAGTTGTATTATTTGAATGTATATTTGAAAAAATCTCTCTAAATGATGACATTATAGTTATAATATATAAATATAATATCTTTTTAATTTTATTAAACATTTCTTATTTGTTTTAAAGCTATGGCTCCTAAAATTATAGCAGACCCTAACCAAAGTGTTCTTTGGTAAAATAACGTATCTAATTTTAAATTTGTTTCTTTAAAAGTATCTTTATGTGAATTATATTTTTCCTCTAATTCTTTTAAATTACCTAGCTTTTTCCTATAATTTTCTGAAATTTCATTATTTGATAAACATTTTCGTTCTCCACTTTCATCTACTTTACAATAACCTGATGTGCTATCATACCATTGATTTAATTGTTCTTGTAAAGCATTTTCTTGTCCATCTGAATCAAAAAATTGCTCATTTGCTTTATTTAATTTGTTTGTCCAAGCTTGTTGTATTTCTTTTACACGGATATCTGATAATAATTTATGTTGAACATTATTTTGATAATCATTTAAAGAAGATTCTCCCGTATATGGAAAACAATTTTTTATTATATTCGCCTTTTCTTCACCACTTTTACCTTCTAATACCGATACACCCATCTCATCTTCCATATCTCTATTACTTCTTTGCCCCCACTTCTCATTATTCTCATTTTTATTTGCAAAACTATGACTATCATTAAAACCATATTCTTTTGCATTCATTATTGGTAATGTTCCACATGCATGGTTTTTCATAGATTTCCAAGTATTTTCACCATACAATTTAATTTCCCCTTTGGGTGATAAATATGCATAATCACATTTACCATCGCTTTTACAATATTTTAAATTATAATTTCCACTATCACACCTTTTTAATGAATTACTCAAATTATCATTGTATTCTATATCATAATCTAAATGATTCGCTATACTTCCTTCCACTATTTGTTTTTCACTACAACTTGCGTCAAAATCATTTTTATTGTTTCCTAATGGTTTCTTATAACCATATTTATTAATGTAATAAAAATCACCTCCGGATTTTACAATTTTATCCAAGTTTTCTCTTTTCTGAACTTTTTGACATTTACCATTGTTTCCACTACATGGTTGCGATGGTGTTAATTTATCCCATATACATTCTCCTTGTTCAACTGTTTCATATGAAGAAGATTGCCCCACATCTGCTTCACCAACTGGCTTCAAACAAAATAATGTTAAATAATCTCTCTTCGCTTCATCTGATATTTGCTCAAATGTTTTATTATCCACTTTCACAGATGAATCGTCTGGAAAAATTTTACTCAATTCACCATCTATCTTTTTTCTTGTATTAAAACCTTCTTTGTATATATTACCTTGTTCTAAAGATGTAAATTTTGACATATTATATATATAACTCGAAAATTAATTTTTTATTTGAGTCCTTAAAAATAATATACTCACTAAACATAACATTCCATAAAATAATGTTTCATATAGCTCATAAGAACTTTTATCATAGAAAAATAACTTTTGCTCTTTTGAACCTGTATCCCTAAAAGTCTTGAGTTTTTTATTTTCAATATTAAATGTCGCAATATCATCAAATGGATTTACATTTTTTAATCCTGATACTAACCCCTTTAATTTATCAACATCTTGTTCTACTCCTAAAAATAATCTTTGATAATGTTTTAATAAAGTATTTAATTCTGATTTTATTGTATTAATATTTCTTTTTTTCTTCAATAATTCCAAAGTAGTTGATGTGTTTATCATATCCAAATATAACTTAGTGTCTTCCTCCGAAAAAACCTTCTTATAATCTCCCTTTAATTTTTCTATATATGAATCTAATTCTAATGTATCTTTTACATTATTCACATTCGTTTTTAATTTTGAAAAACAACAACCTTTTGCCGGACTTACATTGTTTATTATATCATTTCTACTCCTATCCACGTTTTTTCCAATAAAAAAATTACAATTTTTATCTTTGTTCCCATCTTCATATCCTTCTACATTATCTTCTATATCATTAATATCTGCTACATACGTATCAAAACATATATTCGACATATAATATATGTTAATAAATTAAATACACAATCTATAATAAATTGCTACTGATGATGTTGGACTTTTTCTTTTTATTTCACATAGTTGATATGGTCTTAGTCCAATCGCTTGTGCTACTGGATCAAATCGTGATATTTCTGGCCATTGCCTCTCATTCATAATATTATACTTCTTTGCTAAACGTTCCTTTTCCTCTAAAGATAGAGGGTGGTGTGATGGCACCATACTATGTTCTAAAATATTAAATAAATAACGATTTATATTATACACACTTACAAATTTTTTGTCCTTATTAAATAAATTAGTAATAAATGACTTTAATGTGTCATTCACTTTATCTTTAACAATTATAATTAAATCGTCCTTTTCTGTAAATGGTTCATCCATAGTAAATAAATCATCCAGTGTATCGTCTATAATTCCTTTGGTAAGTTTCCCTGTCATATGATATTTAATATAACACCTTTTTGTTTTGTCATCACTCTCTAATAACATATCCAATTGATTATTTTGATTTAATACATGAATTTCATTTACACTAAAATTTTCATATTCACTCACATCGTAATTACGTGTTTTCAACTGATTTAATATAATTTTTCTTGACTTATATATTTTTGTATTCACAGATATATTACTCATTATGTAATAATTATATAAATTATTTTAAATAATTATTTCAATTTAATATTTTAATTGCCTTTTTTACTCCACTATTACCCTTATCATCGCCATTCTCAACACCCTCTTCATCACTATCCTCTATATTTCCCAATATTTCTAATTCATCCTTTCCTATATTATTCTTTGGTTTTAAATCATATTTTTTTCCATTGCTATCTGTTAATTTTCCATCTTTATTATATATTCTTACCAAGTTTGTTCTAATTTGAGGTCCCTCTCCTCTTTCATAATTTACATCATCATCATCATCATCTATTTTTTCTATTTTTCTATTTGACATTGTATAATCATCATCATTTTGTATACTATTAACTCTAGAAAAATATGATTGTTCTGGTTGTATTTTTTGCCATTCAGAAAATGATGGCGATGTTGATGGTGAGTTCGCTTCCATAGAACTTAGAATTGTATGTGGAAACGGTCTAAATCCAGTATCCTGCGTCTTTAATTCATAATCTGGAGAATTTGGTGAATAATCTGGTGATTCCGGTCCATAATCTGGTGATTTTGGTTGAGAATCATGTGAAAATTGTTCATACGGTATTTTTTCACTTTCATCTACCATTAATTCATCCATATTTACTAATACTTTCCTTTGTTCCGTAGAATCACTCCACATTAAATCATCGATTTGTTCTATTAAACCTACTTCATTACTATTTCTAAATACATCATTTACCATCCATTTTGTCGGATATCTATTATCTTTATCTTCCTTAAAAATGACGATATCATTCATAGATACATTATCAAGTGTTAAATTAACATAATTAACATAATTTTGTCCTAGTGGTTCTTTAATATTCACAAATGCATCTTCAATAGATTTTTTTGTTTCTGTTAAAGATTCGAAAGGTGGGTCAAATCTTAAATTAGATGGGAAAAAACTTTTTAATTCCCCATTAACATCGTCTATAGCCATGATTGGTCCAAAATCATCCGCATCTTCAACATCAATATCCAGAATTTTCCACTTTCTACCTGGAATATTATCTTCTACAAAATAAACTGTTTGCCCCTTTTGGAAATCATTTACTGTATATATTTTATACGTGTTTGGTTTCAAATTACTTGATATACTTGTAACTGACCAATCAGGTTGTTCGAAATCGGTTACTTCTGCTTGTGTATTGATAACATCTTCTTTTCTAAGTTCATCATCTATTTTTTGTTTCATAATTGTCCCTAAATCTGTTAAACTTGTCAGTTCTGTTTGTTTACTAATATCGTTTTTACCTAACAGATTCATTAACTGGTCTACATTATCTTCGGTTATAATTCTCATTTGAATATTCATTGTTTTTAATTCTTGCATTAATAATTTAAATGCATATGGAACACGAATAATACTAAAGTTTCTACCATATTTTGATATAGGAACAATATGTGCTTCATTTTCCAAGTCTCCAACAAATTTCAAAGGTCCATCCATTTGTGGTGATAAAAATATATTTTTTGATTCATTATAAACAGCAATACATCCTGATTGATTACATATTGCAACATAAAATTCATCACCTCTTACCATCATAGATTCATTAATAAATCCACTCATTCCGTGAGCTATTAAACAATCTCTGTCCATTTCACCAATACGAAGACCACCGTCATTTGCACGACCTCCTACTGTTTGTCGTGTTAAATTAGACCTAGGACCACGCGCTCGAAAATTAATTTTATCCTTGGGCATATGTTTAAGACGCAAATAATATGTTGGACCAAAGTAGATTTCTGTTTCAAGTTGTTCACCTGTCATACCATTATATAAATATTCATTTCCTGAAGAATGAAATCCTTCATGTGTTAACATATTTCCAAAAATTTTATCTTTGGGACCCTTTGACAAGAACGCCGTGCAATCACCATAACCACCCTTCAATATACATGCTTTTCCTATTAATGTTTCCACCAAATGACCAATAGTCATACGACTTGGCATCGCATGAGGATTCACTATAATATCGGGTCTCAATCCTTCCTTCGTAAATGGCATATCACATTCATCCAATACAATACCAATAGTCCCCTTTTGCCCCGCTCTCGAACAAAACTTATCTCCCATTTCAGGAATTCTCTCCTCTCTTATTCTTACCTTTGCTAATCTTTCACCTTCAACATTATTTGTAATAAATGATTTATCTACATATCCTATTTGTCCCTTTTTTGTAGCCTTTGACATATCTACAAATAACCCAGATTCTGTCATACTTGTTGTTGTTTTTCCTATAACTACAATCTTATCTGTTACACGCGTATTTTCTTTAATTAAACCTGTTTTAGGATCTAAATGGCTATAATCATAACCAGGTTTTAATCCAATGACATTATTATCCATAATACTCATAAATCGCGTATCTATTGAAGCACCACCAATATTGGTTTTTTCTTCATGTGCATCATACATATTATAATATGTTGTTCTGAATAATCCACGCTCTAAAGCTGCTCGATTTATAATTACAGCATCTTCTACATTAAATCCACTATAACAAGCAATTGCAACAATTGCATTTTCCCCATAAGGATGTCTTTCTTTTGACACATAATCTAAATACCTACTTTTTACTATTGGTATTTGTCCATAATTTAATAAATATGAAGTTTTATCAATTCTATTATTAAAATTTGTGTGATACATTGATACTCCTTGTTTAGCTTGACCACATGAGAAAGCATTTCTAGGAAATGGATTATTTTCAGGAAAGATGATTTGGTTTGCCATAATACTTAATATGAAAGAAGGATGAATCTCTGTATGTGTGGATCTAGGATTAGGATTATTTGTTGACCTTAATACTATACCTTCACATTCACTTGTATCTAAATATTCTAAACATGCGGCTGTTTTTTTATATTCACTAATAACACCTTCTATATTACTAATATTTACTTGTTTTGAAGAATCTTCCATAGATGGTTGTTTTTCTTTTAGTCCAAGAATTAGTTTATTCCATGAAAGTTTTTTATTATCAATAAGTGATAATATTTCGGGATTCATATAAAGTTCTTGACTATCTTCTAAAATTGCAACTGGATGACACGAACGACCTGCATCTGTGCAAATAATAATTTCATTAAGCTTTATGTTCCAATAGATACTTGTGAAGATATCTATAACATTATTTCTTCGGTGTAATCTCATCAAAGAAGTAAGGTTTTCGGGTTGGTTAGTAGTTCCAATCCAATTTCCATTGAGAAAAATTTTAGTTACATGAGATAAATATATATTTTTCGACTCTGTTAATAAAACCATTCCTAAATTTCTTAAATACTTAATATATGGCTTACTATCACTACCACTTGTAATAGTGTTGCTAATAGATAAATGTTTGTGTAAACCACAATTACCTCCATCTGGTGTATGAATTGGGCAAATTATACCCCATTGAGTTGGATGAAGAAGACGCGGAGCAACAATTTTGGCACTCTTATCTAAAGGAAGATTTACCTTGCGCATATGACACAATGAACCAAAGAATGAGAGTCTGTTTAAATCTTGCACAACTCCAGAACGCTTTGTATGCGCCTCAGAACCCCAATTACCTTTAAAAGCCTTCCTAAATCCTTCTTCCACCTTTCTATTTTTAAATACACGTAATACATTATCTGTCAATAAATTCTTAAAATGTAACCCTTTATATTTCACTTCAGTTCCCTTATATGTATATTCTTTATCTAAAACTAAAGTTATTTCTCTTTGTTGCAAAATATAATATTCGCGGAAAAGTTGATAAAGAAGCATTCCTGAGTTTTCTATACGCTTATATTTGTAACTATCTCGGTCAGTTGGTTTTTCTAGACCAGAAAAAACTCGAAGAAGTCTAAAGACAATATATCCAAGATATAATGATTTCTCTCTGAAATTAAGTTCACCAATATGTGGAAGAAAAAAATTCATTAGAATTTCCATAACACTGGCAACTCCAGTTTTACCTTTCGTAAGAGTTGATAAATATTTTAAAGCAGCTTCTTGTGTAAAAATAAATCCCGCATCATATACACTAGGTTTAAAGTAATCAATAAATGATTTATTTTTATCCATATCAAGTAAACATGTTTCTATTATTTGGTAATCAGAAACAACACCAAGTGCGCGCATTAATATGAATAAAGGAACTGGTTTTCGGATATTTGGAACATTGACTACGATATTTTGGTTTTTGTATGTTCCATTTTCTGCTTCTATTCTAACCGATAAAGTTCTAATTGGTTTTGAAGCATCTTCAGAAACAGAACGGATTTCTGCTGCATAACTATACTTATTATCTTCTTTGTTTTTCTTAATATATAACAAATTGTCACCAAACTTTTCTTGACACACTATAACCTTTTCTTTACCATCTATAATAAAATATCCTCCGTTATCATCTCTACATTCACCTACATTAAATCTTACTTCTTGCTCTAACTCTTTTAAAATACATAATTTAGAACTTAACATTATTGGAAACATTCCCAAATAAATTTTTTCTAAAATTATTGTTTCTTTGTGTGAACGGTATTTTTCATTTGTTTTTTCTTCTTCATCATTTTCTAATAAAATTGTAATATCTACCTCAACATCATAATGTATTGTAACGCCATATGTCATATTTCTAAGACGTGCTTCATTAGGATACATATAATGTTGGTTTTTATTATCATATATGATGGGCTTTCCATAATAAATACGTTTACCATCCTTTCCTCCTATATATAACTCCATCTTGTATCTATAATCTTTAATATTCTTATCATCATCCATCTCTTTCATAATTCGTATTGGATTCCTTTCCTTTAAAATTTGCGGTATATCTTTCTCAATGAAGTCATTGTATGAATTTAAATGATGTTTTACTGCAAAATCAGGATTATCTTTAAAATAAGTTCCAATTATATCCCATATAACTTTATTTTTATCCATATATATTATAATACTTCATATTTTTTTAATTAATAAAGTTTGTTATTAATTAAATTATACTATTTGTCCAAATAAAATTACTAATAATAACAATAAAAACATTGTTATATATGGAAGCATAACTAGAAACCATGATATTTTCTTGTATCCTCCAGTGCATAATCTTTGTAAAATCCAAGTCCAAATAAGAATATAAAAAAATTGGATTACAAAAATAGTCATATTATTACATGGAATTTCTCCATGAAGATGACCAACACAAAGTTTATTTTTTCCACCTATATTTTGCATAATTAATGCTAAAGTTGTAATAAGAGAAACACCTAAATATAATTGTGCTGGTAAACACATTTTATTAACGCTCTTCATTAATTGATTCATTTATAATTAACGAAGAAAAAAGTTAATCTACCATCATTTTTATTTTATCTGCTACAACTCTATCAGCATTAATAAATGATTTTGAATAATCACTTGGAGCTACAGGTTTTATATTCATATTTCCTATTGGTTGATGCATTACATTACTCGTGCTATCTTGTCTGTCTCCTGTATATACGTTTTTAGTGTTTGTTAAAAAATCCTTTGCATCATGATATATATCCTTCGGAAATGTAAGTCCCAAATTTCTCCAAATACTTCCTCCACCTTGTTGTGCTTCCATTTGTCTTGTTAATACACCTCTTCTCATATCCGCCAATGGTTCGTAAGGAACATATTTTCCCTTAAATGGATTCTCACACTTTCCATAACCACCTTTCTGAACGCGCTTACGTCTTAATACCCTCCTTGTTTTATATCTTTTCATAGATTTACTACTCTTTCTAACCCTTTTTCTACTCTTTTTAACCCTCTTTTTATTCATACTTTTTGTTCTCTTGGAGGATTTTCTACCATACACCTTTTTTGTTCTCTTTTTCTTTAAAAGAGATTTACCTCTACTCTTTCTAGCCATATATATATAAATTAGAAATTAAATATTTTACTCAATATCAACATGAGTTAACATATGCCTTCTACAACAAATCTTTGTTAGTCCTAACTCATCCAAGCATCGCCCTTCAGGTGTTTTCTTAATATTTGTTTCTGTTAAATATATTACATCATCTGGGTCAATGTTTTTTTTTAACTTTTCTTCTCTTACCTTTCTCTTAAAATACAAATATTTGTCACCAATCACTTTACCGCACGTGAAACACTTAATAGGAATAATCATTTTATATATATATAATTAAAATGATTATTTATTAAATCAATTTTTTTTGTAATGATTTCCTAAATACCACCATTCGTCTATTTTATTTATGTTATATGTAGGACCTTCTTTGCTTCCACTTACACACTTTTTCTTGTTATCACCTTCAACTAAACAACAATTCTTTAATAATGAACATTTGTAATTGTCATCCTGCATCAAACAATTTTGATTTTGTTGACAAAGTTTATCTTCCCCACAATCCATATTTACCTCGGCTTGTAATAATTCATCAATATTTTGCATGTTTTCTACAACCTTTCCAATAATATCTCCCTTCTTATTTACTTTTACAGTATAACTATCAATTGATATCGTTTTCTTTAATATTTCTTTCTTATCATCTTCTGGAAATTCCCATTCAAATATAATAGTCCAAGCACAAATTAAAAAAAATATAATAGTTGACATTAACACCTTATCTATATTTTTTATCATAAATTCTATTGAATTTGAAAAAAAATCACTATACATTGTTAAATATTTATCCATTTCTGACCCATTATTCGCCATATATATATTTAACCTCTAAAATAAAAAATTAATTACATTCTATTGTTTTATACCCTTTTAATGTTTTCTTACGAACATACATTATATCTTCTTTGGTTTTCTTTTTATGACACTCTTTACATAAATTTTGCAAATTTGCCGGATGATTCTTATTAAATATATAACCCCCGAAATTTATATTTCCATCATTGTCCGATTTACACTGTGATATCATATGGTCTACATCTATACCCGAATCACCACATATTTCACATTTCCCCTTTACTTTATTACTATTATAAGATGCTACATTGCTATTTAATATATTCTCATTCTTTATTTCTATTTTTATTTCCAAATCATTTGCTATTTTTATAAATTCATCCTTGAATCCCAAAGATTTACATACAAGTAGACCATAATCACTCGTTCCTGGTCCATCTTTTAACTTTCTATCATACATTAATGTCTGTAATTCTTTATTATAACTTATAGATAAATGTTTCATTTGTAGCCGATTTAATTTTTTTACTTCTTTCATATTTGTTATTTCATGAAAATGTGTCGCAAATATATGTGAACAACCTATTTTATTTAATTCCATTAAACCTGCAACTAATATACGCAATGCTGAATTATTTTCTGTCCCCCTACACAATTCATCTCCCAAAATTAAACTGTCTTTATTACAATTTAATATACTTTTCAATTCACTCATTTCCACCGCAAATGAACTCAAACCCTTGAAAATATCATCATTACCCAATATTCTAGTATACATTGCCTTATATGGTTTATAATGAAAATTACTACAAGGAACAAACATTCCCGACTGTGCCATTATAATACAAATACCTATTGATTTTATTAAACTACTTTTACCCACAGCATTTGTTCCATATAACATTACACCATCTTTAGATTTACCCAACTCCAAATCATTTGGAACATAAATTTCTTTTTTTTGAATATGCTCTATCAATACATGCCTCAAATCTTTCGCATCATAAAATGATTTGTGGTGTTTTACAATTTCCGGTTTGCAATAATTATATTTTATTGCTACCAATGCTTTTGCACATATTACATCAAAATGTTTCACAAAATTACTTATATACTCCATCTCCTTTGAATAAGCTATACAACTTTGCATAAATAATTTATAACAACTTCTTACCTCCTTTCTTATTTTGTCCTTCCCTTTACATATAACTTCACACAACTTTGTTAATTGAACACTTTCTAATTTTTTATTGTTTTTTGTTGAATCCACATACTCTATACTATTAATATCAAATATTAAATTTTCATTATTACCATTATATGTAAACTTTAATGTCTTTTCTGGATAATGATTGTGTATATTATGAAGTTCTGAATCTAAGTTACCAGCTCTTCGACTTGTCATATTAATATACGGATTTCTTGTTTCAGGAGTTATTAATTTTATTCCATTTTTATTATTTTTTTCAACTCTCCTCAAAACCTCATTTAAATATTCTAATATACAATTCATTTGTAAATCACTTTTTTCATAATCTGACAATGCTTCATCTATACTTTCATAAATATTTGGTTGAAATATATTTTCATCCATATTTATTGTATTAATATCACTACATACATTCATTAGTAAATGTGTTTTCAAAAAATCTATAATTTTTTTACTATATTTTTGCACTGTTTTCACATTTATATTTAAAGTATCAAAAAAATTACATAATGTTTTATTTTTTGACATATCTTTACATAATTCAAACACATTTTTTAAATTATTATTATAACTATACATGTTAAATGGTGTGGATTTTTCTAAAATTATTTTTCTATAAAACTTTTCCATATCTGTAAGATTTTTTATTCTTTTCACATTTTCCAATAACTTTGCCTTTTTTTTCAAATAATCTATAATATTATACGAATTTATTAAGGTTTCTTCATCTGTAATTGGATGCAATAATTGTTTTGTAAATTCACGTCTTCCCATTGACGTTACACAAACATTTAAAAAATTATTTACACTTCCTATCTTCTTTGTTGAATCTTTATTAATTATATTTAATTGCTTCAAACTATGATTCGCTAACAACATCATTGACTCATTATTATCAAATATTGGTTTTTTTATATTTTTTACTAGATTTTTGTTATGTTTGTATACAAAATTCAATAAAAAACAAAAACTAGATGTTGCATAAGGAAACGCGGCATATTCAGCATAAAAAAAGTCACTATCTTCAAAGTCAAAAAATTGCACTAAGCATTCTTCTTGATATGTTTGCTTGCCACAATTCTTTATTTCATTATTAAATGCACAATCTTCATCATCTATTTTAAATATATGTTTCGTTTCACAATCAATCACACTATAAGTTACCATATTTTCTATTTGATGATTAGATTCAAAATTATGAATAATTATAATTTCCGAAGGATTGTAAATCGAATAAAAACGTTCTATTTCATCAAAATTAATACTTTCATTCCAATAATTTGATTCATATTGATAAAATATTGTATCGCCTGTAATGATATCTATTACACTCAATCCACAATATATTTTTGGTTGTTTTGTAAGTGTCGTTTTATGAAATGTTTTTAAATAAATACACATAATATTATTTGTTAATACATTTGTATCAAAAAACTTCGTTCCAGGTGAATGCACACCTTCCTCTTCTCTTACATCTTTCAAGTTTTCAACCTGTTTCCATACAGCAACAGTATAACCATATTCATTTAATTTACTAATTTTTGCTTCTCTATTTCCAAATATTGGTAAACCAGCCATATAAACCGTATATGTTCTACCATCTATATGTTTATATTTTTGCTCTCGTTTGCCACCCTTAGAACTTGTTTTCTTAGGTTTAACCAAATAATCACATATATTACCAAATTCAATAATATTTGGATCAATAAACTTATTATTTTGTTTATCTTTTAATCCATAAATTTCAAAAAAATGACCACATTGCCACATTAATATCACCTTATCTCCATATTGTTTCTTATATTTTTGTAATTCTTCAAAGTATTGTTTCATCATACCCATAGTAAGTTTAATAATATTATTAGTAAACATTTTTTTAAATACCTTTCAAAAATGTTTACCTCTTTAATGTAATATTTTTAATACCACGTTTCATCTTTCTTCTTCTAGTATATCCACCCTTACCTGCTTTTTTCATATATGAATGTTCCTTTTCTAAAATACCATTTATTTTTTTTGTAACATCATTACTTTTTTGTTTTACAACCTCTTTTAACTGTCCTATTTCTGAAATAATTTTTGATTGGGGATTCTTTTCTTCCTTCTTTTCTACTTCTTGTTTGTCATTGCTTATGCCTTTTATTTTTTGTATTAAACCATTTCCCCATTCTTTAACTTCTTCTGATGCTAATCCACCTTTTTGTTTGTATCCGCCACCTTGTGGAACCTGAGGTTTTAAATTTTCTAATATACTATCTTTATAATCTTCGTTTGATGTAAATCCTAATAAATAGTAAGAATCATCTTTATCACCTTTTTGCATCTTTTTTTTCAAAGAATCGACAAATTTTAATTTTGATAATCCACTAGTTTCATTATTTTTTATTTCTTCCAAGAAATCTTCTACATTATCTAATGACCCTGACTTTATAACAACAGGTTCCTCACTATTTTTTTTATATTCAATAATTTCATTATTATCTGAAACTGTTAACTGCGCTTGAAACGAACGAATTGTTATTATATTTTCTTTTACATTATATTCAAACATTGTATATACATTTACTTGTGTTTGTTCTTCATCAGAAGTTGCATCAATAAATCCACTATTAATAGTAGAAGTTAAAATAATTTTAGATGGTCCAATATCTCCCACGACTTTATTACCAGATAATAAAAAATTTAATTCTTTTATACCCTTGTAATATTCTTCACTTTTTCCTGATTCATGAATTTCTTGCTTTGTATCTCCCAAAGGACGTTTTACTGTAAAATCTTTTAATGTATGACCTTCCATTTGGAAACTATTCCAAAAACCTTTGTATTTATATATAATTCTATCATCATTTTGAAACAATGAAAAACCTTCCATTTTACGAAATTTGGGTAACATAGCAGGATCTGGAAAAAATAATAATCCTAACATATCACTTTCTTTATCATACATATTAGACAATATAACAAACGATGCTATTTTTGATAAACAATTATGAATAACAGATTTTATTTTCCCTTCACTATTGAAATATTTTTGTATAATTTGACTTGTAATTTGATTTAAATAATATTTAATAATTTTAGGTAATCCTCCACCACCATTTAATTCATCACTCTCTTGTCTATTTTCTCTACCCCATATTTCCTCATAAAATGATTGAATTTCATTTATTAGTTCATTTTGTCTTTTAGAATCAAATACGTCATTGTTATATACTTTATTTTTGTTAAATTGTGCTACATATAGTTTGATAAATGATACACATATTAATAAATTTAATAATATATAAACGGATATAGTTACATATTTATTTCTGAGTTTGGAGTCATTTATTGAATCAAAAATATTGGGCTCTGTTAATTTACACAATGAAACTAATTCTTTCCATTGTATACCATTTAAATTTCCGCTCTCTAGTTGTGTTTCATCTTCTATTTTTGCTAAGTAATATAATTTTTTATCATCTTTTTTAGAATCATATATTTTTTTTAAATAGTTAATAACATCACTTTTATTTGTATTTTCTATTATAAGGTCTTTATCATTTTCATCCGTTGATTCAAGTTGACTTAATTCAATAGATTCCCAAGATTCAGCAAGAGTTTTGTAATCATATAATGTATTAAAAAGAAGGTCAATAGTTAATTTTATTTTAACCCATGGAACCAACTTTGTAATTATTTTTTGTTGTGCCATGGAAGGTATATAATTATTGATATCAGGACTATAAAATTTTAAGCTATCTTTTTTACCTTCCTCGATTGAAAAATCATAAGAACTAGTAGAAGTATCAACTAAAACCAATGAATCGATATCTTCTATATAAGAAAACTTAAAATTTTTATCATTGTCATCCAATTTTGAAAGATATTCGTTGGATATGGATTGTAAAAATGTCTCCAAATAAGTATTCCAATCACGAAGTAAGGTTTGTTTATTATCACTATCTGATTTAATCTCGTTATCTTTCCATTTTAAAGAACCTCCTACTAATGCTGATTTTTGAAAAGCAATAGGATAAATATCATTGATATCATCATTGCTATCATCATTGCCATCATCATTTGATTTATTCATTAATATATAATATAATTATAATATTTTATATATTAATCAACATTTATATAGTTGTGAATAAGATTTTCAGAATTTTTATTGTGAATATCACCTGATAAATATGCATTTTCATATGTTTGTCTTAAAACATCTTCAGGTGCGTCAGTTCCAATTTTAATTAAATTATGAATTCGTAAATACTGTTTAATTTCTTCTAAACCCTTTTTCTTTAGTTTTAAAGTTTCATTTTTGATTTTTTTCCTAGTTTTTCTATTTTTTATTAATACAGATACTCGGCGTCCATTTTTTCCTAATATAAGTTTACGTTTTAATGTTTTTGTTTTTTTATAACGTTTATGTTCTTTTTTTGGAACTTGAACAATAGGATTTAATTTTTCTTTAACTTGTTGTAGTTTATTTTGTCTTTCATTAATAAATAATGGTTGATTGACGGGTTTAATATTGTTACTATTTACATTAAATTTTAATTTAATGTGAGAGCCATCTTTATTTTTTAAAGTTTTTCTATATTGCGAATACAATTGTTTTTTTCCACCTTTAAGAATACCATAAGGTGGAGTGGAAGGTGGTTTATATGTAACTTCACTAGTATTTTTTTCTGGTATGAATTTATTTTTTTTTCGAAGAGTTTTATTTTTTTTACTATTTTCAGATACTTTATCTAAATATAATAATGATTCTTGAAAATTATTAGTAAATGTTGTTTCATTTTTTATTTTACCACCATGCATTATTTCTTCTTTTTTCTTTTGTTGGTGTCTTTTGATTTTTTCTAAAAGTTCTTTTTTTACTTGATTAGGTTTGAATAAACTTTGTATTATTTTTCGATTTCCCTTTTTTGATTCCTTTTTTGCTTTATCTTTTCCACCAATCATAAGATGAATAGGTTTAATAGAAATTTTTTTTTTTAAAGACATTATTATTAATGAAGAAAAATAGAATGATTAACTAACTTATTAAAAAAGGTATATATTTGTGAAATGTTCAAACATATTAATTAAGTTAATACTACAATTTAAAATATGTATAGTAAATTCGCTTGTTTCAAAATTTTTAATGAAATCATTCTGATAGATAAAATTAGTATATTTTTTATTTTTTTTATTAAGAGAGGTTAAAATTTCTTCGGTAAATTTTTGACAATTATTTTTGTAAATATGCCAATTAAAAAACTTATTTACTCCAATTCTTTTTTTTGTATTTTCTAATATAGTATTAACTGTATATTTTTTTTTATTAATATTTATTTTCAATAATTCTTGATTACATTTTTTATTATAACTAGAATTAATATTGATACTATTATTTTTTTCTATAATAAGATGTTTTCTAAATTTATTAGGCATTTCAACTTCAATAATAATATAGGTATGAAATGGAAAAAAAGCATTACATTTATTTTTTTCAATATACAATTTAACTTTTTTATTATAATCATAAAATGAAATTATATTCAATCCTTTTAGTAAATATTTATTAATAGGTTGTCTTGCTAAGTAAATATTTTTAATAGGTAAATCACCATATTTTTTAAGATTATTTATAGAATTATAAGTATAATTATTGAAAAACAAATTTTGGTCAATATTTTTTCGGAACCATTTTAATATGTAATAACTTATAACTATCCATAAAATAAATAATAAAATAAATAAAAGTATTAGTGAAAATAATGAAATACTAATAATTGTTTTCCATCTTTGATGTATATAATTATAAACAAAATGTAAATATTCTTGTAAAAACATAATATATTATATGTAAAAATAAAATATATTATAAACTAATAATTAAATATCTAATGTTACTTTAATTCCTTTATGGTCACTTGATTTTATATCACCAAATGTTTGTGCATTTATTACTTTAATGTCACCTTTTATCATAATAAAATCAATACATTTATTAGGTTTATTACTTGGGTATGTATATAATTGTTTACCTAAAACTTTATAAACACTATTTTTATAACCATTTTTTTTCATATACTTATACATTTTTGATTTTTTGGTATCATTAAAATCACCAAGTAAAATAACATTTTTATGTTTTTTACAAAATTCGACTATAGTTTTAATACTATTAAGTCTTTTTTCTTGTTTTTTATCACCTGGTTGTAAATGAATATTGACACATCTTATTTTTTTATTATTAAAAGTGAAGTCAAAATATTGTATTATTCTATTACCAACATATGTTGATTTAACTGTTGTTTTAATTTTATTATTAACAATGGTTAATAATCCTATAAAATACCACATTCCTAAAAATATTGGAATACAAAGAGATGATATAAATAAAAAAATGTAAGGATGTTTGAAGTAAAGTAATTTAAAATATTCACCAAAGTATGAAAAAATGTAAATACAAATCCACATAAGTTTATTCATAAAAAAGTCAAACAACCAAAAAAAATGATTTTTATATTCAGGAAATTTTTCATAAACATATTTGTATATAACATTTCTTTCTAATAAAGATGTATCAAAATAATTAATATTTTTTTTAGATAAAAAGGAATGTAATTCATGAATTTTATTATTAAATGGAATTGTTGCTTCTTGTATAGCAATAATATCAGTATTAATTAATTCTTTTTCTAAAATCTCATTAATATTAATTAATCTATTTATCCAATTATCATGAATAAAATTAATATTCCAGGTTATAACATTTAACTTCATACAGAAAATAAATATATAAATTAATTAATTTAAATTAAATATTTAATTTATGAAAAAACATTAAATATATGAAAAAACATTAAATATATGAAAAAACATTAAATATATGAAAAAACATTAAATATACATATCATTGATGACATTTTTATGTTTTCTATTTTTAACTTCATCATTATCAATAAATTTTTCAAATCCTTTATCCATATCCTTAAGTGTAATTTTTCTTTTTTCTTCTTCGGGTTTACAAAAAACTCTTTTACTGTGAGCTATTTTTGTTTTTGCTAATAATGTTTCCATATCGCGCCCAAAATATTTAAAATATTCCATTTTATTTTCAAACCAAATATCTGGAATTTCTTCGGAAAAACTCCATGATATATCATTAACCTTTTTGTGAAAAATTTGATTTAATTCTTTACTATCATAATTATCTGTATTAAATCTCCAAGTAAATCTGGATTCAAGTCCGGAATTATAAGCAAAGAAGCAATCTTTTAAATCTTTTTCGTAACCGGCAATAATAACCATAATGTCATTTTTATAAAAACTCAATGCTTCGCAGAGTGTATCAATACATTCTTTGGCAAATGAATCACGTTTTTCAATATTTCCAAGAGCGTAAGCTTCATCAATGAACAAACAACCTCCTAAACAACTATTAACCATTTCTTTTGTTTTAATAGCAGTTTGTCCTAAAAACCCAGCAATTAATTCAGTGCGGGTTGCCTTCTTAAATATTTTATTTTTTAAAATCCCTAAATTGGAAAAAATTTGTCCCATTATATTGGCAATTTCAGTTTTACCAGTTCCAGGAGGCCCATATATAACTGTATGCATAAAATCAATATTATCTTGATTACCATTTTTGTGTAAATTTTGAACAAAATAAAGTATTTGGTCAATAATATTTGATTTTAGATTTTTCATACCAATCATATTATTTAATTTTTCAAGAGGAATTTTAATATTATGTAAAGATTGCATATTTATGTTATATTGAACGTCGCATTTTATTGGATATTCTTCAATTAATTTTAAAATATCATTAATACATCCAATATTTACATCAATATTAATTTTTTCTATTTTAGGCTTTACAAAATGTAGAGGGATTTGTATATTATTTGTATGTAAAAATGGATTTTGAGGGTTTATTTTTTTTATTATGGAATCTTTATTATAAATATAGTCAAATTTTTTATTAATATTATTAAGATAAATATCAAAAGATTCCTTATTTGATGTTTTTTCCTTTATATCTTCAAGTTGTAAAAAATATTGATTTTGTAATCTGTCTCTTTCAACTTGTAAATTATCTAACAAAGATTTTATTTTCATATTAAAATCATTACTATTACTATTTAAGTTATTGTTTAAAATATTATTGACATAATTGTATTTACGCGAAGATGTAAATAAAAATTTATTTTCGTAAAATTTTTTATTTTTTGTGAAATTAATTATATTGTTTGACAAATCTTTGTTATTTGGCGGATTTATCATGATATTATATATATAAATAAATAATATAAATAAAAATTGAAATAGTATATATTAAAATGTGGTTGGATGAAAAAAATAATATGGAAAACGAAAATGTGTGGAAATTAATTAAACTGTATTTTAAAGGTAGTTACTTGGAAAGATTAGTTAGACATCAATTAGAATCCTACAATAATTTTGTTACCAATCAATTACAACATACAATTAATATGTTTAATCCAGTTATTATTCATTCGCCACATGATAAAGATGAAGAAACTGGTTTATATAAGTTAGAAATGGAAATTAATTTTGAAAATTTTCAAATATATAGGCCCCAAATTCATGAAAATAATGGTGCGACTAAGATAATGTTTCCCCAAGAAGCAAGGTTGCGTAATTTTACGTATAGTTCACCAATGACAGTAGATTTAAATATTAAGATAAAAAATAGAACAGGTCCTGAGTTGCAATCAATAGAGACAATATATAAGAAAATTCCAAGAGTGCATATTGGAAAGTTACCGATTATGTTGAAATCAAAAATTTGTGTATTAAAACAAAATAGCCATTTGGAACATAGATTAACAGGAGAGTGTAGATATGACCCTGGTGGATATTTTATCATTAATGGTTCTGAAAAAACAGTAATAGCACAGGAAAGAGCGGCAGAAAATCGTATTATGTGTTTTGATGTTAGAAAGGGAAATAGTAAGTGGAGCTGGATGGCAGAAGTAAAGTCAATTCCAGATTTTAAGTGTATTTCACCAAAGCAAATTAATCTCATGATAATATCAAGAAACAATGGTTTTGGACATCCAATGTATTTAACTATACCTAGGATAAAGAAACCAATACCATTATTTATAGTATTTCGAAGTTTGGGAGTAGTATCAGATAAGGATATTTGTGATATTATGTTGTTAAATTGTGATGATAAGAAAATAAAAAAAATGTTATATGGTTTAAAAGCATCTATTGTTGAAGCTGGTAAGTATTTAACACAAAAAGAATGTTTAGATTATATTGTATCATTTGCAATGTATACACCATTGAATATGGATAAGGAGACTGGAATAAGAAAGAAGACAGAATTTACAAAAAATGTATTAGATAAGGATTTATTTCCCCATTGTAAAACATATAAACAAAAAATATATTATTTGGGGTATATGACAAATAAACTTTTGAAGACAAGTTTTGGATGGAGAAAACCAGATGATAGAGATTCGTATATAAATAAGCGAATTGATTTAACAGGAACATTATTAAATAACTTGTTTAGAAATTATTTTAATAAATTGGTAAAAGATATGCAAAAGCAAATTGTTAGAGAAATAAACAATGGTTCATGGAGGTCCACAGATGATACCCTTAGCATTATAAATCAAACAAATATATATAAAATTATCAAGTCAACAACTATTGAAAATGGTATTAAGAGAGCATTAGCTACTGGTGATTTTGGAATAAAGAATTCAAATTCAAACAAAGTTGGTGTTGCACAAGTATTAAACAGATTGACATATATTGCAAGTTTAAGTCATTTAAGGAGAGTAAATACTCCAATGGATAAAAGCGGTAAGTTAATTCCACCTAGAAAGTTACATCCAACACAATGGGGTTATATTTGTCCAGCAGAAACGCCAGAAGGCCAAAGTGTAGGTGTAGTAAAGAATTTAAGTTATTTAACACATATTACTATTAATTCAAATAGTGAAATATTGTATAATATTATTGAACCAAAAATAAAGTTATTAGATGATTGTGAAAATATAGAATTATATGAAAATGTAAAAGTATTTATTAATGGTAATTGGGTTGGAATTAGTATGAAACCTTATGAGTTATATTTGTCATTAAAAGAAAAAAAGTATAAGGGAATTTTGAATATATATACGAGTGTTGTATTTGATTATAAAAATATGGAAATTAGAGTATGTAATGATGCGGGTAGAATGACAAGACCAACTCTTCGTGTAATAAATAACAAAATATTATTTAATGATAAAATGAAAAAAGATTTGAATTGTGGAAAAATAAAGTGGGATGATTTGATGATTAATCATAATTATGAACATACCGTCTTAGAATATATTGATTCTGAGGAGCAAAATGTATCATTAATAGCTATGAATGGAGATGATTTAAATAATAAAAAGTCACGTTACACTCATTGTGAATTACATCCCAGCACAATATTTGGTATTTTGGCATCGTGTATTCCATTTCCTGAACATAACCAATCACCAAGAAATACATACCAATGTGCACAAGGTAAACAGGCATTAGGAATGTATGTATCAAATTTTGATAGCAGAATGGATAAAACGGCATATGTGCAAACATATACAATGAGACCTTTGGTGGATACAAGAATTATGAATTATATTAATTTGCATAAAATTCCATCGGGTTCAATGGTGTGTGTTGCAATTATGACATATAGTGGATTTAATCAAGAAGATTCAATTATATTTAATCAAGAATCATTGGATCGAGGATTATTTTCGGCAACAATTTATCATACTGAGAAAGACGAAGATAAAAAAATATATGGTGATGACGAAATTCGTTGTAAGCCTAATTTCGCGAAGACAAAGGGTATGAAATTTGCAAATTACAATAAATTAACAAGTAATGGTATTATACCTGAAAATACATTATTGGAAAATAGAGATATTATAATGGGGAAAGTTGTTCCAATCAAGGAAAATAAGAATGACCAAACAAAAATTATAAAATTTACAGATGAAAGTAAATTATTTAGAACGCATGAGGAAACTTATGTAGATAAAAATTATGTAAATAGAAATGGTGATGGATATACATTTTGTAAAGTAAGGACACGAACATATCGAGTGCCAATTATAGGTGATAAATTTAGTTCAAGACATGGACAGAAAGGAACAATAGGTTTAGTTCTACCGGCAAAGGATATGCCATTTACGGCAGATGGAATGAAACCAGATTTAATTATTAATCCGCATTGTATTCCAAGTAGAATGACTATTGGACAATTAAAAGAAACAATTTTGGGAAAACTCTTATTAAGTTTAGGTTTATTTGGTGATGGAACAAGTTTTACTGGACTGAGTGTTGAAAAAATTTGTAAAGAAGTTGATAAAATGGGATATGAAAAACATGGTAATAAAATATTTTATAATGGAATGACTGGAGAACAAATTGAGTGTCCTGTATTCTTTGGTCCTGTATTTTATCAAAGATTGAAGCATATGGTATCTGATAAACAACATGCGAGAGGTATTGGTCCTAAAGTTGTTTTGACACGTCAGCCAGCTGAAGGAAGAGCACGAGATGGTGGATTAAGATTTGGTGAAATGGAAAGAGATTGTATGGTAAGTCATGGTGCAAGTATGTTTACAAAAGATAGAATATATAACTCATCCGATAAATATGAAATGCATATATGTGGTGTATGCGGTATGATGGCAAGATTTAATGATAAAATGAAAATTCATCACTGTAAAACATGTGGTAATAGAGTAAATTTCAAAAGATTGGAAATCCCTTATGCATTCAAGTTATTAACGCAGGAGTTAGTTACAATGAATATTGCACCGCGAATTATTACCGAAGATATTTAAGTATAATATATATATATGATGCATAATTTAGACCCAATATTAACAGGTGCAAAAAATGCATATAGATTATTAAATAAAAAAAGACAAGAATATATTAAAGAACCAAGTTTTAAAGATAAACATAGTTTTGAAAAACGTTATGAAGAATCGGAATTAATAATTGCAAAATATCCAAATAGAATTCCAATAATAGTGGAGCGTTTTAATGATAGTTTACCTGATATAGATAGAAATAAATATTTAGCGCCATGTGATTTAAGTGTTGGTAATTTTATGTATGTAATAAGAAAACGCATAAAATTAACTCCAGAAAAATCACTTTTTTTATTTTTTAATGATAAAATATTACCTGTAAATGTTTTATTAGGTAGTGCATATGATAAACATAGAGATGCTGATGGTTATCTATATGTAAAATATTGTGAAGAAAGCACATTTGGATAAATTATTTTATCTCGTTAGTTTATATAAGATGTTGAAAATAATTCGTCAATCAAATGTAGCACCAGCAAAAAAGGGAAGTGGTAAGCATAACACATCAGATAATTCTAGCGCAACAGCATTAAAAAGAAAGATTCAATCTCGCGTTGCTTCACAAGCAAATAAAAATACATTATTTGGTGATAAGTATTCTATTGTAGCTAAAAACGGGGGTGGGCCTGCAAAACAACAAAAGCCAAAGGGTGGAAATCAGGGAACATATTTATATTTTAAGAGTATATTTCCATCTATGTCATTAAACAGTGTAACAAAGCAAAATTAAATTTTATCTACTAATAATATATAATGAATAAATTTTTAGTAGAATTTTTAGGAACTCTTTTCTTTATTTTTATTATTTTAGCTATTGGTAATCCTATTGCCATTGGTTCCGCTTTAACTTTAGCAATATTATTGGGAGGTAAAATTTCTGGTGGCCATTTTAACCCGGCTGTAAGTGCCGCTATGGCTATGGCTGGAAAAATTCCAGTTAATGATTTAATTCTTTATGTATTAGCACAAGTAGCTGGAGGGGCTGTAGCGGTTCAGTTACATAAAAGATTTCGTTAATTAATATTTACATAATAGTATTAATTAACTAGTTGTTCGCACATTTGGTTCTAAAAAATCAGACATTGTGTTTGTAGCACTTGAACTACATCTGAAATAAAGTAAAAATTCAATATCTTGTATACTTTCTTCCTTTGTAGTAAATAATACAGAAAATGCCATATATGCTGTTTTCTTTTTGAAATTATTACCTGTTTCATTTCCAGGATTTGTAAATAATGCGCTAACAGAATTCCATCTTTCACCAGCACTAGGATTACTATCAATATCATTAAAAGCTGTTATAGCTGTTGTTCCTGTATTGAGTTCATCATATCTGATTGCTAACAATCGTGTTATATCATCTAAATCTAGCCCATCATACCGCCAAGAAAATGGTTTACGCATTTTCGAACATAAATCATATAAATTATATGTTCCACCAAAAATATTTAGTAGATAAATTAATGAACCAGAGCTTAAATGTTGCATAGAACTTATCCCTTTTGATGCTATAACATGACTTCTTATTTCATCAAAAATATTTGTAATATAATCACTATTATAAGTTACATTATCATTATTACTAACATCTTTAATAAAAACAATACTACCAGATAAATCACTTATACTTAAATCTTGAAATTTGGACCTATGATAAGGTTTTAATTTTTGTCCACCATAAAAATAATTTTTCCAACTATTAAACGATATATCAGTTGTATAACCAGATAATTTTGTAAAATTATTTTGGTCATCTAAATTAAATTCACTAAATCTTGTTGGATTACCACTATTATCGATAATTCTATTTCCACTTAAATCACCTGTTAATTCAAAATGCAATTGTGCAAATCGTATAACACACGAATTTGAATCATGTAATAATTCAGCGGTTGACATATATAAATTTATTATATAATATTATGAAAAAATAGACCAACTTTTCTTTTTCTTTTTTTTTACATTTTTTTCAATAACTTTTTTTTCAATAACTTTTTTTTCAATAATATTTTTTTTATTTGTATCAAAATATGTTTTTATATATGTATTCATATTTTGGGTTCCCATACTTTTATTACAACTACTACATATTGGTCGAAGATTATCTATATTTAAGGTTCCACCATTGTATTCTGAAATAACATGACCACATTCCCACGGATCCATATAATCAACTTTGTTTAATTTACAACAAAAACATAACGCAGTTGTTTCCTCTTTATTGTAAATTTTCCAAACTTGTTTGCGTAAGGTTTTGGGTATACTTTTTTTTCGTTGCTTTTTCTCCTTTTTTATAATTTCACCCGTTTTTTGTTTAATAATATCTTTAATCCAATCATAACTATATAATTCATTAATATAATTATACATACCTAAATACATATTATGTTTACAACATTCTTCAATGTAAATATCTAATTTTTTTAATTTTCTAATTTGTTTTTCATAAGCTTCTATACTCCATCTAGACATTTCCTCATTTTTAGTAATAATAATTTTTTTTAAATCTTCTTCATCATCAATAGATACATTTGATTCAGATAGCTTTACATATAAAAAAGCAACCGCTTCTTGAAATTGATTTTTATTAAGCTTTGGACGTATTGCCTTCTTTTTTGTAGTCCAAATATTGGGATGTGTTGAAAAAAAATATTTACATACATTTTCTACCAAATTTTTGTTGGTATTTTCGGGAAATTCAGGAAGTTCAGTATTTTTATTAATGATTAGGTAATTTTCAATAAGTTCGGCTTTATTAATTACTTTTACAATTTCAACCTGAACATTGAAATTTTTATAATTTTCTTTTTTATGTAATTTTTTTATTGCTTCAAAACGATGTTGTCCATCCACTAAATAATTTCTTCCATCTTCTTCACAATAATGAATATTAATACAACCAATAAAGTTAAAATGATTTTTTCCACTTTTATAATAATTGTCCTGATATTTTATAATTTCATTTACTTTATTATCATCACGAAGACGCTGTTCATAAGGTATAAAAATTTTTTCACCTAATAAACGTTCAATAGTTATACTAACGATTTTCTTATTATTATTTATTATACAATCACTATAATCTTGGTTAAACATTTAAATATATTTTTAAAAATATCTTTAAATAATTAGTATTAATTAATTACCTAAGTCGCAAAACAAGATGTAGTGTTGCTTCTTTCTGAATATTATAATCAGAGAGAGTGCGTCCATCTTCCAGCTGCTTTCCAGCAAAAATTAATCGTTGTTGATCTGGTGGGATCCCTTCCTTATCTTGAATTTTGGCTTTTACATTTTCAATAGTATCGGATGATTCAACATCTAATGTAATAGTCTTTCCTGTAAGAGTTTTTACAAAAATCTGCATATTATAGTATAAATAAAAAAAAAATGTTTAAGTCTTTTTTTTATATTTTTCAATCTACTTTTACATTTAGCCTCGCATATTCTTTGTATCCAGGGCATACATAATCTGTATGATAATCCCGTGCTAGCTTTTTATTTACTTCTCCAAATGCATCAACATATACTATTTTTTTAATACCCAATCTTTTTATTTCTTTTGCACAGTGAGAACATGGTTTTGATTCACATGATATCGTAGGTGTAGAAGGTCTATGTTTTGCTATATATATTGTTAATTTTCTCATTTTTCTCCTCGTTTTACGATCATAAAACCCACGACCCTTTCCCTTTACTCCGGAAGGCATACGGAAACAACTTATGTATGACTGCTACTTCTGCGTGTCCAGCACATCTAATATGACTACCATATTTATTGCGATGAGTATTCGTTTCCATGCTTAGAATTTTTCCGCCTTGGCAAATAGCTGCTGCTACACGGGTTGCTTGTTTGGATTCACTTGCCAAGACCAACAATCGATTAATAATAGTTCTTTGTGTTGTAGACATTCTTTGTATATTCTATATGAATTTAGTTTCAAATAATTATATTTATAAAACATTTTCAATTTTATTTAAATCTTATTAAAAATCATAAAATTTTAAATTTTAAATTATATGATTAATAAATTATTTTTACAAATGAGACCATAATGGTAACAAATGAAAATTAGTTTGAATATGCAAGACCACCCATACCACTCATGATACGAAGGACATTGTAGTTGGTGGCGTAGATACGGACTTTTGCCGTAAGCGCGTCGCCGATTGCTGCAGCAGAAAGGACAAGCTGAAGAGAAGCGTTGTCGATTCTGGAGAAGTTGCAAGTTCCAGATGGCTGATGCTCTTCAGGGCGAAGGGCAAAAGAGTAAAGATTGATACCAGTGTCAGGGTGACGGGTGTGGTGCTGGAATGGCTGAACAACATCGAAGTATGAACCTTCACGCTCAGAGAAGCGGTCCTGACCGTTAAGCTGAAGCTTGGCAGTAACAACTGGGTTCAAACCCCAACAGTGAAGTTTCTTGGCGGTTTCAGCAAGAACGAATGCACCGGCATCAGAGACACCGCTGTTGATGGCGTCGCCAGAGAGAAAGCCTTCGGCAGCGACGGCATTGGCATCATTTAAAGTATCTTCAGCTTCGGTGGAACCACTGTTTTGGGCTTCAGCGTCGATACCACCTGCACCAGGGTCCTTGAAGAGACCATCTGCGTTAATAAATTCTTTGTTACGGCCGGCGGCGGTTTGCTTCAGACCACTTACACCCTCCATACTTGAGAATGCTAAGATTGAGTTAGGAAGTGCATCAACAGCATCAGTGTAGTTCCATGGCTGGGCTCCCATGGCCTTATATAACTGTTTGCCGCCAACAAATGATTCACAATAATCAACGTGTGCATCAGGTTGAACAACCCAGATCAACTCCTTACATGGATGATTGAAGTTAAGTTTGAGCTTATTGGATGATGAACCAACTGATTCTTCACCGGTATACTGAAGCTGTTCAATAAGGTATTCGTGTGGGTTCTGTGCCATGCGTCTACGTTCATCGGTATCAAGGAAGATGTAATCAACGTAAAGTGATGCAGCAACAAGCGAGTGGTTGTAAGCACCGCGGGTGTCTTTGGAGCTTGCATTGTCAGCCACCGCCATGTCTTGAACAGCCCATAGACATTCATCAAGTGGACGAAGTTCGATGTTAATCTTAACTTCGTGATACTGAAGGGCAATAAGTGGAAGTGCGAGTCCAGGGTTACGGCAGAACCAGAACTGAAGTGGCACGTAAAGCGTGGTTTCAGGAAGAGCCATACGAGGAGCACATACCTGGTTAGGGGCACCATCTGCATTACATGCTGTGGCAATTGCAGCGAACTGAGGGTCAGTAAGATATGTAAGAGATGTTGTATTACCAATCATCTTGTTGTAAGCTTCTTCTTGTTCAGAAGTAAGTGTAAGCTGGTTCCAGATGTGCATCCAGTCACCATACTGTTTATCGATTCTCTGACCACCGATTTCAACTTCAACCATTGAAATAAGCTGCTCACCTGGGTTATCGAGCCATCTAGCAAAGACATGTTGTGCGGC
>Ga0315330_10000333_pt1 | contig 28321 bp, 30 predicted proteins | sample M140m34915metaG_FD_203453 | JGI IMG/M metagenome (GOLD analysis project Ga0315330, IMG submission 203453) | Ammonia-oxidizing marine archaeal communities from Monterey Bay, California, United States - M1 40m 34915 | ecosystem: Environmental > Aquatic > Marine > Intertidal zone | place: USA...
CAAACATTTGATGAAGCAAGACATGTAGAAGCCTTTAACAAATACTTACAAACTAGAATTAAACGCACATGGCCTATAGGCACAGCACTTAAAGGACTACTAGACAAAATACTTACAGACCCACGTTGGGATTTAAAGTTTATTGGTATGCAAATTGTTATAGAAGGACTAGCACTTGCGGCCTTTAATGCCGCTAAAACAGGAACAAGTGATCCTGTATTATATGAGATGTTAGATTATATTATCAGAGACGAAGCAAGACATGTTACGTTTGGTGTAAACTACTTAGAAGAATATGTAAAAACACTTACAGAAGAAGAACGCCAAGACAGAGCACAATTTGCCTTAGAGGCATGCACAGTTAGTAGAAACAGATTAAGAGCATATGATGTTTGGGAAAAATATGGTATGGATATAGAACAAACAGAAGCATATCAAAAAGAACATATATTTCAAACACAATTCCAAGATGTATTATTCAGCAGAATAATGCCCAACCTAAAAAGAATAGGACTTCTCACAGACGAACTTATACCTGAATATGAAAAGTTAGGTGTAATGGGTTACGCAGATGGCGACTCAGACTTCGAAACCAGTTGGGAAGAACTTTCAAAACCACTAAAATCTTCCTAAGAAGATAAATACTTTATGAACGGACTAAGACTGTATCGCATGATGCAGACATGGAGTTTAACAACTCTTTGAACTAACCGGGACATACAGAATGGCAATATTTGGTAACTTTAAAGGAACCACGCAATCTGATTTTAAAATCGGAAAAAGTGATGGTAACAAAATTTCAACAGGGACACGTCCCAGCACGAATTTAGTTGCTGGAGATTTATACCTTGATTCTTCTAATACATCAATACAAGTATATAACTCAGGCTGGGTAAATGTTGGATCTACTTTAACAGAACTAAATGTTGACGACGGGACTTTGTATGTAGACAGTTCAAACGATACAGTCTCAATCGGTTCTACAAGTTCTAACGATAAACTGTTTGTCAACGGTAGTCTTAGATTAGGAACAAACCCAAGTTTAAAATTTAGTGGTGCATACCTAGATGTATCACATAGTAACGGAACTGCTACCCAATTAAGAGTAAGAGATAACGGTTCCGGCTCAGATCCAATTTTCAAAGTATTTAATGCAAGTAATAGTGCAGAAGTATTTAAAGTGTCAGGCAACGAAGTATTATATTCAGATAATGTAAAAGCAAAATTTGGAACAAGCGGTGATTTAGAAATATATCACGATGGCAGTAATAGTTATATAGATGATGCTGGAACAGGCTCACTTAGATTACGATCAGGAACAACAACAATTAGTAATGCCGCTGGTAGTAAAACATCAGCAGTATTTAATTCAGGTGGATCACAAGACTTATATCATAATAATAATAAAAAATTCGAAACAACAAATTCAGGTATCCAAACAACAGGAACAGTAAATGTAAATGGTGCATATACATTACCAACAGCAGATGGTTCTGCAAACCAAGTTTTAAAAACAGATGGCTCAGGCACAGTAAATTTTGGAGCCATACCTGCAACAGGAAGTAATACGCAAGTTCAATTTAATGACAGCGGTAGTTTAGCAGGTGATTCAGATTTTACATTTGATAAATCAGATAATACATTATCAGTAACAAACTTAGATGTTACAGGAACATTTAGTCATGCAGAAGACTATGGTTTAGTAACACAGGCAACAACCACAACAATAGATTATGGACCTATTACAACAGATGATAGGCAACCTACTCCACATGATAGTTATACAGTTTCAGAAGCAGGATCAATTTCAGGAATGAGTCCAGGTGATATGATTTTTGTAAGTGACGAAACAGGAGGTGCTACAATGGCTTTTTATGATGGCACTAATTGGAGAAGATTACAAGACAGAGCAATAATAAGTTAATAACTAGGACACATAGATGCCAAAAGCAAAAAAGACAACAAAGAAAACGACTAAGAAAAAACAAGAAACAGTCAAAGAAGAAATTAATTTAAGGGTTGAAGATTATTTAACAATGGGCGATGAAGTAGAAATTTTAAGTGTTGATGATCAAATAGAAGATAAGTTCTCAGAATTAGTTCCAGTATTAGAAAAAAGATTAAAAGAACATACAACATTTTTAATTAATAAAGAAAAACATGTTGCAGAATTAGATAACAAACCAGAGATATCAGAGACTAGAGCAGAGATTAAACTGCAAGGCGAAAAAATTTATTCAATTGCATCAGCAGGAGATGGGTTTTTAATTAACGATGCTGAAAATGGTAATAACTTTATGAGCATTAGTAAATCTGGTTCTGTTGCTTTTGGAACAAGATCACCTAGAGGGTATGGTAGAGGAAGTTTACATATTAGATCAAACTACCCAAGCGAAGCACCAATACCAGCAAATGGAGATGGTTCAACTAGAGGATTAATTGTTGAAGGCGACGGTGATGATGAAAAAACATTTACTTTTAGAACATTAAGTAGACAGAATAGACAAGGATTTAATGTTACTGGAGATGGCAAACTTATATGGGGTGCTGTAAAAGACTCACAAAGAAGTAGATTGTTTGTAGAACATAATGAGAATGACAGTCCTGTAATAACAGGATATGTTCCGAGTAGATACTATTCTGAGAGCATAATAAATTTAAAAACAAAAGCAACAGAAAGCAATGCTTTTAATTTTTTAAGTGCTAAGACGAATGTAGATAACAATGAAGAATTAGGAGCAGGGTCAGAAGTATTTAGAGTAGATGGAGAAGGAAATTCATTTACAAGCGGAGAGTTTTTTGCTAACGGTTCTGGATATACAGAACTTTTTGAATGGGAAGATGGTAATCCAAAAGACGAAATTAGAAACGGATTTACAGTAGCATTAAACAAAAGAGGACAAATTAGATTAGCAACAGAAGATGATTATATAGTTGGAGTTGCAGTATCCAAAGGTGCTTTCGTTGGAAACAGCGGATGGAACCAATGGCACAATAAGTTTCATAAAGACAATCTACAAGAAGCAAAGAGAACTTATAAGGTTGTTGAATGGGTAGATCAAGTAGGTGTATTACACAGTTACTTCGAAGATGCTTTACCAGAAGAGTTTGCACTACCAGAAAATGCTGTAGTGTATGAAACAGATGACATGGGTAAAGACATGTTTACAAAAATTTACAATGATTCATGGGAACTAAACCGTGAATACACAAACAGATTAGATAGAGGATGGGCAAGGGTTGCCTATCTGGGCCAAGTCGCTTTGTATAAGGGTCAATGTGTAGATAAACGTTGGTTTAAAATAAAAGATCTAAATGACGAAGTTGAGTTATGGTTATTGAAATAAACGATAAATAGTTCTATATGCTATTAAATTAGAAATTATAGGGGATAAAAAATGGCAACAGCAATTCAAAGGAGACGTGGGACATCTACCCAGCATGGTAGTTTTACCGGACTGGCAGGTGAGATCACGATCGACACAACGAACAATACAGTTGTCGTTCACGATGGATCTACCGCAGGTGGTCACAGACTGGCAAAATACTCAGAAATTACAGCACTAGGTGAAGGTGATATCACAGCCATTGTTGCAGGAGCAGGTTTAACCGGCGACGCAACTTCGGGTGATGCTACATTGGCCGTAGGTGCAGGATATGGTATTACAGTAAACGCGAACGACATTGAATTAACAAACGCATCAGTAAGAGCATTGTTTAGTGCAAGTGGAGACTTGTCATACAACAGCACAACTGGTGTAATAAGTTTTACAAACGATGCAGGTGACATAGAAGGTGTCACAGCAGGAAATGGTTTAAGTGGAGGCGGTTCAAGTGGAACAGTTTCATTAGCACTAGACCTAAACGAATTAACAGCGGCAACAGTAGATGTTGCAAATGATAGTGTTGCAATTATAGATGCAAACGATTCAAACGGCAGTAAGAAAGAAAGCATTGCTGATTTAGTATCAGGAATGGCAGGAACAAACCTAACAGCAAGTTCAGGAACATTAGGCATAGCAAGTTCTGTAATCAGAGGATTGTTTAGTGCAGGTGGCGACTTATCATATAATAGTGGCACAGGTGCATTTAGTTTTACAAATGATGCAGGTGATATAGAAAGTGTTGTAGCAGGATCAGGTTTAACTGGCGGCGGAACATCAGGAGATGTTACACTTAATGTTATAGGCGGTGATGGTATTACTGCAAATGCAAACGACATGGCAGTAGATAATACTGTAGTTAGAACATCAGGAACACAAACTATTGCAGGTGCTAAAACATTTAGTGCTGATGCAATCTTTAGTGGTAATTTAACAGTATCAGGAACTCAAACAACAATTAATACAGAAACATTAACTGTAGATGATAACGTAATTGTTCTTAATAACAACGAAACTGGAACCCCTTCCCAGGACGCAGGTATTGAAGTAGAAAGAGGAACCTCAACAAATGTAAAATTACAGTATGATGAAGGAACAGACAAGTGGCAGTTCACAAACGATGGCTCCACATATAACGATATTTTAACAGTAACCCAAGTAGAAGCACTTTTAAGTGTAACTGATGCAGGTGGCGACGGAAGTTTAGCATATAATAATACAACAGGTGTATTTACATATACTGGACCAAGTGCCGCAGAAGTAAGAGCACATATTAGTGGTAGCACAGGTATTGATATAAGTTCAGGTGCTATTTCAATTGACTCAACAGTTGCAACTTTAACAGGTTCACAAACATTAACAAACAAAACACTTACAAGTCCAGTAATTAATACTGGTGTAAGTGGTTCTGCAATACTAGATTCAGACACTATGTCAGGTGCTAGTTCAACTACATTATCAAGTTCAGAATCCATTAAAGCATACGTTGATACGCAAGTAGCGGCAGTTCCAACAGGTGATATTACATCAGTTGTAGCAAGTGATGGTTTAACAGGTGGCGGAACATCAGGTGACGTAACAGTATCTGTAAACGAAGCATTTTATGATAAAACTGCTGGTGGAACAGGTTGGCAAGGTAATTTAGAACCTCAAGCAAATAATACTTTCTCACTAGGTGCCGCAACAAACATGTGGAAAGATGTATATATTGGTCCAGGATCATTATACGTTAATGGTGTTAAAGTTATTGAAGACAGTTCAGGAACAATCCAGTTTACTGCTGATACTAACCAGAACATGAGTATTCTAACTACCGGTTCAGGTGATATTGAAATGACTGCTGGTGGTGATATCCAGATGAAAACTGATGTTGTTTTAACAGCATCAAAAACAATTTCATCAACAGGTGGTATTACTTTAGCAAGTAATCTTAATGTAAACAGTAATCACATTAACGGATTGGTTGCTCCAGTTCAGGCTAACGATGCCGCAAGAAAGGCATACGTTGATGGCGCAACTTACTTAACAGGTGGCGATGGTATTACTAACAGTTCAGGAACAATTTTAGTAGATGCTACAGTTGTTAGAACAACTGGCGCTCAAACAATAGCAGGAAACAAAGTATTCAGTAATGACGTAACAGTAAACGGAACACTAGCAAGTGCTGGTGGAACTCTTACAGTTGCAGATAACTTAATTGACTTAAATGCAGGAACATCAGGTTCTCCAAGTGAGAACGTTGGTATTAAAGTTGATAGAGGTGACGCAACAGACGTTATATTTAGATGGAACGAAACAGACGACCAATGGGAATTCTCAAATAACGGTTCAGACTATTATGGAATCATTGGTTTAGAACAATTAAGTGTTACAGATGCAGGTGGCGATGGCTCATTAGCATATAATAATACAACAGGTGTAATTACTTACACAGGCCCAAGTGCCTCAGAAGTAAGAGCACACTTTACTGGTGGAACAGGTATTGATATCAGTTCAGGAACAATAACAACAAATGATAGTGAAATTGATATTCACAATTTAAGTGGTTATGTTGCAGACGAAAACATTGCTCACTCAGGTGTTACATTAACAGCAGGTGCAGGTTTAACTGGAGGCGGAACAATAGCCGCTAGTAGAACTTTTGCCGTAGGTGCAGGTGATGGTATAAGTGTTGCCGCAGATGCAGTAGCAGTTGATAGTTCAGTTGTAAGAACAGCAGGAACACAAACTATTGCTGGTGCTAAAACATTTAGTGCTGATGCAATCTTTAGTGGAAACATTACTGTTAACGGAACGCAAACAATTCTTAACACAGAAACTTTAACAGTTGATGATAATATCTTAGTATTAAACAATAACGAGTCTGGAACCCCTTCCCAGAACGCAGGTATTGAAGTAGAAAGAGGAACATCAGATAACGTTCAGTTAAGATGGAACGAAACAAACGATTATTGGGAAACAACAAGAAATGGTTCTGCTTATGAAAGAATTTATACAGAATCAGAAATTGAAAACTTCTTTAGTGCAGTAACAAGTGGTGATGGATCATTAGCATATGGTAGCAACGGTGTATATACATATACAGGCCCAGGTAACTCAGACTACAGAGCGGCAATTAGTGCCACTCTTGCTAGTGGAGACGGAGGCATTGCTTACAACAGTTCAACTGGTGTAATTACATTAACAGGTGTTAGTGCCGCAGAAACAAGAGCTCACTTTAGTGCGGCAACAAGTGGAGACGGCAGTTTAGCATACGCAGATGGTGTATATACATATACAGGACCAGGTAATTCAGACTATAGAGGTGCTATTTCAGTAACCGATAGTGGTGGAGATGGTTCATTAGGATATAACGGTTCAACAGGTGTTATAACATATACAGGTCCAAGTGCTTCAGAAACAAGAGCACACTTTAGTGGTAGCACAGGTATTACTTTAAGTAGTGGTGCTATTAGTATTACTGACACGGCTGTTTCAGCAGGTGACTTTGGTAGTGCTTCAACAGTTCCAACTTATACTGTAAATGCACAAGGTCAAATAGTAGCGGCGGCTAACGTAAGTATTGCTATTAGTAGCGGTGCAGTTAGTGGACTAGCAACTTCGGCCACAACTGATACTACAAGTGCAAGTAACATTGCTTCTGGAACACTAGCAAGTGCTAGATTACCAGACTTAGCAGTATCAGACTTTGGTGGATCGGCTATAATTACAAGTTCAGAATCATTTAGTGATTCAGATACTGTATTAATGACTGGTAAAGCAATTAATGATAGAATTGAAAGTTTTGGATATACAACAGCAGTTGGTGACATAACAGGTGTTACTGCTGGTGACGGTATGACAGGCGGTGGATCATCAGGTGGTGTTACACTAAATGTTGTTGCTGGAAATGGTATATCTGTAAGTGCAGATGCAATAGCAACAAACGATACTTATATTAAAGGATTATTTGCGGCTTCAGATGCAGGTGGCGATGGATCATTTAGTTACAATGACGGAACATTTACATATACAGGACCAAGTGCCGCAGAAGTTAGAGCACATATTTCAGCAGGAACTGGTATTGCTATTAGTTCAGGTGAGATAAGCACAGACGATAGTGCAATTGACATCCATAGTTTAAGTGGTTATGTAGCAAACGAGCACATTGATCACTCAGGTGTTACACTAACAGCAGGTGCTGGACTAACAGGTGGTGGAACAATAGCGGCGTCAAGAACATTTAATATTGGCGCAGGTTCGTATATAAATGTTAATGCAGACGACATTGCCGTTGACGCAACAACTACAAATACAGCAAGTAAAGTAGTTGCTAGAGATTCCTCAGGTAACTTTGCCGCAGGAACTATAACTGCAACAGCAACACAGGCTCAATACGCGGATTTGGCTGAGAAATATGTTGCTGATGACGAACTAGAACCAGGAACAGTTGTTTGCTTTGGTGGAGATGCAGAAGTTACAGCATGTGATATAGAAGATCATCATGCAGTAGCAGGTGTTGTATCCACAGACCCAGCATACTTAATGAACTCAGAATCAGATGGTGTTGAAGTAGCACTATGTGGTAGGGTTCCTTGTAAAGTAGTTGGACCAGTAAACAAAGGTGACTTAATGACAAGTTCCGATACTAAAGGTCATGCAAGATCAAATAATAGTGCGCCAGCAGGAAGAATAATTGGTAAAGCAATTGGCTCTTCAGAAGGTGGTGAAGCAGTTATTGAAATCCTTGTAAACTTAATGTAAAAAGATACAAAAAGAAATAAAGCAGGCTCCGGCCTGCTTTTTTTTGATAAATAATAGTAACAAAAGAAATTCAGGAGAATTAACATGGCACAAACTAAAGTAGCACCGGTATTCGTAGACGAAGATACGTTTTTTATCGGTAAAACAGTAACTCTAATTGAGGTTACTTATCCAGGCGCCGTTAATGCCAAAACAGGACCAGCATCAACAATCCAAGCAGTTCATAATGCAATTATGGGTGCAGGATTTAACATTTTAGGTTATGGAGCATTAACAGACACTAATACGGTATCAGCAATGATGATCGAAGGTGATTATGGAACAGATACATATGATGGATCTAATTCAGAAACACTAGCGGCTCATTTAGAAGACGTTATTATCGCATTAGGAACTGTGGATAGTATTAACTTAGCATCAGCAACAGTGGCGGCTAAGGCCTTTGCATTAGCATAAGACTTCTCAGTCTCGAGATTAAAAAGCACTCTTAGGAGTGCTTTTTTTTTGGTGGCGAACCGATAAATAGTATTGTAAGAGGAGTAACAGCCTTTACATAAAAACAGATACAGAACAGACACACAAATAATAAAACAAATAAACAGAGTGTGCATATGGAAGATATATTTCAATTAATAGCAGAGGTAGGATTACCAATCGCCGGAGCACTAGCGATGGGGGCCTTTATCTTTATTATTATAAAACAACTAATGGCAGGAGTTGTAGGTCAAGTTAATACTTTGACTGGCTTTTGCAAATCCCTTCAAACCCGCGGCAGGGTAATGAGTAACGAAATGGTCAAGATAGATCTATTAGTCAGTAGTGCCTTAGATTTAAGACCAGATATAGATCGTGTTGCTCGAGCAGAAAATTTTGTTGAAGATGGCAAAGTAGATGCGAGGAGAGATTAATGGATGTAGCAGGATTAATTGCTGATTTTGGTTTTCCCGTAGTAGCAGTAGTAGGATTAGGATACTTTATATTTTATGTATGGAAGTATATAAACCAAGAAATAAAACCCGCACTAGGAGAAATGCACATGCAACTTATAAGAGTTATTGATCAATTTAGAATGTTAGATCAAGACTTAATTAGATTGCAACAAAAAGTAAATGTAGTTTTAGAGTATCGAGAAAGACAGGCCGTCTTAGAAGATGCAAAAGAAAAGGAGGCTCTCGAAAAAGTAAGAGAGCAAGAAGGTAAGTAAAAATGAAATTAATATTACCAGTGTGTTTTGTAGTAGGACTTTTAAGTTTTAGTTTACAAGCAGACGAAATAAAATTTAAATTTAAAAATCCTAGTTTTAGTGGCCAAGGAACAGGCGCTCATTATTTAACTATTGAGAACCAGGAAAAATCACGTAGAGATAAAATTAAAAGTGATATAGAAGAAGCATTAAGACGTGCTGAAAGAGAAGATGCAAACAGCACTATTAACAAATTTATTAGAAACTTAGAAAGTAGAATTTATTCACAAATTTCTAAAGGACTAGTAGATAGTATGTTTTGTGATCCTGCAACAGTAGTTGAATGCACAGGAGCAACTGAAGGCTCCTTCACTATTGAAGGAAATACTGTTACTTATGTAGTAACAACAAATGCAGACGGACTAGAAGTAATTGTAATGACCATTGTAGACCCAGACGGGACTATAACAACAATTGAAATACCAATTGGTATTGGTCAGATATCGGGCGGTTAATTTGTATAAAAATATTTTAATAGCACTGATAGGTGTTTTATATTTGAGTGGATGTGCCAGCATTGCAATACCTGGCGACGAAATGTGTCAAACAGACTTTTTAGAGTGTGTTGAAGAACCACAAAAAGTAGAATTACCTACATATCGTAAATTACGATATTTGCCACCAGCAGAAAATATGCCTGTGGTTGCTGTTTATCAATTTACAGATGGAACAGGCCAAAGAAAAAGTCAAGACAACGTAGCAAGTTTTTCAACAGCAGTTACGCAAGACGCAAAAAGTTTATTAATAGACGCTCTAAAGGCGGCAGGTTCAGGAGAGAATCCAAAAGGAACTTGGTTTAGAGTAGTTGAAAGAGGACTAGGTTTAGATAACTTAGTTAGAGAAAGACAAATAGTTCGAAGCACTCGTTCAGAGACTGCCAAACAGGCAGGATTGGATGAGTTCCAAGAACTACAGCCAATGTTATTTGCTGGAATTATATTAGAAGGTGGTGTTGTAGGATACGACTCTAATATAGAAACAGGAGGAACAGGCGCAAGATATCTTGGTATTGGGACAACAAACCAGTATCGAAGAGATAGCATTGTGATTTCACTTCGTGCAGTAAGCACACTGACTGGCGAAGTGATACTCAACGTGCAAACATCAAAGACCGTGTTAAGTTCAGGTCAAGCAGGAGATGTGTTTAGGTTTTTAGACATGGATACTCGTTTACTTGAACTAGAAAGCGGAATGACACAGAATGAAAGTGTAACATACGCAGTCCGATCAGCGATCGAGGCCGCGGTGTTAGAACTTATTAAACAGGGTGATGAAAGAGGATATTGGAAGATAGTTTATCCAGAAGATTGGGACGATCAAGTTGCCGCTCAAGAGCAGGTATATTGGATGAGTCTCAAAGATTCAGGCGTTCTTCCGGACGCGGACGACGTTGATACGTTTTCCAAAAGTCCAGAATCATTACCTCTTTGGAAGAGAATACTTCTAAAGAATGATTCAGAGTTAGGTAAATCTAATTCTGAATAAACCATTAATGGAGAATAAAAATGAAGATATTTAAAAACTTAGCGGTTAGTGTCTTCGCTTTAATAGGTCTAATGGCAATGCCCGTAATTGCAGAAGATAACGAAGTGTTACTTGATCAACAAGGTGACAATTTGGTATTGACAATTTTACAAGCAGGTTACGGTAACACATTATCAGGAAACGCAACTCAAGGAGCAGATCTTACACTTACTGGTTCAAGTATAATTTTAGACTTGATACAAGACGGTAATACTAACGATATGTTTGGTAGTTGGGTTCTTGACGGTAGCGGATCATCTGTATTGGATTTCTACTTTCTAGGAGATAGCAATATTTGGGATATGAATATTGGTGCATCTGGAAGTGGTGACTATGCAGATATGTTAGTTGACATCCAAGGTTCTGCGAACCTTTTTGATGTTGATATAGGCGGTAATGCTAGTGCTGAAAGTTTAAACTTTGATTTAGTTATACTTGGTAGTCGAAACGATTTCGATTCATCATTTACAAATAGCAAAGTTTGGGCGGCACAAGGTCAAGGTGAAAGTTGTGGCACAAATTGCACAGGAACAAGTGCAATGGTTGGAATCATTGTAGATTCTGATAGTGCTGTGTGGAACTTTGATATTACAGGCGACGACAATGCTTTTGCTACTAAGCAAAGCGGTAATGCTGACCACAGTTTAAAAGTTGTGTTAAACGGTAGCGATGGTGATTTCCAGTTCACTCAGGATATGACAGCAACCTGTTCACCAGCATGCCACGGCATAATAGACATAGACTTAGACAGTGAAAATGCATCAGTTAGTATTAAACAAGGCGACTAATTTATTAGCCTTATTTTTGCTAATTGCAACAGGCAATATTTACGCCGTCGAAAATATCGGCGGCGTATTTGAGCAAAGCGGAACACCTGGTAGTATTTTAAGAACATCAGGCGAAGAACTTACAGCACAATTAGATACAGGAATACAAAGTTATGATAATGTTGAGACTGAGAACGGACGTCTTAAGATTAAATTTGTAGACGAAACACAGATTAGTTTAACAGAACATACATTAGTAGAGATTACAGAATACATTTATGACCCTGATCCTAGCAAAAGCAAAATGGCTATGAATTTTGTAGCAGGCACGGCTCGATTTGCAACAGGTGGTTTAGGACTTGTTCCTAAAGAAAATATAATGATAGAAACACCTACAGCAACAATAGGTATTAGGGGAACAGATTTTACTACTACAGTTGACGAACTGGGTAGAAGTTTAGTTATATTGTTACCAGACGCAAACTGCAACGATAAAGTTAAACTTGAAGAAGGGTGTAGACCCTCAGGAAGTATAACAGTTACAAATGCAGGTGGAACAGTAACATTAGAAGAGGCATTTCAAGCAGTTATGGTAAGCACGTTTGAAACACCTCCTACAAATCCAGTTACATTAGTAGACTTGGATTTGAATCAAATAGACAATATGTTTATTGTTAGTAAGCCTGAAGAAATTGTTCAGGCTGAAGAAGAACAGCAAGAATCACTCAAAGGAGATGCAGGCTTGTTAGACTTTAACGGATTAGATATAGACCTTTTAGAAATTGAAGGCTTAGACGAACAAGCAGAACGTGAATTAGAATTTACAGAATTAGACATCAATTTTTTAGACGTTGACTTTTTGAGAGATTTATTAGAAGTAGTAGAAGAAGCAGATGCTTTAGCAGAAGAAAGACCTACTTCAGGAAGTGACAGATTAGTAGACAGAGGATTTGGATTACAGCCAGATAATCAATTTAATATTTTACCTGAAGTAGATGGTAAAGTTTTCTTTTTGAGAATGGCTACAAATACTGTAAGTTTAAAATTGCAAAAAGGTTCTACTGCACAGATAGAAGTTATAGACAAAGATTTAGGTTCAACAATAATGTGCTTAAACAGTTGTGATGGAAATATAATAAACATACGACAAGATTAAATATGAATATAGACGAAAAATTAAAAAATATGAAACCAAAAGATACACCTTTATTAGTAATGGGGTATTTTCTATTGGGTATGATGATGCTTTTATCTATAGACGCAAAAGCAGACACAGACAATCAAGTGTTTATTGGACAAGCAGGTGACAATGTAATAATAGAAGCCAACCAAGAAGGGTATGACAATAAGATTGATTTAGACTTAGGTATAGTAAGTTCTGATTCCAGTAATAATATTTTCAGATCAATACAAGACGGATTTGACAATCAAATAAGGTTTAGTCTCGATGGTCAGTCAAACGAATTAGCAATACTACAAGAAGGTAATAATCAATACATTGGTTATTCTAGTGTATGGGGAGAAGGACACGATCAAGGTGGAGATATTGACGGTGATAGTAACACATTAAAATTATGGCAAAAATGTAGTTGGACAAGTTGTAACGAAAACAAAATAGAATTTCACATTGAAGGCGATAACAATGATGTAGAGATTGGCCAAGGATGGTTTTTAGATAAAAATTCTAATAGCGGTAATACTTCATGGTCTTATGATGGCACTGAACCAGGTGGTAATTTAGTAAGAGTAGACATACACGGCGACAATAATGATTTTAAAGCAGGTCAAAAACAAGATAGTGCTAGTATAAATCACAATATGTATGTAAACATATTTGGTGACGGTAATGAAGTTTATGCTGGACAAATACAGAATGGAAGCAAAACATTAAACTTAAATATCTACAATGATAATAATGATGTTTGGATTAAACAAAGAAAAAATGGTGCTCATACGGCAACTATAAATTTATATGGAAGTTATGGAACAGATTTATATCTTAATCAAGGACATAATTCCATAGCACAAACATATACACTAACACAAACCTGTGCAACCTTAGGTGGTTGTGCTATATCAGTTACCCAAGACTAGTGGTTGACAACTGTAAGTATTTGTTATATAATGTAAATCAATGAAACATATGATCAAGTGGCTGAAGATAACAGCCGGAATAAATCTATACTTGTCAGTTATAATGACTCTCGTATTTGTAACATTAATTTTTGCCATTGTGTCGGACTATAATTTAACAAATGCTGACGAATATGTGCGATTCCTTATAAAGGAAGAGTTACAAAATGGGTCATGATTAGTAAATTTACTAATAGCCTACGAGTGTATGGCGGCGCAATCGCAATAGGTCATATACTTTTGTTTATGACAATGTTCCCTACAACATCTTTAATATTATTTTTTATTTTTGTTCCGTGTGCTTATATAACAATAATAATGGCTCTTATACACGAAGTGCATAAAGCATCAGGGTTCACTGATCAATCATTGTTTTTAAGTAATACTATATTTTTGGCACCAGACATGTCAGTTATTGTAGTAGATTCTCCTTTAGATATAGACTATGATATCGGAATACACTAAAAGTTTAAAAAGATACGCCTATAGTATATTAGGCGGACATCTTTTTGTCCTTGCATATTTTTATCCACTGCTTCTATTACAAATGATTTGTGTTCCTTTAATGTTTTTGTTATTATATAAATGGGTAGAATTAATTTATACAATAGAACAAACAAATAGAGACAATTTGATAATGTTAATAAACACTACAGACAACAAAAATACAAGAGAACTTTTGTTACAAGAATTATGGTATGCTGACCTACATAGCCTAGGAGGCGAGCCTTTAAACGATCTTAGGATCTAAAATTCCGATAAATAATATATGTTATAATAACAGATGGTTTTATAACATTTTAGTATATACTAGGAGAATAAGATGAACAACATAAAAAATATGTTTTTTGGTTTATTTTTTGTAATATTCACACAAGGTTGTGCGTCAGTTGGGACGGTAATCGATGGTGGAAAAGAATTAGTAACAAACACAGTTGATACTGTGGTTGGAACTGCATCAGGTGTTGCAATAGCAGTAGCAGAAGACGTTTCTGATATTTCTACAACAGCACTAGAAGTTGGCGCAGGTATTGTTGAAACAGTTTCAGAAGAAATTGATGAGCAAACTGACGAACTTCAGGACGACAAAGAAGAAAAGCCAGAGTCAAAAAAGGACTAAGATCACTCTTGAAAAAGTCCTCTAAGGAGGGTGATCTGGAAGATGAGGAAATACTTAAACTTTTATTGCAAAATAAAGTTCTAAAAGAATTATTAAAAGATAAACTTTTAGAAGATGCTATAAAAGAGTATTGTTCAGAACATCCAGAAGAATGTGATCTTGATAAGTAGTGTTTACCATGGCACTATTTAGAATACTTTTACTACTAACACTTCCTCTGTCGTTAATGGCAGAGGAAGTTGTTTTACTACCACACTATACATTCCAATCTAAATACAATCTTACATATGATTCTGATTTTGATTTTGACTACTGTATTAAAAATGCAGAATTATGTGAAAGAATAAACAGTCCAACCTTTCTTACAAAATTTGAAATAAAAGAGCGACCCACAACGACACAATGGGTTACGTTTTGGACATTTCAAGTATTAGATGTTTATTCAACAGCGAAAGCAGTAAAGTATGATTGCATAAAAGAAATAAACCCTTTGTTTACAGAACGTCCAACCACACAAAGGTTAGTATTTACAAAAACTATTTTGTTGGCACCGTCTTTATTATATGATGATGCTTGGCAAGAAATAACGCCTAGAGAATTAGATACTGTTAATGGTCTTTACACATTAGTTCTTGCAAATAATTTCCATCTATTACACAAAGCCAGAGACAACTGCATTAAGATCCGATAAAAATTATCAGTAAAATTTCCATATAATAAATATGTATTATGAACGATGATCCCAATCTAGAACTTATTCAAGGCAACAATCCTGCTAAAAATTTAAATCGCATACAAGATATGGATGAGAACATAAAGGCTGTTAGAGCAGAATTTATAGGAAAACCAGAAGTATGTCATATGCTTGTTGCAGAAATAATTAAGTTAAGAAGAGATCCTGATAATGTAATATCAAAAGATGGCTTTTGGTTCTTGCTAAATGAATATTTAGATGTTATACTAAAGCATTATGATGTTCGCTGGATTTTATCTATTTGCGATACAATAGTTGATATAGGTGATGAATTACAAAGTGCTATAGCAATGAACATGGTTCAATGTGTAAATGGCACTAACTTACATCATTCTATATTAATAAATGCTGTAAACGGAGATATAGATAGTAATAAACTAAGGCACGAATTAAAAGTGCCTACATGGGGCGGAATGATTACAGCAGATATACCTAACGGTGATATGATACATAATATGATGAATAGATTAGATGCTGTAATCGAACAAGATGAACTTTTAAATAAGATTTGGATTGCAATAAAAGACAGAGGTAGAAACGAATCTAATTTAGTAATGAATCATTTTTGTAATGCAAGTAATTTTGAACACCAAAGGAAGTATTTTAAATGATAGATATAGTATGTTTTAAATGGGGGCCAAAATTTGGTCCTGAGTATGTGAATAACTTATATCATGCAATACAAAAATATGTAACTGTTCCGCATAGATTTATCTGTTATACAGATGATCCTACAGATGTTGAATGTGAGACTAGAGAGTTTTTAGTAGACTTACCAGTATGGTGGTATATTATAGGACTTACTAATCCAGAGCATGAACATAATGATCAATTAGTTTACATGGATTTAGATACTATTATTACAGGAAACATAGATCACATTATAGGTTTAGATAAACCGTTTGCAACAATTAGTGACTTTGGTTGGCTATCAGGATTGCAAACTGCATATATTATGTGGAATAAAGAAATTAGAGATGCAGTATGGAAATACTTTACATCTAAATATGAGCCAAAAGATTATCCAAACTTAGATTGTGATTATACACAATGGGGCGGAACAAATCAATTTTTAGAAGAATGTATGGGTGTTGTTAGAATTAACAAAGACCCAAGACCTGCATTAACAGATTATATAGACCCTCCAGAGGTTGTTAGATTACAAGATGAATTTCCTAATGAGTGTGTAAGTTATAAAGCACAATCACTTGCAATGGTAAGAGAATTACCAGACGCAGTAAATATGGTATTCTTTCACGGCAAGCCACAACCACACGAAGTTGATCATACATGGCCTGCAGATAATTGGATAAAGGAGCATTGGTGTTAGTAGCAAGTTATACTAAATGCGGAGGCAGTTGGCTAACATGGATGCTGATCGATATTTTATACAAGCCTCCATTTTATTGTGACTTAGTTGACAAATCACAACTAGATTATTTTGTGCAAAAAACAGAAAAGCCATTAGACATACAACCAAACATTCATGTTTTTAGACATCCACTAGACGTAGTATGTAGTGCTTGGAATTATGTGTTTTTAACAGATAGACTACTTGGATTAGCAGATAATTTAGAACCACCAACAGAAGCACAGTTCTATGACAATTTTATAGAAAAAGGTTCTTTAATGTTTTTTCATGAAAATATAAAATACATGAGAGCATACCATTATGGTCAGTGGGCACCTATTCAAATTAAATATGAGGACTTACTGGAAAATCCTAAGGGACAATTAAAGAAGATTATAGCCTCAGGAGATATAGACGGTGCTATAAAAAAATACAGTTTAAAAAATTGCAAAGATAGAGAGAAACAAAAACAAAATCAATTTCTTCGGACTACAAATCCAGATTATAGTTTTTACTTTAAAGCAGATAAATTTTATTATAAAGAAAAAATGACACAAGAACAAATCGACAAAGGCCACGAAAAGTTCTACGACGTTATAAACAAACATTGGCCAGAGACACTTTAGGAGAAAATATGAAAGTATTAGTTACAGGCGGAGCAGGATTTATAGGCTCTTACGTTGTAGAAAAATTAATGGAAAGAGGACACGAACCTGTAATCTTTGATCATTACAATAGAGGAAATTATCCATGTCCAGTAATACTAGGAGATGTGAGAGATGAAGTTGCTGTAACTGAAGCAATGGCTCATGTTGACAGTTGGATACATTTAGCCGCAGTATTAGGAACACAGGAAACAATAGCAAATCCTAGACCAGCCGCATTAAGTAATTTAATGGGCGGACTCAATATGTTAGAAGCGGCGGCTCAATATAACTTGCCAGGAACATATATTGGTGTAGGTAACCATTGGATGAACAATCCTTATTCAATTACTAAAACAATGATTGAACGTTTTATAGATATGTATAACAATGATCGAGGAACCACAGTAAATATTGTTAGAGCCATGAATGCTTATGGTCCGAGACAAAGAGCAGTTCCACCATGGGGAGATTCTAAAGTTAGAAAAATTACACCCTCATTTGCCTGCAGAGCATTAGAAAATATGGATATAGAAGTATATGGAGATGGTTCACAAGTTAGTGATATGTGCTGGGTCGGAGATGTAGCACATGCTCTTGTTGTTGCAACTGAAAAAGCATGTGAAGGAACTGTTTTTCCAGAAGCAGTAGAAGTTGGGCCTAAAGTAAACAGAACAGTTCAAGAAATTGCAGAACTTATTATTAAACTTAGTGGTAGCACTAGTAAGATAATTAACTTACCAATGAGACCAGGCGAGATTGCAGGTGCTACAGTAAGTGCAAATGTCGAATCCTTAAGACATGTTGATATGTCAGATGAGACACTTATGCCACTAGAAGAAGGTATGCAACTTACTATTGATCACTTTAGAGAAGTAATTAACACCTAATTTTACGATAAATATAACTATGAAATGGTTATATAGCGGGTATGCCGTAGCAGTATCAATTGTTTTACTACTCGCACTTAGGGTATTTGACCCTACGCCATTACAAAGCCTACGTGGTCAAGTATTTGACAGTTACCAACAATTAGACGAAATACAACAAAGTGAAAATGTTGTAATACTAAACATTGGCGAAAAAACACTAGCAAAATACGGACAATATCCTTTTCCAAGACAATACTATGCACAAATGGTAATTGATCTTGCAACTAAAAATAGTGGTGTTACTGGTTGGACTATTATGTTTCCTGAGGAAGACAGGTTTCAAGGCGATGAAAGTTTTGCTGGCATAATGCAACAAAACGTAATGAACATTCCAGGTGCAAGAAAAAATCCTGTAAACGTAAATGTGCTAAGCCAAACACCTAGTATTAAAGGTGTAAAGTCAACAGGACCTCATATAGGCACAGGCACAATAGGACCTGTTCCTGCAAAAGACTATTTGCTCACGTGGCCCAACCTTGTAACAAACGTTCCTATGTTGGAAGTTGTTGCAAATGGTAAAGGAGTAAATGCATCAGCACCACAACCAGACAACCAAACAAGAACATATCCACTTGCTATTACTGTAGGAGATAAAATATATCCTAGTTTTGCAGTTGAAATGTTAAGAGTGCATACAGGCAAACCTAGTTATATAATAAAAACAAGTGAAATAGGAATACAAGAAGTTGCTGTCCCTCCTTTTGATCCCATAGTAACACAACCTAATGGAACAGCATACATACGTTTTAATAATACGTTTGATGAAATAGAATATGAGGGTGCTGAAAGCATACCTGACTTAATGGGCAAATGGGTAATAATTGGTGTTACAGCAGAAGGTATTGCTAACCCTGTGCCTACACCAAGAGGCAACTTATATCCACAGCATATACAAGCACACATGCTACAAAACTTTATAGATGGTAGTAACATCACCCGTAGCCAATTATCGTCGCTTATAGAACTTCTTATTGCGTCTGTGACTATGTTATTAGTGGCTTTAGCAGTATATAGACTACCGTTATTACTTACGGCACCTATTGCCCTAACTATATTAGGCGGAATAGCATACTTTAGTGTTTACAAATATACCAGCAGTTTAGTTTTATTAGATGCAACATTTCCTGTTTTAAGTGGATTTTTAGTATTTACACAGGCCGCATTTAATAACTTTTACAAACAGTTTAAATTACGTGAACAAATTAAGAAACAATTCGAACATTATCTTGCACCAGCAATGGTTAAAAAGTTACAAAAAGATCCAAGCCTATTACGTTTAGGTGGCGACACAAGAACAATGACTTATTTGTTTTCAGACATACGTGGCTTTACACCTATATCAGAGCAATTTAAAACAGACCCACAAGGTTTAGGTAAACTAATAAACAGGTATATGACACCAATGACAGATCTTGTTATGCGTAAAGAAGGAACCATAGACAAGTATATAGGTGATGCCTTAATGGCAATTTGGAATGCTCCACTTGATGTAGATAATCATGCTCAGTTGGCAATTGATACTGCAATGGAAATGGAAGTAGAGTTGAAGAAACTTAATAAAGAATTAAAAGCAGATGACTTAATGGAGTTAGGTGTTGGCATAGGTATAAACACAGGTGATGCAGTAGTAGGTAATATGGGTAGTAATCAACGTTTTGATTATACAGTTTTAGGTGATAGTGTAAACTTAGCGGCTCGTTTAGAAGCACAAACCAAAGAGTATGGAGTGTTCTTTATGTTTACTGAACATACATTAGGCCATATTACTACACCAGAAAATTTAACTATGCTAGATAAAATTGCAGTTAAAGGACAAACAGCACCAGTAACAATTTATACTATTTTAAATGATCACAAATATGCAAGAGTAGTAAACAGAATGGTTGATAGTTATCAAAACAGGGCATGGGCAGAGTGTTCACATCAAATAGAGATAATTAAAGATCATAACTGGAACGATACTTTAGCAGACCTTTATGCAGAAAGAATTAAACAACCAATGCCACAAGGAGATTGGGACGGTGTAGAAAGGAAAACATCAAAATGATTAATATAGATTCTATAAACAAAAGCAATGTGATTACAGAACCATTTGAATATATGTGTATAGATTTTGTTGATGCAGATTTTGTAAAATCATCATATAAAGAATTTAAAGAAAATTTTACTATACATGAACAATTTGATGAATTTAATATTTTACATCCACACCCTGTCCAGGAACATTTAGAAGTCTACAAACAACAGATTGTTGATAAAGTAAACGAAGTTTGGGATTTAGATATAGTTACTTGCACAATGTCAACATCTATGTTTGATAAAAACTCTAAACTTGATACACATAATGATTATAATTATGATGGTAATTTTTCTATACCTGCAAGAGGTATAATTTATTTAAATGATGAAAAAGTCTTTGGAACAAATATACACAAAGAGGAAAGAGCACCCGGAAAAGAAATAGGTGGTTCTCCAGGACAATTATTTTTATTTAAAGTATCTGCAAATAGTTATCATAGTGCAGGATTAGATATCAAATCTGATTTTAGAATCACATGCAACTGGCTTCTTAATAGAGAAGGTTCTCCTCACCAATAATTAATCTTCGTAAAATTCTTTATCCCAATCTCTAGTCGATCGGAAAAATAGATAGTATGCTCTAAAATCTTTTACTTGCTGTTTTGCATGAAATAGTTCTAACGGAACATCAGAACTGTTTTCTGTTAACGGAATAAAATAACGTTTTATAATTCTTTCAAGTTTTTTAACATCAGTATGTAAAGCATCTAATAAGATATTATTAAATTCTCTGTCTGTTATAAGATCTTTCAGCCAATAGTGATGCGGGTCATCAGAGTTATATCCCCTGGTGACTTCACGTGTCTGATAATACAAAGCACGAACTGGATTCATTCCCGGTCGATATAAGTTCATTACATCTTTAAACCAAAAACTATCATGTTCGGTATTTAGGTTTTTCATTACCGATGTGTAATCTCTTCTTAAAGCAGTTCTTAAGTTTTCGATATTACCTTCTAAATGCCCATAGTATTCTTTATGCAACCTAGTTGCAATTTTTTGATATTTGGGTGCTAGTTTGTCGAAGTATAACTCTTTAATTTCACTTATACTGTATGTGCCCTCTAGCAGAGAATGAGGTATTGTTTTCGTTCTCTGATACCGGTCAAGTTCGCTCTGTATTCGCAAGACATTAAAATCTATGATTTCGCCGTTGCCCATATTACTATTTATGATGTATGGATGGAAAGTATAGTATGTAGTTTGTCTGTGCCGCCATTCTTAGTAAGTGTCACTTTGGCACCATTGTGTAACGGCTGAGGCCATGTGCCTATATCTACCCAGGCATACCCGGCACTTTCTCCATTTAATTTTGGTGGCATGAATTCTTTTTCTACTACATATACAAAACTGTAGTAGTAAAACTGTTTGTCTTTGCTTTGAAATACATCTATTGGATTAAGTTTTTGTAGTTCTGGAACGAACCCAATTTCTTCTTCTAGTTCTCTTTGAATACATTCATATGGAGTTTCAGAGCCTTCTAGTATTCCTCCCCAAAAGCCCCATGTGTGTTTAAATCGTTTGTCTGAATTTCTTAACTGTAGAAAACATCTACCGGTATCTTTAGCAAGAAAAACGACGCCTGCCGCTGTAGTTTCCATTTATAATGAAAGTCTCCAATATCCTGGATTATATATTCCTTCATAACTACTTATCCAAGAACTCTCATGCCATCTATATTGTTTGGATGTATTACTATTAGTTACATAGCGATTATCTGTAATTGTAGATGCATCGAATACTACAGACCATTTAGTGCCATCGTATTGTATAATGTCATTTGACTCTGCGTCAACGGCCCAGTTAGGGTGTCCTGTTGCAGATATGTCCTCTGTAATTAGATATCTTTGATCTGTAACAGCCGCGGCCAATGTGCCATCTCCTGGATAGTTTGCTCTAGCATCTATAATTTTATCTACAGCAGTTAGTGTATTTGAAGGTAACGTATCAGTATCTAATGTAAATACCAGTGTTGTATCGTTGCCAGGCAATGCCGCAATTTTACCAGTTACCATATTTGTATCTGAATCAGTATCATTTGATATGTTTAATTTTAATTTACTTGTGGACGAAAGTTCGCCTTGCATTTCTATAATGTCTGCCCATTTCTTTGTAATACCTGCATTGTCTAATAGTATTGCCGTTGCACCAGTAATTTGCACATAATAATTATTAGGTGTAACAACTACTTCGGCCGTATCAGCAATATCTTTAAAGAAGTCATGATATCCTTCGTTAAATCCTAAGTTTTCAATACTACTTGTTTCATGTATATCTGCAACTATTTGTTGTATAATACTTTGACGTTTTACTTTTGCAGGAGGACTTAACCAAATAGGAACTGCAAAATTTAATGTTGCAATATCTAATTGTTCATCAACACCTGCAGGTATGGCTCTACTTGTCCAATTAATATCTATTAATTCTAATTCGTATATGTTAGTCCAATCCAATGGATTATCATTTTGTGATAACTGCAAAGATGGATTAAACAGAATAAGTAACTGTTCCATAATCTGCATTTTTGTATCAGTGTTAGTTGTCCATATATCAACGTTAATAGTTAAATTATATGGAACAGGCATAAACTTTTGTGTTGAATATAAATTACCTTGAACAGTATCATAAGAATTTGTTGCTGATTTATATTCACGTTCTGCAACTTGCTCGGTAACCATAAGGAATGGATCTAGTGTTCTATCTCTTGCAATCTGTAAACTTCCTATTGTTACAGTTATAAAAGGGGCACTATTAATAACGTTTTCTGAATTGTTACGCAATATGCTGGCAACCATTCTATTCATGTCACCATATCTACATGGAACACGATTATAATGTTTACCTTTTTCTGTGTTTTCTTCTACTTTAAAATTTGAGAATACTCTGATAAGTTGAATTAAGTATCTTTTCAACTGTTCATCATACCACCAATCTAAATTCTTGCCAGCCATTAGTTATCCGTCTTAGGCTTTACAGCCTTGCTTAAATTTGTTTTCTCTGGCACAACTTCACCATCTGTATATGTTACAAATGTATCGTTGTTTATAAATGTTTCTAATAAACTATTAGCCGCCGCCCAATTACCTGTGTAATCAGAACCAACATTTAGCCAACGTGTGCCATCTTTCTTAAATAGTCTATTGGGTGAAAAATCTGTTCTTAAGAAATAGTCACCATCACTGGTGCCACTTGTTGGAAATGATATACCACTTCCTACAACACTAACACCATTTGGAACTGAACCTGCATTAAATCCTATACCAGGTTTACCTGTTGAATCTTCAACGTATAAATGATCGGAATCAAGTTTAAAGTTATTAGGTATATCAAGTTCTGCTTGTTCTAATATTTTATCATTAATAATAATTTCATCTTTATACTTACTAATGAGATTTCTAAGGTCAGTTTCTTCTTCACCAGTGCCAAGTATATCTCTGTATTCTTGACTGTCTGTAATAGGACCAACTTTAACTCTCCATAAATGAGGCCACCAACGAGGATCATATCCTTCTGCGGGCCTACTTGCATCTGTAACAACAAAGTATCTGTTTATAGCATCATCACTACCTAAGAGTAAATCATCTCTAAGATGTGGAATTTCTAAAACATCGCCTGGCATTAATCTTCTGCCTAATGCTTCTACCATGCTTTCTATATGAAAGTTAAAAAATAATGTATCGTTTGCCAAGAACATACCAAATTGTGTTAAATCAAAGGAATCATTATCCCCTAAATTATACTGTGCTCTTAATTCAAATATATCTTTGCTATATTTTCTATCTCTGTTTTCTAAAAATAATAAATCTTGTATAAAAACTTCTGAATTATTGCTACCTGAACCACCTGGTCTTGTGGGATCTCCTGTTGCAGGAGTGTCCTGTATTCCTAAATATTTGTGTATATGAACACCTGTTCCACCTGCATGAAGGTGCTCTCCGACAATTCTATCAATGAATTCGAAGTCTTTGGTTTTTATTGGATTCCATAAACTTAATCTTGGCATACTACTATTTATCGGTTATGCCTCTTTAAGATGAGACAGTTCCATTTTCATGCCACAACAGTCAACGCAAGTAATACATTGTTTTGTTTTACCTTCTAAAGTCAATGAACCTTCAAAGTTACCGTTAATACCTGCGGGTAGTGTGCTTTTATAGTAAGTTGATGCTAATATTTTATAAATGTTATTAGTGTCTGATAGTATAATATCAGTATCTCCTAGCATATCTTTTAATTGTGTTTCACCGTAATTAAGTCTTGATCCTATAAAACAACAAGGATAAACACTACCATCACAGTCTAAAAATATTTCATAATGCTGATTTTCTGGTTGACTTGCAATACAATCTATGTCAATTGTTTTACCTGGAAACAGTTGATTATTATTGAAGTCATAAAATTGCTGGTTATCTAATACCTGCGTAGGAGCAACATCTGGATATTCTGGGTCTATATACTGATCTGTAGTATGCGGTTTTATTGTATATAACAATGAATACATGCCCATACTGTTAGGATTTCTATCATATACTGGTATTGTTTTAAGCATACCGTTAGGTAATTTAGCAAAGCCATATGGTTCTTTTAAGTTTACTGTAACACCAAATCGTTTACCAAGTGCTTCTATTTCTTCCCATTGATGTTCATTATGTGCAAATTTTAATGTATCAAATTGACCAAGACTGTGGCCACCGTTATTAAAATATGCTTTCATATTACGATAAAGATTAGACCATTTTACATTCTTTCTATAAATGTGATTAGTATCTTCTAATCCATCTACAGCAAAAATTACTTTACAGTTTGTATTGTGAAATAATTCTCCTATACTTTGCCAAAACTTTTTGCTTCTTGCACCACCATTTGTTCTCATCATTATATTAGTTGTTGGATTGCATTTTAAAATATATTTAAAAATATCAACAAGTTCTAATGCACTAGAAGGATCTCCTTTATTACCACAAAAGTTCCAGGCTAAAACTTTGGAACAAAAATCATCTCCAAGATATTCAGTAAAGTGTGCTAGTCCTAATTCTTTATCTGTAACAATATCCTTTACAGGTCCACCTTGAAAAGACCTTATGCATACAGGACATTGAGCATTGCACCTGTCGGTTGCTTCAACATGAACTGCTGTGATGTGATGATCATACATGTTATATACTTATCACTAAATCTTTAAAGCATATTTTTTTACCGATAAATATTGCAACAGGAGAGTTGGCTGAGTGGTCGAAAGCGGCACCCTGCTAAGGTGTTAACCGGGTAACTGGTTCGAGGGTTCGAATCCCTCACTCTCCGCCAGGAAAAATTATGTTTAGATTTATATACAAATACGATCATACAAACATGCCAGATGTTCAGTTGGCACAAGAGAACTATTCACTTGAAGAAATTACACAACTTCTTGAATGGAAAGATAATTATTCTCCAGAATTTAGTCACATCAAAGTAAGTCGCAATATGCAAGAACCTGCAGAACCTAATGAAATTTGTGTATTTCCAATTGACTTTCAAAGCACACCTATCGATAGTATAATATATAATGTTGAAAAAATATGCGGAGACGCAGAAACTTACTACCCTGATAATAAAAAAATAATTTTATTATACACTACAACAGAGCCTTTTTATTTTAGACAAGAAGATCATGTAGTATTAAAATTAGTAACAAAGTTTAAAAAATTAAATTTTGTATTAAGTGGCTCCGGGCATACACATATGACTCCTATAGGAGAAAAAATATTAAACATGCCTAATGTAAACTTTATTACAAAACTTTGGTATTTTGATAGAGTGCATTTAAATAAAAGTGTTAAAAACCATAAAGGTTATCATTTTTTAGATCAAGAACATGAAGTTCCAGAAGAAACACCTGACTATATTACATGTCCAAATAAGTTTTTATTAACAATGAGGAATCCAAGACCTCATAGACTTATTATGTCTTCACTTGTAGAAAACAACGAAACATTAAATGCAACAAGATACAGTAGAAACTGGTCAGCAAATAGTTTGTATATGTTAGACATGCTACAAGATGAAGAAGTAGGAAGACAAGAATCTACATATCAAACATATTTGATGTTTCACAGTTTAGATATGTTAAGAAAAGAAGTAGATAAAAATCAATACAGAACAATAATAGATACAACATTTAACTATTCACATGTGTTAGATATGGACAGCATTGCTGATAGAGGTTTGCCTGCTCCATGGTTGTATGAGAATATTAATATTGTAATTGTTGCAGGTGGCGAAGGAACAGGGTATGGTTATGCTGACGAAAAACAAATGATACCTATGTATTACAAAAAACCATTTATAAGTTTTGGTTGTAAGGGAATGAATGAAGAATTAGAAAAAATAGGATTTAATGTTTTTAGAGACTGCTGGAATCTTGAATGGAGCAACGCAGACAGTCTTTGGGAAAGAGTAAATGGTTGCCATGAATTAATGAAAGAATTACAAGCATTGTCTTTAGATGATATAGTAAAAGTTTTAGACAAAACAGGTGTCCATGTAAACCATAATTATAATCATGTAACAAAAGGAAATTTTAGAGTAAAAAGTAATGAAAATTTTTTAAGGAGTTTAGTAGATGCCTGCAGTTAGAGGAGCAAGACCAATAAGAAATAGTGAAGTCAAAGAATTTCACAACAGTATTACAGAACCCATGCCAGTAACTTTAGAACGGTATGCAAGTGTATGGAAAGAATGGATGAACTATTCAGACGCAAAAAGTTTAGCAGGATTAGATGATTTTAGGTTTGCTGACTACACACAAGGCACTAGCCAAACATTTGATCAATTTATTTTAAAGCATAGCAAAGACAGAGAAATACTTGTATTAAGAGGAGACTTTCAATATCATGCTTGTTTAGGAAAATATGTAGAGTTTAAATACGTTTCAGAAAGAAATCAGTTAGAAGAAATTTTAAAAGGACCAGGGTTACATGCACTTTTGATAAGTGCTCCATTTAGCGACTTTGGATGTATGCACCCTGACTTTGAAGAAATAATGAGAATATGTGATGTAATGGATATTCCTGTTTGTTTAGATTTAGCATATTGGGGAATAGCAAAACATTGTCATATAGACTTAGATTTTTTTCCTGCTATTAGAGAAGTTACATGTAGTTTGAGTAAACCATTTTTTACATTAGAAAATCACAGAGTAGGAATACGTTGGACAAGAGATTATGCTGATGATGGTATTAGTATGTTAAATGAAGTAGAAATGCAAAATAAACATAGTATGGCATTAGGTGTGGAATACATGAGGCATTTTAGTCCTGATTATAACTGGAACAAGTATGCAAAGCAATACGGAGACATTTGTGAAAAAGAAAATTTAGTTTGGACTGATACTGTAATTTTTGGTCTAGGTGACGATATTAGGCATTCAGAATTTAATAGAGGAGTTCATGGCAATTATAGAGTATGTATAAGTGAGTGGCTAGGCGATGTCTGACTTAAAATTATTTTCTGTAGGTGAGCAATGGGATTGGGATAGATATATCAATTTGCAAATGAACTATAATTATTTTGAACATGTTGCAAAAAGTTGTTTTAAAACAGAATACGATAAAGTAACTCATTATAATGATATAAAAGAATTATATAGGCACGATTCAAATTGTGATAT
>Ga0315330_10000337_pt1 | contig 28224 bp, 33 predicted proteins | sample M140m34915metaG_FD_203453 | JGI IMG/M metagenome (GOLD analysis project Ga0315330, IMG submission 203453) | Ammonia-oxidizing marine archaeal communities from Monterey Bay, California, United States - M1 40m 34915 | ecosystem: Environmental > Aquatic > Marine > Intertidal zone | place: USA...
GAAAACGCAGGTGCTACTTTAATGGCGATGTTTAAAGCATCCGCTGCTGCAGGTAAACTTAATGCTAAATACCCTAAATTATTAAAGAAGAAAAAGAAGGCTGAATTAGATAAAAAAATAGCCGGCTTTAAATTTGATGAAGAGAAGCAAAATAAATTAGATCAAGCTGAAGGTAAGTTAAAAGATGCTATCAATAAGAAAATTGATGCAGTTGACGATCCTGCTAAAAAGAAGGCAATGAGAGTTGCTAGAGATGAAAAAGTTAAGGCTCAGTTGGATCAGGCTAGCAAAAAACTAGACAGAAGTAAAGAAGACTATGCTAAAAAAATGGATAGAAATGTCGAAGATGCCCAAGCCAAAATCACTAAATTACTTGCTGATAACAAAGTGGGTGACGCTCCTTTAATTGCTGCTCAATGGGATAAGACTAAGATTAAGATTGATAGAGACACGGATGATTCATTCTTAAAGAAGGAAAGAAAGATAATGGACGAGTTTATCGAGGACGAAGAAAGAATTGCAAAATGGGAAAAAGCAGCCGCGGATAGAGTTAATAAAGAAAATAAAGAGGAAGCTGAAGCTGCTAAGAAAGCAGCAGAAAGAGCTGACGCTGCCCAAGCTAAATTAGATGCTGACATTGCAAATGCAAGTGAAGATGAAAAAGAAGCACTTGAAAAAGTTAAAGCTTATATGGGTGCTATTTCAGCATTTTCAGCAGCCACTTCCGCTGCAGCTGGAGATCCAGAAAACAAAGAATTATATAAAGAGGCAAAAGCAAAACTTAAAGAGTTAAACGATGCCTATGAAGCAATCGGTAAAAAAGATTATGCTCTAGCATTTGGATACGAGGGTGATTCTAAGGAAACTGATGTTGAAGCTGCTAAGCTTGAATTTAAAGAAAGAATAGCTTTAATGGAAGAACCTTTCGATGATATAGACGGACCGGAAGATGAAGAAGAAGATAAAACTGAACTAACTGACGAGCAAAAAGGTAAAATTGCAGATATGGAGAAAGATATTGCAAAGACAGAAGAGTTATTATCTCAAGCTCAAAATCCAGAAGATGGTTCAGAACCAGACGCAGGTAAGATTACAGGACTTCAAGATACTTTAAAGAAAAAAGAAAATAAATTAAAAGATATGAAAGCAGGTAAATTTGAATCAGTTGAAGTTGAAGAATCTACCGAAGAAGTTGAAGAAGTTGAAGAAGGTAATGAATTCGGTGCTGCAAGAGCAGAAGCAATTGCAAAAGGTGAAAAGACTTTTAAAGTTGGCGACGAAGAATATCCAGTAGAAGATGTTTCTAAAGAAGATGAAGAGAACGCAGAAGAATATGCTGAAGAAGAAGGTATTGCTACAGAAGCAGTAACTGAATCAAGTGCATTTAAAATGGGTTCTGTTTCAGACAGATTTAAAGCTCTAATGCAATAATATTAAAGAGAGCGCCTAGCGTTCTTTTTAGCAAGTTTAAGAAACTCCTCTCGTTGTTCGAGCAGGAGTTTTTTACATTTTTTACGAAAGTCAATTGAAGATTTCAAGATACGGCTATCTACCATTGGTGCCTCTAAGACATCATAATATTCTGGATGTATAAAATTCTTAAGATCGAAGTTCATAAACTTAGACTTAATAGGTTTAAGTGAAATAGCACAATACCAATCAATAGTATTATATGACCTCTCTAGTCCTTTCTCGTCTAGAGCTCTATCATTAACCATATCCCAATAAATCTTGGTGGAAGTTGTAGATTTTGGCCTCTGCATTTTTAAGACACATTCCATGAATTGATCGTCGTCAGACCATTTAGCAAGATTCCTATGATTTATTAGAAACTTTCTTAAAAATCTTGGTAAATGCTTTAGAACAATACCATATCTGTTTGCCGGCCAAGGCCCACCAGTCTTTCTGATAATTATCGCCATATACTATATTTATCTATGAAACATTTTAGCACTATGGTACTATAATAACTAAACAAAGTTGTATGCAATCAATAAACCAACTCTTTACCGAAAAGTATCGGCCTAAAAATTTAGAAGACTTAATCTTACCAGATAGAGTAATGTCTAAATTTAAAGATGGACTTGTCCAGAATATGCTATTTGCAGGCTCACCTGGAACAGGTAAGACATCTTGTGCTAAAGCTATAGTAAATCAATTTAATTTACCATATCTTTATATTAACGCGTCCACAGACACATCTGTAGATGTTATTAGAACTAGAATTATTGACTTCTGTTCTACAGTATCAATTATGGATGCTCCCGGCTCGTTTAAAGTAGTAATACTTGATGAGGTCGATGGTGTATCTGACCAATTCTTTAAAGCACTTCGTGCTACAATGGAGCAATTCGCTAGTAATTCTAGATTCATTGCAACATGTAACTATATCAACAAACTACCAGATCCTATTCTATCTAGGTTTGAAGTTATTAACTTTGACTTTGATAAAGAAGAAGAATCTGAGTTGACAAAGAAGTATATTAGAAGAGTTTATGATATTTGTAAGCAAGAGGAAATGACTATCGACAAAGAAGCTCTAGTTGAGTTTGTTAGACGTAATTTCCCAGATCTAAGAAGTACTCTAAATAAGTTACAAGGCTATAAAACACAAGGTACTAATAATATTACGGTAGAAGATGTTAAGAAATTTAATTCTGTATACAAAGATGTTTTTGACTTAGTATTCAATGAGTCAGATCCAGCTAAGAACTATCAGCTTCTAGTTAGTAATTATTCTAACAGAGTTGATGACGTTTTGCAATCGTTAGGTGAAGAATTTGTTGAATATATACAACAAGAACGACTGCAAAGTGTAAAGCATATCCCGCAAGTAATTATTTCGGTTGCTAAACATCAAGCTCAGAGAGTTCATGTTATAGACCCCGTAATCACAATGTTAAGTTGCGTTTACGATATTCAAGGAATTGTTAAAGAATAAACAAAATAATTGCCAAATAATTTTTCTATGTCAGATATTTTTCGTATATTAGTACTGGAAAGCATAAAAACATAAAATATGAAAGTGGGAAAACACACACTATTAATCGACGGTAACTACTTTGTCTTCAGTAGGTTATTCGTCTTGCCTAAGCCTAAGGGCGGTGCACTTCTACTCGGTGACGACAAACAGAAGTCTCAGTTCATGAGAAAACTAGCAATTGACTTTGCATCTGAAATGCGTAAGCTTAAGATGTTTGTCGATGATGTAGTTTTGACAGTAGACTCTAAGTCATGGAGAAAAGATCTTTATCCTGATGCACAATATAAAGGTACAAGAAAACAAAACAAAACCGTAGATTGGACAGCAGTCTATGAAGTCTATGAAGCATTCCAGCAGATTGTTGCTAAGAAAGGTGTAACTGTACATCAAATTCATGGTGCAGAAGCAGATGATGTTATCTTTGGTTGGTCAACAATGTTGAATGCCAGAGGTAAATCTTGTATTGTATGGACAGGTGACAGAGACCTTATTCAGTTAGTCAACTATTCTACTACAAATGACGCGCATACGGTATGGTATTACAACACTAAGAAATCTCTTTATGGATATAAAGGCTTTGAGCAAGATATGGCAGAGTCGGCCTCTAAAGACATGACAGAGGATGATATGATATTCAATATGGGTGGACAACACATGATGAGAGATGCATATCAAAAAGATATTATGGGTTGGGTAAGAGCTAACAAGATTGGTATTACAGAAATTGACTGTGATGAATTTATCTTCAAGAAAATACTTGTTGGTGATAAATCAGATAATATCCCTTCTGTAATCACATGGCAGAAGGAAATGAAGAATGGTAAACTTAGAAACTACTCTATCACAGATAAAACTGCAGAGTCTATCTACAATCAATTCATTAAAGAGTATAAAGACTTTAAGATTGACTACTTATTCTCATCAGAAGCTAAAGACAAATTATCCGATATTATCTATAGAGTTGTCGGTCATAGTTCCTTAACTCTAATTAAAGCTAATCTTACTAAGAATATCGGTCTAATGCTTTTACATAATAAGACTATTCCAGATCCAATTCAAAAAGCTATCTACGATGCTATTGAAAAAGATTGGGAAGGTGCATTAGAGAATAAAGAAGGTCTATTTGAAATGGATAAAATCCTAAAAGATACTGATTGGTTAGAAGGTGCAAAGAAAAACAATTTTGCCCCAGACCCATTTGTAGGTATGGATATTCCAGAAGAGAAAGAGCCTCCAATGAAGTTAGTAGGTAAAAAGACTAAAAAGTCTACTAAAAAAGATCCAACTAAAAAATTATTTTAATGCCTGAGCAAATCATGAATCTAAATGACTATCTTACAATTGAAGAAATATTAGCAGAAGCTAATGCTTATGGATTAAGGGCAGAAGTTCAAGAATGGGCTAATAAACTTATGAAAGAAGGTTATGATTATGAGGCTGCATATACCATGGCTTTTCATGAGTGGTGTAAGTAAACTTTACCACTTATTAATGTATAATCAATATGCTAGACGAAACTAAGTTATTTGACTTTGTGAAAATCATGTTCACAAAGCCAGCACACTACAAGAAAATAAAACAACACAATAAGAAGAGACATCACTTCATGATTAATAGATTTATGTCTATTAAATATCCCGCTAACGCTCAAATGTTTAATATCAACGGTATTAATGGTGGTAATGTAGTAGATAGTTGGTCAATGGTTGCTTCGAGATTCAAATCAGTTCCTAGATGGTTTTATACTAAAACTAAAAAAGCTAAGAAAAATACGGCGGATAAATATAATCCAAGTGATAGAGCCGTTGAGCTTTATATGAGTAAAAATGAAATAGGTAACCGTGAATTTGGTGAACTAAAGCTATTTGCTAAAGAACAATTATTCACAGACCTTAAAAAAATTGAAGAGCAAATAGATGTCTACAACAAATGATTATTTTACAGAGATAGTAGATGTTACTCTATACAAATATAACTCCATTGATTTAAAACTTTGGGGTATTATTTTGAGAGGGTATGTCGCTAAAAACCACGGACCAGATGCTAGTAGAGTGGTTTCGGTTACAGCGATGAAAGATTATCTTACTAAATATTTTAAGAAAGATATTAATAGATTCCATGCTGTAAGTGATACTAATATTCACAAAGAGGCTACTTCAATTTATTTTATTTGGCAGATATTTGAGACAATGCCAAATTTAAAGTATATTAGAGTTAACTTAAATACTAATTCTAGCTATAATAGAATTGTCAAAGTAGACCAGGCAAAAACTATTAAGTATGATATAAAAATTCTTAGAGGTTTTATTAGAACTTTTGATTTATTTCATCCTAACGAGGTTGAACTAGTAAATAGAGTCTTATATAAAGCTGGATTATTAAAACATAACCAACACTTTAAACTAATTAAAGTGAAGGATTTCTTAAGTCAATTAGATTTATATCTATCAGAAAACAATAATGCTGAGGTTTTCGGTGTAACAAACGCATTTATTTCTAGATTAGAGGGATATGAGTCTGATAATCCTGAAATGCTTTTAATCACTGATAAAGATTCAGATATATAATAAAAAATAGACTAAAATAGTCTTTACATTAAATGGTAACTAATTTTACTGCAAATCAAATAGGCGATCAAATTTTCGCTAAACTCCAAGAACCGTATTTAGATACACTAAGGGTTTTATCTTGGAATGTTTTAGCGGGAGTAAGCAATAAGAATACAATAGGTACTTTACAGATAACTGAAGGAAATACTGATGTTATAGGTACTGGTGTAGATCTAGACTTAGTATCTGGTGATAAAATTTTAGTAGGCTCTAATATTTTAGAGGTAAATGAAGTATTTACAACTACATTTTCAATTACACAGCCGGCTACGTTCTCTGCGTCTGCAGCAAAATGGTATAAAGTGCCAGATGCAAATAATAGATTTTCTTATGAGTGGAGATACTCTCAAGAAGGTACAGTTAGTGATGGTGGACAAATGTCAGAATTTAGCCCTCTTAACATTAATAATACTCCAGCAGATTTATTAGGTCATACTTTCGACCCAGCAAAACCACTTTGGATTGATATTAGAGCAGAAGTTACAGCTCTTTCAGATTTACATACAATTAGTTTATTTAGTGTAACTTTTGAATTAGAAACTCAAGCAGGAACAATTCAATCTTGTCCACAAATTTGTAATGATTGTACAGACCCATATTTAGATGGATGTACTAACATTGTAGTAGATTGTTCAGATCCTGTTTACAACCCATACAATTTAAGTAAACCAACTGCTATCTATAAAGAGATTACAGATCTAGCAGCAAATATGTGGGGTCATGAGACTAAATATTTTAGAGTAGAACCAGACAAGAGATCGAAAGATGTTGTCCTTATGGAATACTCGCTATATAATGTAAAACAGCAGGGAACAGTTAAGATTATGGTTCCTGATAATGCAATGCCAGAACAAACTTTCAATTTTGATATATTTGGTATGGGTTGGGAAGACTTTGAAATCCATATTACAAAAGGTCAGATGGAAGCTGCGTTTGGAACAGGTATTCCACCAAGAGCAAGAGATTACTTATATTTCCCTCTAATGAATAGAATGTATGAAGTTGCTTCTGTTTCTTTTGCAGATGAATTCAATATGGAAATGACTTACTGGAGAGTAATGTTAAGAAAGTACGAAGAGAGAACTTCTACACTAGTTGGAGACGATGCAACAGGACAAGCAATCCAAACAGAAATGGACGACTTAACAGTTGGCTTAGAAGAAGTATTCGGAGAAGAGTTGCAGGCAGAATATGCACAGACTAGTAAACCAGAACAATATCAAACTGTATTTAGTCCAGTAGGAGATGGAATTAGAGATAGAATCCACAATGGTCTAACTATTTCCGATATGGAAATTAGAAATAAGTGGACTATTGTATCTAAAAATAACTACGATCTATCTTCAATTAAAGACCAAGGTATTGAGGCTTTAGTTTACAAAAAAGTTTCTACTCTAGCAGCAGATGAAAATTTAGCATTTACAACTTGGTTCCAGCCTAATATGACTTCTAATGCTGGAGAACAAGTTTTATTTGATGGACAATTAGGTAATAAAGGTTTTAAGTTAGGACTTAATTCAACTAATATAAAGGCTTATATAAATGACCAAACATTCCAATTTGATTTTGGTGTTAATCCTACAATGGGACAATGGTATGGATTAGTATTCAACTTAAATAACACATACGGCCAAGCAGCATCTTATGTTTACAAGTTAAATTCAGCTGGTAATAGAACACCTAATATGCCTATTGAACAAACTTTAATGGAGGTAATGAATGTTAAGCATTCAATTACTGCAGCTGGTTGGGTAACAGATAAACAATACGCTCTAATGCCAGGTCAAATGAAACAGACTAATATTAGATTATTTAAGAAAACTATTGGTCAAGGTCAACATAGAAATATATTACAGCAATATATTGTTAGAGATAATCAGTTAGCTACTATTATTGATAACGCGATTCCATCAATTCAATTAAGAAGGTATAATCAAAGTAGATAATTATAGATATTCAGATCTAGTGGATTTTGCTAGATATATAGAATATAATATCATATTATGAGTGAAAAGAAAAAGACAATATCCGAACAAGCAGATCAAATAAGACAAGAGTTAGATGACCTGATTGGAGATGGAGTTATGGATGTGGAAAGCGATCCAGGTGATTTACCTATCCAGGCTAGACCTACAGATCTAGCACCAGTCGTAAATTATACAGAACTAAAAGCGGGTGCAACTAAGAAAGCACAGAAGACTATTACTTCTTTAATGAAATTCTATCTGGATGCAGATATTATTGAGAAAGACGAATATATTCAGGCTAAAAAGAAAATGGATGAAATGACAATGTCGTCATTAATATACCAGTTACAAGCCGGTGAAAAAGCACTAACCACTCTATTAGAAACAATTGACTCTGGTGAATTAGCACCAAGAATGTTTGAAGTTCTTGCAACTCTACAGAAGTCAATGTTAGATATTATTAAATCTCAGACCATGTACTTAATGGCTGCAGAAGAAGGCACGAAAAGAATTGCTAGAGATATTGAGATATATCAACAAAGAGCAAATCAATCAGAGATTGAAGGTGCGGGTGGAGACACTGGTAATAAGAATATCCAAAGAGGTACAAAAGATTTAATGGCTGCAATTCAAGCAGGTATTCACGGTGCATCTGAAGAAGAGGATATTGAAGACGTAGAACCAACAGAAGAATAAATGTCAGACGGAATAGGAGATAATAAATGGATTCCCAAAGAGGAAGGGCCACAGGCAGCCTCGGAGAGAATTGTCTGGTCTACCAGGCAAATCAACGACTTGTTGGTTGCTATGGACCAGGGTTATCGCCCTAAGATTAAGTTACCATTCTACGAGGGTAGACAATTTCTAAAGAAGGGTAATATAGTATTTGAATATACCGATGAGGAAATCACCGAGTTAGCTAGATGTGCCAAGGACATTGTCTATTTTGCAGAGAAGTATGCAGTAGTAATGACAGATGAGGGTATTCAACAAGTAAAGCTGAGAGATTATCAGAAGGTGATGTTGAGAAATTTTCAGAATGATAGATTTAATATTGTTCTTGCTGCTCGACAAATGGGTAAAACAGTAACAGCCTCTATTTTTAATGCATGGTATGTTACTTTTAATATGGACAAGAATACTCTGTTACTTGCAAATAAATCTGATTCAACAAAAGAAATTATTGATAAAGCCAAAACAGTAATCGAGAACTTACCGTTCTTTATGAAACCTGGTATTATTAAATATGATGTCATGAATGTGAGATGTGATAATGGTTGTCGACTAATAGGACAATCTACCACAGCAAAATCTGGTATTGGTTTTACAATCCATAACTTATACCTAGATGAGTTTGCCCACGTCCATCCATCGATTGCTGACTCTTTCTATGAGAATGTATATCCTACACTATCCTCGTCGAAAGTCTCAAGAATAACAATTACATCTACGCCAAATGGATTTAATAAGTTCTATCAAATATATGCTGCGGCAGATAGAGGTGATAATGAATATCTAGCGACAAGAATAGATTGGTGGCAACATCCAGATAGAGATGAAGAATGGTATGAAAGAGAATTAGCGAACCTAGGTTCAATTGAAGCATTTAATAAACAGTATGGAAATGAATTCGTCAGCTCATCTAATCTCCTATTAGACCCAGTCGATATGAAGAAGATGAGAAAGAGAATGAAACCTTATGTCCATCATGAGTTCGATCAATTTGACTATATCTCTATTGATACAAAAGGTTTCTTAGAGTGGGACCCAGGATTTGATATTGATACATGCAAAGATTCAGAAAACTTTTGGATATTCTCAGTAGATATTGCAGAAGGTAATGGTGGTGACTCATCGGTAATTAATATCTTTAAGGTAGATGCCATGAATAAAGATGAAATCCAAAATGTACTGAATGCTGGTGCGATGTATGATTTCTTTAAATTTACACAAGTAGCTAGATTTAGATCTAACGAACATGTAATTGAAGATTTCGCGAAAGTACTTTATACTCTATCGGTAGACATATTCTACTCAGAGAACGTAAAGATGATTGTGGAATATAATACTTATGGTACAGTTCTATTCCAATACCTAAGAAGTATTTTTCCACAGAGAAATGATTTTGACGATGAAATGATAGTTAAATTTAAACATCGACATGATGCAAGGACTATTAAACCAGGAATCAAACTAAAATCTGACAATAAAGCTATCTTTTGTCAGAATTTTGCCAAGTTATATAAGATAAATAGATTAGATTTAACTGATGAAGTAACAGTAACAGAGGCGTCTCTATTTGGAACATTACCTAATGGAAGTTATGGTGCTCAAATGGGACACGACGATGTGATTATGACATGTATTACTGCTACCGAATTTTTTAACACGACAGACTATGCAGATTTTGTAGAAGAGCTTCTGGATTTCATAGATCCAGACCTTCACGATGAGATGGAAAAGATACTATTTAAAGATAATGACCAGGCCGGAGATTTACAATATGATATTTATGACCTATTGAAATAAATTTACGAAAGCATAGGGATATATAATAAAAGAATTAAAAAATAAAAACGAACAACTATGGCATTAAGTCCTCAATTATTACAGTTCAAAAGCTCAGGCGTATACCGTCTAGAGTTTGACAAGTCACAAACCGTAAACATCCCTGCGGAAACTATTAGACTGGTTGTAGGTAGATCTAAAAAAGGTCCTTACAATACTCCAGTATTAATAGAAGATGCAGAACAATTTGTACAAGTATTCGGTGGAATTGACAAGTCGTTAGAAAAGAAAAATATGTTTTTCCACAGATCAGCGTTAGAAACTCTATCTAGAGGTCCAATTTTGGCTCTTAACTTGACAACTGCGGATGATAACGATAAAGTAGCAATTTTCTCTCCAGCTACTAACTCTTCACAAGAAGGTTTATCATCAGTACCAGTAAATGGTTCATCTCAGTTATTAAAGAAGTACAGTGATGTATTTGATACAGACAAATTTTGGAATCCTTCAGATGAGAAATTATTAGCTGCTGCGGCACAAGACACAAACCACGCTATTTCATTTGTAAATATCAAGCAAGATCCTATCTCAGTTATCGTAAGACAAGCTGGAGATGTAAGAGGTTTTGAAGTTTCTGCAAGAGAATGGTACGGTGAAGCAAACATTCCAGAAGGAATTGAAGCTGATGAGTACGTATCAGACTACATGGTAGATGTATTTGTATTCAAAGGTAAATTTGATGCACAAGCATTAAATAACGATCCAACTTACGGAGAGTTCTTTACTTCTAAAGGTTTAACAAAAGATCAATTAGCTAAATTCGTTGGATTAAGAGAAGTGACATTATTAGCACAATACTCTGGTTCATTAATTCCAGAATTTATGGATAACGAAGGTAGATTATTATACATTGAAACTTTAATTAACATGGAAGCAAGAAGAACAGGTTTATTCTGTGCTATTCAAGAAGATGCACTTCCACAAATCGACCTAGTAGGTAATGGATTCAATGTATACCAAGATTACGAAGTACTTTCACATAGAGTAGAACAAGTTGTAACTCCATTAACTGCAGATTTTACTGCATTCAATGGTAAGACACAAGTTGATGGTTCTACAATGGTTATTTCTGGTGATGCTGGATTTACAGATGCTACTTTAGCAGGTTTACCAAATCCAATTATTCCAGGTAAATTCTTACAAGCAGCACAAGCTGATGAGTATGTAAGAATTACAGCTATTAACAACCAAGCAGGTAATAAAGTAGAAATCGTAGCAGACGGAGCAATCAGTCAGCAAATCGGAGTTTATGAAGAATATACAGATTCTACTGCAGGTGCTACTTGGAATGCAGATGTACAAGTTAGATTAGATGACAACGGAAACTTAGTTTTCGCTGCAACTCCTGACGCAGTAGGTGATACATTACTAGCTGCAGGTGCAGGTGGACCTAACACATTCTTATTATCAGAAAATTCTGGTGAATATGTAGGAATTGGTGCAATCAACGATACTTATACAGATAGTGTATTTGGTGGTGGTGCTTACTTAGTTTCTCCATCAGGTTCATTAGGTTTCTCATCTACATTAGTTGGAAACGGAACACTTCAAGCTGGTGTTGAATTTGGAGGTAAGAAACAAGCAGTAAATGATAACTTCTCTATTAATAACATCGAGTTAAACGCTAGAGCAGTTGCATTTGAAGCTGGATGGTCATTCTTAGACCTAGGTGCTGGTGTATTCAAATTCTCTAAAGATAACGTAGCTACTGATACATTTACAGACAACATTAAAGTTGGTATGTATGTACCAGGTGATAACGGAAAACTATCTAGAATTTTAAAGATTGTAAAATCTGTTTCTGGTGTTACTACAATTTATGAGTTTACTACACATAGAGCAGTATCTAACGCGCCAACATACGCACTTAAGAGATACGAAGACGCTGCAGGTGTTTACAAAATGTTCCCATTAGATGGAGCATCTCAATCAGATAAATTAATCGCTGATTTACTAGGAGCTATCAAGCCAGGTACTGGTTTAGGTAACGCATTAGTAGATAAAGATAATATCACTTTCAGATATGTTATTGATACATTCGGTTCTTTAGAAAACGGTGGAATCTTGAATAAAGAAGAATTAACTTTCTTATGTAAAGAAAGACAAAATGCTTCTGCAATTCTTAACGCACCAATGATTAAAGAATTAAAAGCTTCAACTAATCCATCATTCTTAAATGAATTAACAGGAGCTTTAGATATTAATAATGTAGCTACAGGTGGTAACTTAAACTTAAACCCAAGCGCATTATATACTTTACCTTCAATTAATGAAGGTGCAACTTACGGATTCTATTACGGTCCAGGTTTAAATGTTATTGAAAACGGTAGAACTAAGGTGATTCCACCAGCTGCTTATATTTCAAATAACTACATTGACAAATTCTCTGATGCTCTGCCATGGTCAATCATTGCAGGTCCAAGAAGAGGTGTTGTTGGTGGAACTGGAGTACAGTCACTAGAATTTGCATTCGACAAGAATGACAGAGATGTACTTGAGCCATTCGGTTACAATCCAATTGTATTCGAAAGAGGCGTAGGTTTAACAATCAAAGGAAACAAGACTGCACAACAAGGAATTCAGTCAGCTCTTTCTTCAGCTCACGTGAGAGAAGTATTAATCTTCATTGAAGACGGACTAGCAGAAATCCTTAAGAACTACCTATTTGAGTTCAATACTGCTCAAACTAGATTAGAGATTAAAACTTTAGCAGATAACTTCATGGAGTCAGTTAAGAAAGACGGTGGTGTATATGATTACAGAAACATCATGGACTCAACTAACAACACGACTGAGGTTATTGATAACAACATGGGTATCTTAGATACGTTCGTTGAACCAGTTAAAGGATTAGAGATTCTAGTATCGAGAGTAACAGTACTTAATACAGGAGATATTGCATCCGGAAACTTTGCGTAAAAAAAGAGAATATATAAACTAAATAAAGAAAATAAACGATATGGCTTTACCACATTATTCAGAAGACCAAACTAGTAGAAAGGGTAAGAACTTTGAACCAGTACAGGCTAACCTATTCGAGGTAACTATTTTACCACCGGATGGAGTGTCAGGACAGGAACTATTCTTACAACACATTAATTCAATCGCAGGTTTGGAATCACTTCATAGAGAGGTAGCAGCTATCGAGCAAAAGTATAAGTTCTCAACTAGATCTTACGCTGGAATGCCTGATGGAACTGCTGTTGACGTAACTGTTAACTTCTCATTAAACTTAAACGACTCAAACGAGGCTTACATTTACAAGTCTTTTAGAGAATGGTACAGAAAACAGTACAACCCTGAGACTGGGGAATTAGGTCTTAAAAGGGATTATGTTGGTACAATTGTTATCGTACAGTTTAACAGAGCAGGAGATATTTACAGAAAAGTAACTCTTGATGATTGTTTCATGACCTCTGGACTTGGATTTACAGGTGAATTAAACTATGAAACTGCAGATGCAGCTACATTAGAAGTAACTTGGAGATGCGATGTTTGGAATGAGGAACTAAATTAAGAATTTAATTTAATTAACAAAAAAGAAGGTGTTTATACGCCTTCTTTTTTTAACCAAAGAAAATATAATATAATATTCAGTTAATAACAGATTATGAGTGACAAACTAACAAAAAAGCTTCAGGTACTTTTAACTGAAGGTGAGGTACGCGAAGTCAATCGAGTCATTTTAAATGACGCGCTTGAGCAAGAGCAACGACCAATATCTGTAAGCGCTTTTATTAGAAATTTGATACAAGATGAGTTATCTAAAAGAAGCGTAGAACAGAAATCAATAATTAAACAAACACTTAAAAACCTAAAAGACAAATAATATGAGTGACGAATTAAACAAAATGGACCAAGAGCGAGAAGCTGCAGCAGCTAAAGCCCTTGATGCAAAAGACAAAGCTAACACGTCTAATACAGATACGTCTGAGAAAGCTGATGCTATGACAGCAGCTGTAGACAAAACTGGTTTAGGTAGAGTTAATATGGACAACTTTGGTCCAGAAATAGCTAGACCTTCAGATGAAGTATTAGGATGGCATGTTTTGGATTTAGAAGATTTACCATCTAAAGGTAAATTTTATCCAGCAGATACAGTTATTAAAATTAGATCTGCTAAAGCTGCTGAGATTAGACACTTCTCCACTATGGATGAAAATAATTACATCGATATGGAAGAAAAACTAAACTCTATTGTAGAATCCTGTTCTCAGTTTAATGCTGGTGACAAGCGAATGTCTTACAAAGATATTTTAGAAGAGGATAGAATTATTCTATTACTTTCTATTAGAGATCTTTCTTTCCCTGAGCCAGAGAATAAATTAATGCTTAAGGGTAAAACTGAAAAGACTAAGAAGACTGTTGATATTGAATTAGCAGTAAAGAATTTAATACCTTCAGTTATTGATGAGCAAATCGAAAAGTATTATTCTGCAAAAGAAAGAACTTATGTGATTAAAACTAAGTCTGCAGGTACTTTAAAAATGAAACCACCAACAATTGGTATCATGCAAGAGATTACTCAATATCTTAAAGACAGGCAAGAAAAAGACCAGGACTTTGATAAAGCATTTATTCAAGTACTACCTTATATGCAAGATGATTGGAGATCTTTAAATTTACAAAAGATTTTCACCATGGAAATGGAATATAAAGGTTGGAACGAGAAAAAGTTTATGGTGGTCTACAGACTAGCTGAAAGAATGAAAATCGGTGTACAAACCGAATTAGAAACTACCTTCGATGGAGAGTCGGCGAAAGCCCCTCTTGACTTCCCAGGTGGCATCAAAAGTCTTTTCATTATTTCAGATCTCGCTGGAGAATTACTTTAAGACTAAGTTCTATCTGGGTATTCATCTCCGAATGCAACCCTCTGAGATTGAGAACATGTATTACTACGAGTATTGGTATTATGTGAAGAACCTCTCAGAGTACATTAAGGAGAAAAACAAAAAACAAGGGGACCAACAAGAACAACAGAGCAAACAGATGTCATCAATGAGATCTCAATACGCTCCAAAGATGCCTAAAACCCCAAAACTCTCTACGCCATCGCTAAGAATGCCGAAGATGTAAGAGATATATAATATAGTAATAAGGAGCACCACTTTTACAGTGGTGTTCCTATGTACTTAAAAAAATCTACAAGACCTAAGTGAATAAGTTTTTAGAAAATGCCTTTAGCCGCCTAGGTAACCAAGGCGACGTTTTAGGGCAAGTTGCAGAAAACACTCGAGAAAGTGCTGATGCAGTTGCAGTTGGTGGTGATTTATATGAAAAGGTTAACGAGTTAACTAAAGCTGTTTCTGCTATCCAAGAAGGTGATGGTGGAGGTGGTGGTCTTAAAAATGCAATGGCAATTGCATTGGTGGCACCTTCTATGGAACCACTTGGTAAAGGTCTACAGTTTGTAGTAGATGCAGTAAATAATCTAGAAGGTACTGGTGATGAAATAAAAGCTAAGACAGAAGCCCTCGTCGGAGGTCTAACCATGTTAGGCGACGTAGGTCTATCTATTCTTAAATTTGCAGGTTATCTTGCATTAGCAACACCACTTTTAATTATTGCAGCACTAGGCTCTCCGCTTATAGCTATTACATTATTTGCGCTTACAATGGCAATTTCTATGTCTACTAAAAAACTAGACGAGAAACAATTAGAGAAGGTTCAAATGCTTGGAGATGTAGGTAAATCAATACTTATATTAATGGGTACTTTAGCCCTGGCATCATTGATAGTTCCTTTTGCTATGAAAGCCCTAATACCAACACTTGTTATATTTGGTGCATTTGCATTATTAACTATGATTCTCCCTGAGAAAAGAGTAGACCAGATAGAAAAGGTGGGTGCTGGTATGTTAAAAGTTGCTTTAGGTTTAGGTGCTATGGTATTAGTTCTAGCCTTAACAAGCCTTATTATTGGTCCTGCTATTAAAGGTGCTCTTGGAGCTATACTTATAGTATCGGCAATCGGATTGGCATTTTACCTATTAGATTCATTTGGAGTTATAGATAAATTAGAGGATGCTGGTAAAGGTCTATTATTTGCCGCAGGTGCTATTCTAGGTCTAGGTATCGCATTAGCTCTATTTGATATAATTACTCCACCTCTAGATGTTTTAATTAATATAGGTTTAGTAGTTCTAGCAGTTGGTCTAATGTTTGGACTAATTGGTATGTTCGATAAACAAATTTATGGTGGTGCTAGAGCATTAGCATTCGCAGCATTATCTATTTTCGTAGTAGGTCTTGCACTTCTATTCTTTACTAAAGTAGTAGGGGCTAATATGGGAGGTCAAGATCTTGTCAATTCATTCGTACCTCTATTATTAATTGGTGCTCTCGCTTTAGCATTCGGAGTTGCAGGTATTTTCAAATCTCAAATTATGGGTGGTGCCGTGGCATTAATGCTAGGAGGTGTCGCATTGATAATTATGGGAGTTGGTGTTATGCTTATGACAAAAGCACTAGGAGATAATCCATTTACTAATTTAGCAGCTATTCTAGCAACTGTTGTAGGTTTAGGTCTGGTATTTGGAGCAGCTGGTATACCAGTAGTTGCAGGATTTATTGCACTAGGTGCTGGTGCATTAGTAATAGCAGGTGTTGCACTTATTACAATTGGTGCTGGACTTATGATAATGTCTAAAGCATACGATAAATCTAAGAAAATGTTAGAACCTGGAGACAATGGTAAACCAGGACTAGTTAATATATTAACTGCAATTGGAGATGGAATGGTCATGTGGCCTTGGACTGCAGCTGGTATTCTATTAGGTGCTGGAGCTCTAACAGGAGCTGGTATTGCACTTATTACAATCGGTGCAGGTCTTGGTAAGTTTGCTAAAATAATGTCATCAGGAGTTGACCTAGGTAAATTAGGTGCTGATATTTCTCTAATGATTGGTACGTTAGCAGTTCCATTCCAGAAAATTGGAGCTGGTGAAGAGATGGAAGTTCTTGATGCAGATGGTAATAAAACTAAGGTTAAATTTGGCGGTGGCTCAGGAGGTTTCTTCGGTTTAGGTGGAAGTAATCCAGTCGCAATGGGTATTTCTTCAGTACTTAGAATGGGTACTGCACTCTCTAATATTGCTGGAGGCGTACAGAATATGGCGAACTTAAAGTTCCCAACAGGTTTTGATAAAGAAGGTAAAGCTACAGGCTTTGAGACTATTGGTGGTGATGCATTTAAGAAAGTAATCACTAACACAATGATGATGGTTGGTTCACTTGCAGTTCCTTTTGCTCAAATAGGAGCAGGTGGTAAACAGCTTATTAATGGCCCTAACGGTCCGATGATAGTTGACTTTGGTTCTCCTTCTCCTGGAGGTCTAATGGGCTTCTTAAAGGGTGGAGGTGCAGTACAGAAAGGTATTAAGGCTGTAATGAACATGGGACAAGCACTCTCTAATATTGCTGGAGGTGTTCAAGATATGGCATTACTTAAATTCCCTCTAGGATTTGATGCTGAGGGCAAAGCAACAGGCTATAGAACATTCGATGAAGCAGCTGCAGCACAAGTTACTGCAAATACTGAAATGTTAGTAGGTGCATTAGGAGGTACATTCGCTTCAATTGGTAGTAATCCAGATGCAAATGACGGTTCATGGTGGGGTGGTAAATCCACTATTGAAAAAGGTATCGAAATTGTTGCAGGTATTGGAACTCCGCTACTTAACTTAGCGAAAGGTGTACAGGCAATGGCAGATCTTAAATTCCCTATCTACGATAAAGATGGTAATATCACAGGCTATAATACAATTGAAAGTGCCGAAGGGTTAGAACAAAAGGTTGGTAAGAATACTAGAATGTTGATTCAGGCTCTAACAAGTACTCTTACAACAATTGGTGCAAATAATGAAGGTTCTTCATCTTGGTGGCAAGGTGCTACTAACTTTGAAAAAGGTATCGAAATTGTTACTATGATTGGTGAACCATATAAAGTACTTGGTGAATCTGTAAAAACTATTATAGAGACTGTAGGTAAAATGGATTCTAAAGCGTTTGCTGGTAAAATGCAAGATATTATTGGAGTATTTACAGGTGATGCTGCAATGGCGGCAGATCCAATGATGCTTATGTTTAAAAAGAATTTTGTAATAGCAGTTGGTGAGGCATTTGAAAAATTAGGAGACTCTGTTCCATCTATTACAGATGCACTTATGAAGTTTGAAGTAGAAAAGGGACGTGGATTCTTTAATGCATTCGTCGGACCAGTTACTGAAGGCGATGAAACTGCAGGTTATATTGCACAAGGTGCAATGTGGAAGGCTATTGGAGGTGCAATGGTATTAACTAAAGATTCTATGCCAGGTATTACTTCGGCTGTTAATGAAATGGACATGGATAAACTAGTAGAATCTAGAAAAATGTTCGAAGCACTTGCAGTTCTAGGTGAAGGTGGAGATCCTGGTGATATACTTGCACAAATGGGTGAATCACTTGAAGAGGCACTTCAAAACTTAGCAGATATGTTATCAGAATTTAAAGGTAGTGTAGAAGAAGGTGTTGCTGCTCAAAGTGAAGCAACTGGTGGATTGACAGGAGCTATTTCTAAACTGAATCCTCTTAACGCATTAAGAGGCGGTGGCGGTTCTAGTGGTGGAGGTGATAGCGACGATGTTGTTAGAGCAGTCAAACAACTACAGTCTGCACTTATTTCTCAAGGTATTAAGATTAAGAGTAGCGGCGGTTTCTTTGGCTAATATATAATACATGATATACATCTGTGCACAGCCATCTACATTCTATTATGCATGGCAAATTGATACTATGATACTCTCATTCTCAAAATGTGGAGTAAATTTATCCTCGGTACATATTGTTTCTAATGATATAAATGACCCTCATTTTTTAAAAGTAGATAGAAAGTGGTCTAAACATGGTGTAAAATTTTCATATTACCATGATACTAGAGAAAACGTAAAGTATATTTCATCAATAAGACCTCATCTTCTAGAAAAACATTGGAAAGAAAATCCAGAGCTTGTAAGTAGTTCTATTTTCTATCATGATTGTGATATTGCTTTAACTAAGCCTATTCCTGACTTGTTACCAAAATTATCAGAACAAACATGTTATGTTTCAGATACTATAAGTTATGTTGGAGCTAAATATATTGAATCTAAAGGCCATGGGTTACTTGATGAGATGTGTAAGATTGTGGTTATTGACCCGGGTGAAGTAGTGGCTAATGAAAATGGATCTGGAGGTGCTCAATACTTATTACAACCAGGTATTGATAGTAAATTTTGGTCAAAAGTTTATACAGATTCAGAAAATTTATTTGATAAAATTAGTACAAGATGTAATCAAATTAAGAAAGAGAATCCAGATTGGCATGAACTTCAAATATGGTGTGCTGATATGTGGGCAGTACTTTGGAATCTATGGAAAGAAGGTTATGAAACGGAATGCCATGAAGATTTAGATTTCACATGGGGAACTAGTCTAGTAGATCTTTGGGATAAAAATGCAATTTATCATAACGCCGGAGTTACTGGACAGAGTGATGGAGAACCTTTCTATAAAGGAGCATATATGCACAGAGATCCAATTTTAGCTCCAAGACCAAATGATAAATGGGCTTCACAGAAATACTATGACCTAGTAGTAGAAGCATGGAATGCTACCCGAAATGGTGAGATTAAGAAACAAATTATACGTAAACGTGTATAATACATAAATTTATTTATGGTAATTAGCACAACATCCCGGTATAAGAGTTCAACTATTGATTCTGCAACATATAACTTTGCAGATAAAACACTAACCATTAATTTTAAATGGGCAACTTATGTCTATGAAGCAGTTGATTCACATACATGGGATAAATTTAATATGGCAGATTCTCAAGGCAAGGCACTTAATGAATTTATTAAAGGTGAATTTGAATATGCTAAGTATGAAGAAAAAGCACCAGGTAGTCTATTAGATGAATTACCTCCTGCTGACTATCAATTAGATAATTAATATGATAAAAAGAATTTTAAAAAGAATTAAGAAGTGGCATGACTATTGGTCATGGATTGAAGAGCAAAGGATGAAAGCTGCAGAATATACAGGCAGTGCAGGTCCTCTTTTATGATTGTTCCCTGGTCGAAACAACAAATATAAAAATTAAAATTATGGAACAATTATTATTTTTTGGTTTAGGTGTTACATCGGTTTTTGCAGTAGCAGGGGTCGTTGCGATGTTTAGGTCACAACAGAAAATTGCAGATATGCAAGCACAAGTCGATGATTTAGAAGCATGGCTTGAAGACACAAACGATTCAGTTCAAAAAGAATTGGATGAATTAGATAGACAATTAGATTCTAGATTAGATAAACTAGAATCTAGATTTGATAGCAGGTTTACAGACCATGCATCCTTTGTAGATGGAATCCTTGAATCCGTCGATAAAGTAAAAGCAAAACTCAAGGAAAGAACGGTATAATAATATACAAGACCAGGGAACAATTATGAAAAAATTAGCAGTAATAGGAGGTATTAGCATGATGACAATGGCTGGTACTAATATGATATGGCATAAGCAAAAATTAAATCAGCAAAATATATTTAATCCAAACACTATAGCTTTAGCAAGCGGTGGATTTTTCTTAACAGTAGGTTTGACCTATAGATTTTAAATATGACTGAATACCAACAATCAATAGAGAACTCTTTTCAAATTTTAACAGGACAGGCAACTATAGAAACTATTTGTATAGCACTAACTCTTCATTTTGGAGGTGAAGATGTTCCAGATGTATTTCCTATCTTTTTTATAGAACCTGGAACAACTCCAGATCCAGATCAAATCGATAGTATGATTGACCACTTTGAATTCTATGAAGATTATGAAAAATGTGCATGGTTATCTGACTATAAAAAGAAACTTTAGATAAATGGAAAGTATAAACTATAAATATACTCAAATGACAAAGGCAAGTATCGTACAGAAATTATTAGATAAAAAGCAAATTACTGCTGAGGAAGCTGTGGTTCTTCTTAAAGAGGAGACGTATAACATACCTTCATATCCAATGTATACTCCTAACCCATATTACGATACTCCTAATACAACACCACCTCCAGTTTGGTGTCAAACTTCAACCGAAGAATAAATTTCAAAACTATATTTCCATGAAAAGGTCGAGCAAGCCAGAGAAGGCCCAAGATCCAGACGTAGATCGTCAGCGTAAGCTTCATTTTAAAAAGAAAAAGAGAAGCAATAGCGAACCTCGTATTAATCTTAAAAATATTAAGTCAATTACAGACTTAGATGAGTACGATGAATACGACTATTAATCATAATAATGACCATATTTACTGGGAAGATAGTTGGAATGTACAAATTGAAACATCAGACAAACATTCTATATAACTATTAAATCAGTTATTATGCCAGAGTTAGCGGAACTCAAATTTACATCAGATTACGTTAATCAAGTATCGGAAGGTATGACTTATATTGGAGTTAAAAAGAATCCAATCCATAAGTGTGAAGATATTGACCAAGAGTATTTCAACAATCAAGAATTTAATATTACTTCAGAATCTAGAGGTAAAGAGATGGTTCTTACTATGGAAAGAAATCAGGTACAAATGCCTATTCAATTTACGATGGGTATGACAGGTCATTTCAAAGTTACAAATACCGGCCAAGAGCCAAAACATACACACTTATTCTTTTACAGATCAGATGGTACTACATTATGTTTTGTAGATGTTAGACGTTTTGGTAAATGGAAAGTAGCTCAAGATTGGAACAAGAAGAGAGGACCAGATCCAACGACAGAATACAAAGCATTCTGGGACAATGTAATGACTAACTTAACAAAACTGAAAAAACCACTCTATGAAATGCTGATGGACCAAAAATACTTTAATGGTATTGGTAACTATCTTAGAGCAGAAATAATTTATAGAGCAGGTGATGTTGACCCATTTCTTCCAGCAGGTATGCAATTCGCAAGATACCCAAAACTATTAGACCTATGTAGAGATATTCCACTTCTAGCCTATGCAAAGGGCGGCGGTGCAATCAAAGATTGGGATAATCCATTTGGTGATAATGCAATTACTGAGAAGTTTATGCTTTGTTATGGTAATAAGACTATGTCAAAGAGAAAGGATAGAAATGGTAGAACATTCTGGTACGACCCAAAGTGGGATGATGTACCAACAAGCAGAGAAGATTTAGTAGAATATTTATATGAGCGCAGCGGACTGGTTAGATAAAAACGAATGGCCTGAAATGCACATCTATTCAGATGCTTTCTCACACCATACACTGTTGAGTAGGATTATGGAACAATATGCTAGAGAATATCATGCTAAACAACTAGAACAAGCTAGAAAAAAAGAAGAAACAAAATTTAAGAAATTCCTGTAATGGCTAAAAAAGAAAGAATACAGAATTTAATTGTCATCGGACATCCTGATGAAAAATCATTCTGCTACAATGGTATTTTTAAAACGATTAAGAAAACACTATTAGAAGAGAAAGGTTATCTAAATGAAATTGAAGTTATCGATTTATATAGAGATAGTTTTCAAAGACCTAGAACAGATCTAATTGACAAGTATAAAGAACTAGTAACTTGGGCAGATCGAATTTACTTTGTCTCACCGGTTTGGTGGTTTAGATTAACGCCAAGAATGGAGATATTCTTTGATGAAGTACTCACTCCAGGCTATGCATATAACTTTGTACCAGTGGTAGGTCCGTATGCGTATCCCAGACCTTTTCTAAGCGATAAAAAGGTAAGAACCTATATAACACATGGTGCACCTTCTCTGCCCGTTAGAACGCTTTATTTGAACTCTCCTAAACTAAGATTAGTGATGGGAGTATTTACATTTGTCTTTGGTTGGAGATTATCATTATGGTTTAAAACAAAACAATTCTGGTCAGTACCCTTTGTTTCTACAGCAAAAAGAAAGAAATATTTAGAAACAGTTCGAAAAGACGTGGTAAGAGACTTAAGAACGCATCAAACCAAGATAAAATGACAGACTTTTTATATCACGCATTAGGATTTTGTGGAGAACACTGGCATCCAAATGCAATTAACATAACAGCTATGATTCTAATAGCTTCATTAATTTTAAAATCAATAAAAAACAATTATGGAAAAGCTTAAACTTTATTGGAAACTTTACTACCCAGTAGTATTATCATTTGTATCATTCCTATATTCTGTAGGATTATGGTTTTCAGGGTATCAATTAGAAGGAATCTTTGTTGGTATATGGGTACCATCAATTTTGGCACTTTCTATAGCAATACGTCAGAGGAGAAATGACTACTATAGATCGTTGGCGGCCAGGGACGCTATGAGAAGAAAGAAATTTAAAAACACTAAATAAAATGAACACACCAATTATGTTTATCGTTGGTTGCGTTATATTCGTAGTATATCTTTATGCACTACTTAGAGCAATTCATTGGGGACATACTTCTCAAAGGGATGAGTTTATGAACGATCCAGAGATGAGAAATTATTATTCCCGACATGGAATGCCTGATAATATGGACTACGATGGAATGGGGAACTATGGAAGATTTCCAAACTCGGAAATGCCAACTCCAAAAAGACGTAAAAAGAAATCAACTAAAACAAAAACTAAAACAAAAACAACTGTATAATAAGTATGAAGTTAATCCTAGTAGGTAAAGCAGCAGCAGGTAAAGATTTTTTAAAGAATAGACTTGTTGCTAAGAAATTTAAACCAGGTATTAGTTGCACAACAAGATTACCAAGACACAACGAGAAAGACGGTGTTGATTATCATTTTATGACAGAAGAACAATTCAAATCTACAATTGATTCTGGTGAGATGTTAGAACACATGGTATTCAACAACTGGTATTATGGACTTACTAAGAGCGAGTTCGAACAGGCAGATGTAATGATAATGTCAAAAGATGGATTAGATGTATTACCTAAAAGCTACAGAGATAGATGTATGGTAATTTATTTAGATCCACCTAGACTTACTAGAGTTGAAAGACTAGAATATAGAAACGATCCAAATGATTCTATTGTTAGAAGAATGGACACAGATGATAAACAGTTTGAGAACTTCAGAGATTTCGACTTACGAGTTAGAAATGATGACTTTTAAAATTAAGATAAATAATTAAACTAAAATAACAAAAAATGAGCAAATCATTAGAAACCCAAAGAGAAGCATTAACTACAAAAGTTGATGAATTACAAGTAAGAGCTGCAGAAGAAACTTTTGCAATTGTTCTTGATGATAGAAAGCAGGTAAAAACTATCATGGACCACCTTAATAAAGGTTACACTTGGAAAACAGCCAATGCCGCAGTTTTAGTTTCTCTTTACGATCAGCTTAAAAAGCAAAATAAAGAATTATTAAGTTCAGATGCAGAGGAGACTGTAATCAATTTGAGAGGACATGAATTAAATGCGCTTTATCAAGCACTTTTAACATGTGAAGGTACTGGCGTTGAAAGCGCTAGAAAATTTATCACTATGTTAACTCATATTGGAGAAACTGTTTCAAACGCTATGGCTAATTTAGCAGAATTAAATTCTCAAATCTCAGAGACTCATAAAGAGTTAGCAGAGATAGAAGAACAAATGAAGTCTGCTGAGGTAGTAGAGCCTGAGCTAGAAACAGCAACAGATGAAACAAGCAAGTAAATCTCAAAAGAGAGTAGAATTTTTAGATCTTATTTCTGAAGCTATCACACATGAGGATATATTCGGAACACTGAACTATAAGAAAAAGTCAGAAGATCAAATTAAGCAATTTATTTACCCACACTTAGTAAGAGACTTAACCAATTATATAGTCTCAGAAGGTGAGGATGATAAAGAGAAGGCTAAGGAGATTGTAAAATCTTCTATTAATTGGGAAGGTGATGTGAATACAACGGTATCACATATCCTTTTCATGGGTACTAGAAATAGACCCGATATGACGGTTGATATGAATGGTATTAAAATTGCCATTGAATTTAAAAAAGGAAAAAGAGGTTCAGATCTTAGAGCAGGTATCGGTCAATCACTGATTTATGCTACACACTATGATTTTGTACTCTATCTTTTTATAGATATATCAGACGACAAAAGAATACAAAACGCCCAAGGAGGAGTTAATGAACTTTCTTTAACAGGAGAACTTTGGGACAATTACAACATCAAATTTATAGTAGCGTAAATGGGTAAAACATTCGTAACATCAAATCTACAACTAGGAAGACCTGGTGCGATTAAGAAATATAATAGAGATTTTAAAGACGTCGACGCGATGGATGAAGCTCTAATTAGAACTTGGAATACTGTAGTTACAGCAAATGATACAGTCTATCATTTAGGTAATTTTGCATGGGACCCAAGAACAGCGCAGTCTGCAATGTTGGCTCTAAATGGTAAAATTAAGTTCAGTTTAGGAGAACATGATGAAGCAGTTGAGTTACTAGACCAAAAGGGAATGTTAAGACCTGGATGTGAGATTGTAAAATGTATTGAACAAGATAGAGACAATGAAGCAGTTCTATCTTATTGGCCACTGAGTTACTGGCCAAATAAACCTAAGAAGTGGTATTCGATTATTGGATTTCCACAGAAGACTTTTAAGTCAGACCCTAAGAAGAAAATCATTAATGCTTCAACTGATTTCTGGTCTCATAAGCCACAAGAATTACAAAAACTTATGGGTATTTTTAACGATTTTTAAAATTGTTAATAACTTTTGCAAAATAATTGCCTCTAGACTTTCTAGTGTCAATTATTTTTCGTATATTTGTACTGTAATTAAAATTTAGAAATTATGAGTAGTACACAATTAATAATGATAGCAAAAAACTTATTTCCAGAAAAATCAATATGGGATCTAACTCCAAGCGAAAAAGCTAAAGTAATGGATATTTATGAAGATTTTAACTAAAAAGATGTAAGTTTCTCAAAAAGTATGTAATTATACTATTGAGAGGCAAAATAATTGCCAAAACATTTTTCTATGTCAGAAAAATTGATTATATTAGTACAGTAATTAAAAAGTTTAACTTAAAAAAAAGCATATATGCCACAAAAAAAACAAGCATCCTACAGAATCCTAACAGAAAACTACATTGCATCTAAATCAGAAAGAGACTACAAAGAACTCTATAACAGAGTTAGACCTGGTCTTAGAACTTATATTTACAATGTCGTTAAGGATAATGAGGCAACTGATGATATTCTAACGAATACATTAACTAAACTTTGGACTAAAGTAGACCAATACGATCCAAAGTATCAAATTACAACTTGGCTTTACAGGATTGCATTCAACGAATGTCTAGGCTGGATTCGTCAAAGAAACAAGAAAAGATCCATCGATGCAATGAAGGACTATGGTATCAATACAGAAAGATACTTAGCTAAAACTTCTGCCAGAGACTTACTCGTCGAGATGGAATACAAATCAGAACAGGACTGGATTGATGAAGACAATCATATCATGAATCAATATGAAACTGTTCTAAAGAACATTGATGGTTTAAAACCAATGTACAAAGGCATTCTAGAAGACAGACTATTGAATAATATGAAGTACGAAGATATTGCCGATAAATACAAACTACCACTACAGACTATTAAGAATAGAATTCGTAGAGGTAAAGCAATTATTGCCTCAAATACTCCGAGGTAATTTGTTTGCTCCGGTCGTCTAATGGTTAGGACGCCAGGTTTTCATCCTGGTAATCGGGGTTCGATCCCCCGTCGGAGTACTAATTAAATGTCCCTTGGTGTAACTGGCAACACGTCTGGTTTTGGTCCAGAAGAGTGGAGGTTCGATCCCTCCAGGGACAACTTTTTTTGACAAGAAAAGAAACATCTCACATTCATCACAGTATAAACACTGTAACATTCCTTAAATTAAAAATCAAAATGCGACAGGCACTTACTTACGATGACATTCAGCTCATCCCTAATTTTTCAGCGGTTCAATCCCGTCAAGACATTAAACTTCATACTAACGTTAGCCGTAATTGGTCAATTGATATTCCAATTGTAGGTAGTTGTATGGACACAGTAACAGAATTTGAAATGGCTTCTACACTTATGGAAATGGGTGGAGTTGGTTGTCTACATAGATTCATGTCTATTGAAGAACAAGTAAAACAGGTTAAAAAGCTAGTAGCATTTAGAGATTCAGACGTGTCAATGGCACATCTGCCAATTATGGCAGCAGTTGGTGTGGTTGGAGACTATCTCGACCGAGCTGCAGAACTAGAAGCAGCAGGATGTAATATTATTCTAGTTGATGTTGCCCATGGACATCACGCAAACATGGAAGTAGCTCTTACTGAGTTGAAGGCAAATCTGACAGAGTTGACAGATGTTATTGCTGGAAACATTGCAACAGCAGAAGCAGCAGAAGATCTGATTGCTTGGGGAGCTGATGGTCTACGAGTTGGTATTGGGGGAGGTTCTCTCTGTACCACTCGTGTTAAGACTGGTTTTGGTGTACCTAATGTATCATCTATTGAAGACGTTTTTGAAATAGCAGATGCAAATGGAATACCTATCATGGCAGATGGTGGAATTAAATCATCTGGTGATATTGCTAAGGCATTGGCTGTGGGAGCCGACTGTGTAATGGTTGGTTCACTACTTGCAGGTACAAAGGAGTCGCCAGGTGCCATCCTAGAAACTCCAGCGGGTCTGTTTAAGCGTTACCGTGGTTCTGCATCACTAGAAACTAAAGTTACACATGGCCAGAAGTCTAGAAACGTGGAAGGTGAGTCTACCACAATTCCATTTAAAGGTGGTGTCAGGTTTATTATCAATGGTCTAACAGATGGAATTCGTTCAGCATTCTCTTATGCAGGTGCAGATAATATCATGGACTACTGGGTTAACTCCACCTACAATGTAGTTTCTTCAGCAGGCTTGGCAGAAGCTAAACCTCACTTAATTTCATAATTTTAACAAAATAGTTGCCTCTAGATTTTTTTATGTCAGATTAATTTCGTATATTAGTACTGTAATTAAACAACAACACAAATGGACAACATAGTTTATATCGAAGGCGTGGGTTACTGCAAAGAAGTTACCGTTAATCGCTACAATGAATCTGGAGT
>Ga0315330_10000340_pt1 | contig 28096 bp, 46 predicted proteins | sample M140m34915metaG_FD_203453 | JGI IMG/M metagenome (GOLD analysis project Ga0315330, IMG submission 203453) | Ammonia-oxidizing marine archaeal communities from Monterey Bay, California, United States - M1 40m 34915 | ecosystem: Environmental > Aquatic > Marine > Intertidal zone | place: USA...
GACCTTGTCGTGGTATCCCAAATGACCTCATTTGATCGTACGGAAATGCAGAACCGCGTCATCTACGTGCACACGCCTGGTCTGCCGAACCAGGCCATGGAAGTCATCTTGACCCCGATCCGGATCCACTGCCCGGTGAGTATGCTCCATATGTGTGCACGGAACATCGGCGAGACATATTTCAACGTAGCCGATGATCAACACTTTAAGATGAAAATCCAAACCATCATCAACAAAATCACCAGCGTCAATGGCAGCTTCGACTGGAAGAGCCACACCTTTGATGAAACCATTATAGAACTGGGCGAGGCCATATCACTTTGGGACAACGAAACGCTGGACTTTGACTCGGTGTACACGTGCAAGCAACTGGTGAAGGAAATTGAGTTCCAGCCATTCCACGTGAAGGTGAAGGCATACAAAATGGGCAAGGGAGCCAAGATGTTACTCGTCAAGCCAAACCCTTACTGGGAGTTCTGGACCGCCTTGCTCGCCGATTGTTTGTGAGCCCCTGGTCTATATCAATACCTGTCATGTGTGTATATAAGAATGGTAAATGGTGATTCATGTAGATCAGATATGTCTGGTAAAGGCAAAATGGGGAGCCGTAGGCCTGAGGTTCGTAGAACTGAAATGCCAGTGCTTCAACAGTGGTTGTGCAACCACAAGGACGTGGCTCGCGTGGTGTGCTATCAGGATGTTTCCTGGATGTGTACAGAAGAGAATGGGGATCTACACCTGATCCGGTGGATGTTTCCAAAGGACACCAAGCAAGTGCAAGAACTCGTGCACACGTTGCACAAAGTCAACGTGGACAACCCACAAAAGAATGTGGTTGAATGCATGGAGTACTGGGAGGGTGATTCCCACATGATCGCTGGCCAGTCATTCACAAGCATCATCGCAGAGTTCGTTGACAACACCTTCACGTCCAAGATGTTGGTCTACAAACGTTCCTTTCAGTGGGACAAACTCAAGCAAGGCCCGGCCAAGAAGGCCAGGACGGAGGGTGATGTGGAAGACGATCCGCAGAAGTCATCACCGGCCGCCGGGGGAGCCTGTGAGGTTCTTTCGGATGAGGACTTGGACGATGACTACGACATGGGAGGTTATAAACCTAACGACCCGGATCTGCACACTGCTCCGAACACCCTCGGGTGCAACTGGAGGCCCCTCCCCGGGAAAGGGAGGTCAACCTCTCCTCAGTGAATTTGAGAGTAAATATCTATACACAGATTTACTGCGTCACATTAGAGTCTAATTTATTTACAGAATATGAGAAGAAACTGAGTGTATATAAGGTGTGCTGTGATAGTGGATGGACGAAATCATGCAGGTTTCGGAAACCGAAGAAGATTGTTGGGAAGGAACAGTTGAGGAGAGAAAAAGCATGTATTTCATGCTGGCATTGGGTACATGCAAGCGAATGGATCCTGAATTCCCGCAGACGTGTTCGTTTTCCCTTATGCCAACTGAGGTCGTGCAATGTATCAAACAAAATCTTCCTGCTTTGTACTACAGCACTCCTGCCACCTCTCCACAAGAAAAAAAGTGTCCTGGGAAGCCAAGAGGGCAGCCACGGAATTCAACCGTCGAGTGTAATCCAACTTTCACATTGACTGAATTCGCACTTGTGGAACCAGTTGAATACGTGTCCACCTGGGCACAGTCTATGTTTCTTCAACTCGAAGAAGAAGATTTGTCAACGGGAGTGTAGGAAATGTGGTTTTTAAGATTAAACCACTGAAAATACCATGTCTTTTGTCTGGTTTAGGGTTTATGAAGGTAAAGTATTTAAGATGTATGGGGAACATGATTGAGATTGTCATCATGTCCGGTGGACATCATGGCTCGATTGTGGATGCATTTAGTGCAAGCCACATGGCAGAAAGAACTCAACGCGCCTTAGATGAGAGTCTCATGTCCGCTGGAAAAGAAGCTGTGAAGTGGCTGCAAAAAAACAGACAGGCTTTGAGATCAGGTACTCGTGGAAAAAAAGGCCATGCAACCAGAAACAGGCAGAAAATCAAGGAAGCTGAGAAGGTCTGGGGAAGATGGAAGAAAGCGAAAAACGACAAATGGGTCGTTGAGAACATCAGTGTTGGTGGTGTCAGTATTCCAGCAGATCTTCTTCGGCATTGGGGATTATGGCCGGCTGAAAGCCAGGAAAGCGAAAGCCAGGAAGGCGACAGCCAGGAAGGCGAAAGCCAGGAAGGCGACAGCCAGGAAGGCGACAGCCAGGAAGGCGACAGCCAGGAAGGCGACAGCCAGGAAGACAAAAGTCAGGAAGGCGACAGCCAGGAAGGCGACAGCAAGGAAGGCGACAGCCAGGAAGGCGACAGCCAGGAAGACAAAAGCCAGGAAGCTGAAAGCCAGGAAGCTAAAAGACCGAGAGCTACAAGCTTCGATGATGCTCCATCTTCATCTTCTATGAAGATACCAAAAAGGAGTTTGTCTATGAAAGAAAGGAAGAAGGAGCTCAGAGACAAATGGAATCCATCTCCGCCTGCACCTCCTATCGAAGAAAAGAATAAGGAGCTTGAAGAGCGATGCGATCCATCTCCGCCTGCATCTCCCATCCTGATAAGGGGGTATAACAATTCGGGTGTGTTGCAGAAACCGCCGAATCTCGGTGTTGTTGCAACGAACTGCCAGACTAATGTCGGTGTAGCCGCAAGCGGATCCAACATTCAGCCAAACTTGGAGGATGGCAAACAGGAAGACCTGTGCTCCACGTGTGATGAGCAGGACATCCAGATGGAGGAGGAGGAGGAGGAGGAGGAGCAAGTTCAAGCACAAGCTGGTGGGCAATATTTGTCTGAACAACCCCTTACCCAAAATCTCGACGATGGTTCTGACAATGCCGGGGATGTACCAGCTGCTGGGCAAAATTTGTCTGAACAACACTTTACCCAGGATTTCAATAGCTATACATCCGATGATGACATTTCACCGCAATAGGCGGGCATAGACTCAACACGTTCGAATTAGGAGAGTTTTGTTTGTAAACACCAAAAACAGATTTTTATGTGTGTTTCGGATTACACGTGTGATTCTGACGTGACAAGAATCACCGCCGGCTCCGCATCATCGAGCGCGTCCTGAGGAGGATAGCAAATAAAAAACAAATCTGACAGAAAAGACTTAAATCCCATGTCTAGAATAAGCTCTAAACACCTTTATATGTCTGTCCTGGAATGTAGAGAAACTTGCGATCCACCTTACCATAGATGTGCTCGTACCAGAACCGATCGTCTTCGAAAGACCAGGTGGTAAAGAGATGAGACAGAGAAGGCGGCACCGGCTGGATGTTTGTGTACACATAGCCAAAGTGGAGTTCATTTGGGTGAAAAAGGATCAACGGTTTCACGTAGAGTAATTCACATTCCTTGAGGGTAACGTCTACCCAATCTGGTTGAGAATTGCGCTGCTCGGTGTTCCAATGGTCAAGAAGACCCTGTAGGAAATCGTCCACGAGGTCCCAGGTCTTTGCCTTGAGCTTTCCAAGGATGAAATTGCGACACGTTTCATGATCACAGGAGTAAGACAGATTTCGGTGGCGGCATACACCGCGATGAAGAATGCCCATGTCCCAACAAAGCTTGCAGCCTATGCTTCGTTTTTTGCCGTGTTCGCAGAAAGGGATTTTAGTGCATGTCGGGCATTCGTAAATTTGTTTGCTGTGTTCGCAGATGCCCTGTGCCAGGAAGATGGTGCTGCCAGAGTCGTGGCATTGTCTACAAAATTGCCCCTTCATGCCTCGGCCATGCGGACAGCGCAAATGGGTGACGGTGAGGGTAGATTTGGCATTGAGGCGAAACACCTTTTTCTTCTGGCAGCTAAGAAATTTGCACATGCGGTAATCTTTGCCGTGGTCACAGAGGCCCTTGCCACGTACGCCCTCATGCCAGCAACTGAGACAGTAGTATCCGTTTTCAGAAGAGCCGTGCTTGCAACGTTTTCTGGGGTTTGAAACGTTTTTGAGTCGAAGTGATCGACAAGCCTCGTTCCGACAATGGTACTTAATTCGGTCATGTTCACAAAGCCCCCTTCCCCCAATTCCCAAACGTTTGCATTGCACGCAAAAGCGGCCTTCGTTGCATTTGCCGTGCATACAAGGTTTCAGGGTTTTTTTTCGAATGATGCTGAGTTTTTCTTGGACGCATAGAGGGTAAGGGCATTGACGTTTTTGGTTGTTGTGGTCGCATAAGCCCCGGCCGTTGGTACCGTCTTGCTTACATAATTTACAGTAATATCCGTTGTGGGCTCTGCCGTGTTTGCAGGGGTATTTTGTGAATGTGGTCTTGCAGAGAGGTGTCTTGGGCTTGAGGTTGCGGGGAAGCAATGCAGGGTTGAAGGATTGCGTCAGGGTGGGAAACTCGTCGGCGTCGAAGGTGGGTGACTGCGTGTGGAGGGTTGAATTGGGGTCTGGGGAAGAGTCAGATGCAGAGTCGGACTCGGTGTCGGATGGGCTGGGTGAAATGGAAGGGTCCGAAGCATTGGGCGAGACTTGATTGGATGAATCGTCTTCAGTGTCGGAAAGAATTTCAAGGTCTTGGGAGGCGACGGGAATGCAGGTGGTGATGGGTGTAAAAAAGTTCATGATGCTTGGAATTAGGATATTTTTATATATGCAAAAGAATTCAGGTGTTCAAATGTGGTTGTAGATTTGGTTCCAATTAGGTTTGGGTTTATATTGGGAGAATGCATACTCGCCCTCGCGATGGGATCTTGTGCGGGGATTGTATCCCGAGGAAGCGTATTCGACGGCTTGGTTTATGTAGGGTGTTTGGGTGTATGGTAAAGATTCGTCTGGATGCTGAAGTGGCAAAGGGTGTGGCATTGGCTGGGCCAACTGAGGTACAAGAGTTTGCATGCAGACGTCTTTTTGAACCGCGACGCTTTCCCGGCCTTTGTCAAGGCAGATTTTGAGGACAATGACGCCGTGGTAGAGGGCGGAGTGGTCGGATTCCATGCAGAGGGCAAGGGTAGGGAGGCGGGGTGGAATGCAGAGCCCGGTCTGAAAAGCAGTGGTTGGAATCATATAGGTAGTCATGACTAAGAATGCCAGAAGATGAGGGATTCGGAGCATTGTTGGTGGGTGGGAATGCGTTAAATGTTGGTCTGGGGTGCTAAAGTAAAGAATACACAAATCTGTGCTACGACGTTTAATTACGATTGTGTGTCAATGGCATAGCTCGTCGGTACGGCCAAAATCAAACAAGTTTGAAGATGGGCTCCCAGTTAAGCTGTTGCCAGTCGACAATGTTGTACATGAAGGGTTTGATGTAAGCAGGTGCCGTATGGATCATTGCGTACTCGAAGTAGGAGGCTCGAAATCCCTCAGTCTCTTCACAATGATGGATTAGACGGTCGACCGAGTAGTCACTCATATCAGGCCAGCGCTCCACTATATCCTTGCACTGAACCCCGAAGACAACAATTTTTGATTTGGGAAAATCAAGAAAGTAGATGTTGCCTAACTGGGAGTTGTAGTGGTTGAGAGGGTTCCGGCCATTGATCAGGGTGGTCCCGTCGATAAAGACGAGGACCTCATGGCAGACCGGATCCTTGAACGGAATGCGAAAGTTGTACCCCATGGCACGAAGGTCCTCGGGTTTCATCTCGCCATGGTCACTCGCCAGGCGGTGAATGTTCACACCTGGAATGGTGGGAACTCCCATCTTGAAGAGCTTGTCCAAGATAGGTTTGCTGTCCGAGGTGAGACAGACAGTGCGAGTCTGTGGCAAAGCAAGCCGGATAGCGGTGAAAAGCGCATATACGGCGATGGCCAGGTTGGCGGTCTTGAGAAACATTACAAGACTACGGGAATGGTAAAATTGCGTCTTATATACGCAAGTAAAACGTGTTACATGTGGTTTATTTTGGCTCATGCAAACATTCCAATGTTATGGAGTAGAGTGGATGTTCAGATGGCGCATAAGACGGTGAATGTTGTGTGATGTTTCGCGTGAATCTGGCCTGTCATAAGACTCATGCCAATCGAAAAAACGCTCCTTGTCTCTGGACAGGAGGTCCACATCGATTTTGTGCATGTACGTGAAACGCTGAAACACATAGTCTCGCTGTCCATTCTTGCATTGCTGAATCAGGTCAGTCCGATTCTTGAATTTCCCCACAGCTTGGTCCATCATGCTCTTACAATCAGCGTTCCACACAACTACGTTGCTGTTAGCATGCGTGAGGTAGAGGTGGTTGCCAAATTCTTCGCGGAAATGGTAGAGGGGGTTTCGTCCCATGGCAAGAGTAGAACCATAGACAGCCACAAGCACATGATCGCATACCGGATCGTAGAACGGGATCCGGATACTGAACCCCATCGCCCTACGGTCGGCGTCGGTGATCTCGAGGTGGGGACTGTCCAGCCGGTGCCAAGTCACATCTTGGCTTCCGGACTGGAGAATATACCTTTGCCATTGATCGAGCAAAATCTCCTCGTTGCTGGCAATGCATATGGTTTTGCCTTGCTGCGGGGTGAGAAAAAGAGCGGTGACAACCGCAAGTACGGCAATGGCCAATGTGGTAATCTTGAAAAACATGTCAAGATAGCGGTGGTGGTGAGAGTATGTCTTATATAAGAATATATGGATTTTTTTGTATGCCATGACGTCCAAAAATCCGTATTTTGTCACTTTGAATGCTCGCGCTGATCAAGACAGGAAGTTACCAGAAGAATTGATTCAAGGTATGATACAAACAATTTTTGTTGCTACTGGTTTGGCGAAAACATACATATATTTTCATATATGGGATTGGTACTACGGTTTGGGCAGCTACCGCGGAACAAAAAAGCGCGACCAAGAACTGTTTGATAATGATGCTGATTTTCGCGAGACAGTGGCCAGGAGGATTCAGGCTAGGATCAGCAGTTTGCAAAACAGCGATGTCAACACAGAGGATGATGATGCTGCGACTGATGATTCGCATTCATCATCGCCGTAATGCCAGTGGACATGGATGTCAGTCAACTTTGAACTGCGGTGAATATGTTGGGCAAAGCAGCTTCATTGGAAGTAAGGCAACGGCTTTAAGGATGCCTGTGAATGTAATATCGTAGTCATGGATTTTCACGCCCTCCGGCGCGTGGTCCTCTGTCCAGTCTTGGTCGGCCTCTGGTTCTGGGAGTTTGAGAGGTTCGCCCGTGTAGTCGACGCGTTTGCCAGGAAAAATAAACGTAGAAAAAATGTAGCGCGCCATGCAAGGCTGGTTGAGGTTGGGATGGTTTTGAGAGGCGACAAAGTAAGTGTGAGCTCGGGGAAGCTTGCTCCAGTGAAGGGTTGGGTGAGAATGGTGGATGGTGTGAAAGCCGTTGTTGAAGGTAAGAAAGTTCAGGAGACTGCCAGTGAAATTGCGGGAGCCGTTGATGGCGTGAGTAGGGCGCGGGTCGCAGCCGTCGTGTTGTAAGTAGTTCATGCTGACGATCCCCCACTGTGCAGAGAGGTGTGGTAGGTAGAGATGGATAAGGAATTTGTACGGGTTGAGAATGAGTAAGTAGAGCTGGGAGACGCCGAGAACCAGCCATTCGTTGAGACACTGGGTGAAGTACGGGTTGCCTGTGTGCTTGGCGAGAGACAGGTAGCGCATGTCCATGGCAAAGACCGAGGCGGCGACGGTTGGTTGAAAGAAGAGAACGTTGAGGAGGTTGGAGGAGAAGCGAAGCTTGGCCGTCCGCATCGGGTCCATGGCTGTTTGGGTGTAACGGTGGTGGGAGAGGTTATGCCCTGGGATGAAGGTAGAGACTGGGTGTCCGTAGGTTAGAGAGAGCGCGTGCTTCCATAGGATCTCAAGGTTAGCGTAGGAGAACGTACGGCGGTGCATGGAGTTATGCGTGATGCATGCGCCTGCAAAGGAGAAGTAGCAGAGGATTGGGGTCGTGAGGAGATAAAGAGCGCCAGAGGCGTAGCGCCAGAAAAGGATGGTAAGGGTGAAGTAGAAAAACACCCACAGTACGGATTTTTGGTCCTTCGAGTTCTGGAGCATTGGGGGGCGAGTTTATATGCTTATGTACTCGAGGAGTGGCGTTGGGTGGAATACCTCCAGGTGGGGTTGCGCTGTCGTCATTGCGATGTAGAGTATTAAACAGTGATCGTTTCTATCTTTCAAGACAATGTCGGATGCCAATCCATTCTTAGTAAAATTGGATGCGCCATTCGAAGTGAATATGGACGATTTGAAAATGAAACTGTTCAGGTTAGGATGGAGAGTTTGGCGAGTTGAGTGTGACTTAGACTTTTATGATAATGTTCCCGAGGTTTATAATTGGGAACTAATTACTACGTTTGATACAAAATTACATAACAAGAGTGAACAAGAGTTTATGCAGTGGATTTATGATCAAAATATTTTGTAAAGTCTTGCATTTAAAAATAGATCTTATGTATGATCCAAAAATTCAGAATGACTTGTGGGGGTGTGATGGTATGCTTATGTACTCGGGAGTGGCGTTGGGTGGAATACCTCTAGTTGGGGCTCGAAACTGGAGTTACAACGCCACCAGTGCAAGTAAACCGAGTATGCACAGTGAAAAATACATCAACGCTGCAACAGACTGCGTGATCACGGCAGGTATTTTTTGCAGCTGGCTCAGTCCGGACATTGTTGAGTGTGGTATGGTGGTTAAATACGCGCGTCTGGAAGTGGTGCATTTAGGAGCTTATCTGCATGTTCGTCTGATGAATGTTGCCGACTGCGGTATACCTGATAACACTTGTATAATGTTCTCGATGAGATGTAGATTGTGGCAAGCGTCGGAACAAGGGTCGAAAGACTGATAATGGCGGTGATGATGGCGACGTTCTGTACGGAGAGAGCTGTAGAAATGAGGTATCCACAAAAAGTGTTTTTGAACGTCATGGCACAGGTCACGAGAGCGTTGGCGGTGAAGAACTCCATTACGGTGACACCTCCAAACTCGAGCAGACAAGCGTCGACTTGCAATGGTGTAGAGGATAATGCAAGAATTACCAGTTCAATCCACAGTTGTTTTTTTGCGCGCAATTCAAGAACAGTGTCGTGAATATCGGCAACAAGATGGACAGGAACGGTGACGAGGTAGGCAAGGATAAGTGTCAGCTCCCAAAAACAGCACAACACCCAGCCCCAAAGAGGTCCCAGCCAAAACCCGTACAGCATTTTGGTGACGTGCAGCATGGGAAAAAGAAGCAAGACTTGAAAGAAATGAACGCTGAGAAGAAAGAAAATCTGATGTGCTGTGCTAGTCATGTGAAGTGTGTCGTTTGCGGAGTGAATCGCGGCTTTCCACGCCGTGGCATTGAGATCCTTTGGGACATACGCGCTGATCTGTTTACTGGCAAGGATGGCAAAAACAAGCCCAGAGAGGATTGGCAAGACAATATACCAGCGTTTCCAAATGGCGGTGAGGGTTTGCTGGGGTGTCATGGGTTGCGGGAAGGTCGATGACAGTGCTGAATCAGCAATGAGTAACTTATTGTTTTTAGTGCATTTCTGCATATATGGAGAAAATTGGACCGTGTCAATGCTCCGCGTGTTTCTTTTGCTGGCCATGGCAATTGGCATTACTCCCTTCACGGCCACGATGTGCTCTCCCCGTCTCGATGACCATGGCAAGCAAAGCATTGCCTCTCCAACAGACGGTATGAAGATTATTCCAATTGTATGCAAGCCGGGACTGAGATTGAGAGACGTGCCAAACTCGGAGATGCGGAAATTGGTGTATGAGGCCACGTTTGAGGATGACCGGATCGTGATCCGGCCGCGACGGAGGAAGAAACGGTCGTCGTTCGAGCAGCTGTGGCGGTGGGTGAAGGGATTGTTTCCGGGAAGTGGGTATGGTATATAACTCAGCCGGGACTGGCCTCAATGAATGTGATGGTGCTGAGATGTCCTATGTTCGTTGTTTGCCGGAACTCCATGGCGAGGATTTGCACGTGTGAGTTGCTTGGAGCGACAGCGCAGAGGAATGGGGTGGCGGTTTTGAACGCAAAGGGGGCAAAAACTAATACTCAAAACTGATCTATAAAACATTGTAATATTAACAGCTCATGAGCGTACTAAATTACTTGATTGCTTTGAACTGGATTTTTTTTTTGACGTATGTAATGATTGGAATTGAGATTGATCGATATAATCGGAGAAAATCTTCAAAATTTCAGTAGGGTATATATTCTTCTAATAGCTAACGATACTGAAAGTGGTATGGTTAGACCCGGCTCAGGTGATCTGGATGGTTGCAAACTTCCGTCTTGATTTGGGTCTGGGTGTGTTGAAACACCTCAAAGACGGTTGTGAACGCGTCCAGATACATGGAGACAGTGTCGTGGCTTTGGAATGTGTCGGTGGCGAGATAGCTTTTCATGATTTGCTTGATGCTGTCGCCAGCATTGCTGTCGGTAAGAAATTTGTTAATGCGGCTGTACTCCATCTCCGACATGTGGGAGATAAGCCACAGCTTGCTGGCAAATGGGATATAGTGGTAATCGAGGTACAAGGTCTGCTCTGGTCCCTTGAGAACACAAGAGTGATTGGTGTTGACCCCCGAAAGTGAGCAAACGACCCAATTCTGCGAGACGGTGAACGGAAGTTCGTTCTGGAGGGTGATGGCGGTGCATACCTGCGCTATGCGCTGGTACCCCAAGATGCCAAAATCTGAGATTTGTTTGTGGATGTGTTGCAAGAGAGCGTCCATTTGTTTAATGACGGTGAGCTTGTCGATTGCGTCCGGGTTATTGGCGCTGGCTTGTTTGTGGAGGTGTTTGATGAAGGAAGATTCGTCATCAACAAATTTGCATGCAAGAATAACGAGGTACTTTTGCAGAAGAGCTTTGAGTTCAATGTCTTGGAAGGCAGAGGTGTCCATGATGGCGGGACAGAGGTTCGTGTGTTGGTACGGATGCGATTATTTTTTTAGAGAGGTGAGCCGGTGGTGAGATGACAGAGTTTCGGATTTTAATGCCGGTGGACGAGTGTTTGAGCACACCAGCATTGGTGCAGAAATTGCATGACATTGATCAAGTTATCGAACAGTATGGTACAAATCGGTATTGGACAAAAAGACGACATAAAATCATCAATATCATGCAGGAAAGGTGTGTTGTGTGCATTGGTTAGACAGCCACTACTTCTAGCTCCGCGGTTTCTTCCGGTATGGTTGCGATGGGAGGCGACATGGTAGTGGCCAAGTCCAGCTCTGACACAGGCTTGGGGTCGGTGGTTTTGAGGGCGACTGGTTCTGAATTTGGCTTCGTGGTGTTGACGACGGCCGGCTCACGCATCACACAGTCCGCCTCGTCGCTGAGGAGAAGCTCAAGCTCGTTCTGCAAAGCATCGTCGTCAAGGGTGTCAATGGAGATGGAGGAAGAGAGAGATTGCGTGATTTCGTTGACGTCGGTGTTGGCCTCCTGCATGTCCTGCATAACTTCGTCGACAGAATTAAGAGTGGTAGAAAGTCCCAGGTTTTTCATGGCGTTGGAGGTCTCTTTCATGGAAGAGAGCACCTGCTGGTTAAGCTGGGTTGTGGCAATGCAGTCCAGCTGCTGCTCCAAAGCAACCCGTTTGCGGGTGGTAAGTGTAAGTGTATTGCGCTTAGAAACGCTGGTCATGAGAAGTTGCTTCACTTTGCTGGCGGCCTTGGCCTGCTGCGCCTGCCGAACTTTTGCCGCGACGTCGTTGAGGGCCTCCCGAAGCCCCTGTTCGTTTTGCTTCAGTTCTTGAATGGTGTCCGCCAGTTTCATTTCCGCGGAGCGCATGGTGTCCACAGGGTGGGGTTTCCGGAGGATGGCGAGAAAACCCCAGTAGCAGTCGTGCACAGACATTGGATGGGGGTTCGGAATTAATATATATAGGTATTTTTGATTAAACTTGTATTACCGTGTATTTATGAGGTGTGTGGGATAAAGGGAGATGCAAAACGCCTTTTGTGAGTTTGTGGAGTCTAATTTGGTTCTGGAACGACTTGAAATGTTAATAACAGAGCTTACGCGGCCACGGACTGTAAAAACCTCTTTACAGCACAACGCGCTGCGCCGACGACTGGCGGCAAGAGTGGAACAGAAGAGTGATAAGGTGACGCCGATGGAGCGGATGCAGCATTGCCGGAAGGCGCTGGAGAGACTGGACAAGGCAGGGTGGAAGCGGAGTTATCATCAGAGGCTGTTTCACGATGATTTTTTGGTGAGTTTATTTGTTTAGATCAGGAATGGATTGGAACGCATCTGTGAGCCGTCAAGGATGCCGGGTTCGTTATGTACAGGTGGCGGTGCCAATTTGTGTCCTTCATTATTTTTTGTTCTGGATGTGTTCTCCTTTTTTTTTTTACCGTAGTTGGAATCGTAATCATCGCCGAATTTTTTCTTCTTTCTTTCTATATTCTTTTCACGCTTTTTTTCCGATATTTTTTTGTATAGGTCGGGATTTTCTTTTTTCATTTTTTGTCGCCTTTCTTGACGTTGCTGTTTCTGTTTGTCGGGATTTTCTTTTTTCATTTTTTGTCGCCTTTCTTGACGTTGCTGTTTCTGTTTGTCGGTGAGCGGCATGTAACATTAATTCTATGTATCTTAAATATTCCAGAAAGCCTGCACCCGGACATTCTGGAAGACCGAGCCCCCCGGGAGTTTTGCCAAGGATCATGGCAAGGTTCTGGAGATTAACAGCTGGGAACATCTGGCGGCGGAGGTTCTGATTTCGACGCCGAGGCGGTTTGGAAAGACGATCAGTGTGAGCATGTTTGCGGCAGGAATTTTGTTTGCGGCGCCCTCTGTTGAGCTAAGTATTTATTCTACGTGCAAGAGAATCTCACAGAAGCTTTTAAGAAATGTGAGCAAGTTCTTTGATATTATAGTGAATCACGACATGAGCTCGGAAGGGTTCAAGGTGATTCGGCAGAACATGGAGGAGATTGTGCTGCAGGGTCCGTGTGGCGTGTCGGATGTTCGGGTGGTCAATAGCTACCCGTCAAAGGTAAAAATGGTTGCTATGTATGCTTGCTTTGTTTCGACTGTGTGGGTAAGCCAGTAGCGGGTGCAAGTCCCGCCGCAGGAATAATGATAATTATATTCGAGAGTAAATAGAAGCATGTTGCGGTTACTGTGATGACCACCGACGATATTTTTGCTGTGCCCGGAGTGGATTTGGGCTTTGATGCCGACCCCAGCACGGATGAAGATGTGGACTCTGAGTCCGATTGGGAGGTGGTTGACGACCCAGCAAGTGGTCCCCACAGCGATCTTTCCGACGGATGGGTATATCATTATCGGGGCGAAATGCAATAAAAAAAAAACATTTTTTGGATATTTTATCCGTATCTGATGTCTCTTTCATAGTTTATTTTACTCAGCATGCAACCCGCGTCCCTCGGAGTGACATGCAAAGAAGCCCTGGAGGTGTTCTCGGCAAACGAGACTCTGAGACTACAGAAAAAAGTGGCTGAGCTGGAGATGGTGAATGAGATTTTGAAGAACGATGTGATGATGTGGGAGAATTACTTCCATCGTTCTCGAACGTACGGCAGAGAAAGTACATCCGTCTGTCCGTACAACTTGGACGTGTTTGCTCCGTAGAGAAGCGATTGGGTAGATAAGAGGGAAGCCAGAAGTGGCAATGAGGTTGAGTTACGCAGCAATTTTATTCTTGGTGGCATGTGCATCGAATTACACGGAGACAAGCGCAATTCCTGATTGTTTGAGGTTACTGGACCCCCCTCCCCAAGTAAAAGGATGGGTCAACACCCCAAATATGCGTCGGAATAAACAGTTGGCGGATGTGATGCGCTCGCACCGGCATGATGTAAAGCCCATGGCGGCAGGAAGTCGCGTGATGGTCGGTGTGTTGTTTGTGGGTTGGGTGGTGGCGTTGAATGTGGTGTTGGCGTGATTGTGATAAATATATTTTATTTGTACGGTGGCGTACGTCTTTTTGAGGAGATGAGAGAGGTCACAGGCAGAAAAATGGCCGCTGGCTTACGGCTTTTGTTGATCTCCGCCAAAGTTTTGAAGCCGTGATCAATGAACCGCGTTTCGCGCTTTTTTGACATAAAGTTGGACATGGTTTGTTGAGGTCGAGTTCTCTTTTTATACACAATTGTGTAAGATTTTTTCTTTGATTGTGATATGGCGTAAAAATAATAAATGTATCGTATCCAATATGACGCAATAATGTGGTCAAACATGCAAGTCTGCGTGGATTGCGTGGACATGCGCATTGTCGATGTGTTAGTAGAAGACTTGGACTGTGAAATGGAGAAAGAAATTCAAAAGGTTGTTCGGAATTCGTTTGGCAGGCAAAACGACGTACATATGGGTTTCTATAAATCCGTGGTGATGGTGCAGGAGAAGGTCACGAGAAGGAGTGGCTGGGGCTGGCCTGTGTTCAAGTGGAGTCCGGTGGCGGTGATGTTCGTGAAAACCGACGACGTGATGCGGGACGAGTTCCGCGAGGCTTCGCTGTGTGTGAACCTGACGTGTGTGTGTGTGAGCCATATTCTCCGGGGCCAAGGCATCGGGACAAGTATGATGAGGTGGTTTCTGGACACGCTGCCGGCAGAGACGGTGGTGTATCTGCACGTGGACAAGGTAATGGTAAACGTGCAGGTGTTTAATGAAGGGGGGGGACGTGGCGTGATGCCGGGAGTTTTACGGGAAGTTGATCAGACCGAGGCCGGGAATGAGATGCAGCCGGTGCAACACATAGGTAAAGCTATAATTTCGAGAAATTTGGTGAAATGGTACGAGACAATGGGGTTCAAAATTCGATACGAGAACGAGGTGGAGGTGTGCTTGTTTCAGATTACCGGAAATAAGGTGGGTATGGAGGAGTTTCTGAGTCATGTGAGTGAAGAGTCGATGAGTGATGATATGTGGGAGTCCGGGACAAATGATGATACGTCTGACCACATAGATATGAGTGATTGATGTGAATCGCAATAAAGACGTGGAAACTTTCATATAAGACCCTTGGAAAGATGGAAATAGATGATTAGAGTTCGAGTATGGTTGATGATGACCGCGCTCTGCTGTGCCCTGGCAGACACCATCACGTATCATTCGTTGGATGTGGATGAGTATGACGGCCGGGTGGTGGCGTGCCCCGAGTTTTCGACGTCGACGGAGGACAACACCGAGTGTGTGTGTCTGGCGGGGTATTATTCGTCAGGAAGCTCCTGTGAGGCGTGTCAAGTTGGGAAATTCAAGAATTCGGTGGGAAATGGGACGTGTTCGAATTGCCGGGACCATAGTACGTCGCTGGTTGCTTCGGTGTCGGAAAATGGTTGCCTTTGTTTGGAAGGTTTTACACTGAATGGGGTGATTTGTGAGGCCTGTACCGTGGGAAAATACAAGCAGTATGTGGGACTCGCTGCGTGTAGTGATTGTCCATTGTATTCAACGACGTTGTCGACGGGGTCGGAAATGCTGACGGACTGTCATTGTGATTTGGGCTACACGGGCCCCGATGGACAGGAATGTGTGGAGTGTGGGTCGAATACGTTTAAGAATGAGACCGGGAGTGGGGCGTGTTACGGATGTCCAGAGCATACTACGACAGAGATTACGATGGGTCTATTCACGGAAATCGAGGCGTGCAAGTGCCAGGCCGGGTTCAGTGGGCCGGATGGCGGCTCGTGTGTTGCGTGTGGGCCCGGGACGTACAAGAGTCACGTAGGGAGTGGGGCGTGTGTGAATTGTCCTGCGAATGAAGACTCACTTGAGGCCGCGGAGGTGTGTTTGTGTGACCCGGGGTATTTTCGGGCACTGCCGGCCAACACGTATAGTTTGGGGTATGGAAGCAATTCGTACGCAATTGCCGGGGTGGTCCGGCCGACGCTAGAGGTGGCAAAAGGGGTGCCCACGAGCATTTCCTGGCCGTCAGGCCACCCATTGATTGTGAGTACAGCGGAGACATGGCAGCAGACGGAAACTGGGTTCTTGACGTATGTGACGGTGGACCATACGTCGATGACGACAACGGTGACCGTGCCGGTGAGTTTTACCGGGTCGACGTTGTACTATTTTTGCGGCCGGCATCACGGGATGGGCATTGGTGAGATTTCGGTGACAGGTGGGGTGTGCGAAGTTTGCGCGGAGAATTCATTCAAAGATGCCTCGGGAGACGCCGCGTGCACACCGTGTCACAGCAATTCGCACTCGGCGGCGGGAAGTGTGGCGTGTACGTGTAACGCCGGGTACTGGGGAGATGGAAGCTGTTTTGCGTGTCCGCCCGATCATTATTGCGACGGGACGGGGGCAAAATATGCGTGTGTGGAAAACAGCACGTCGCCCATGTATAGCACGTCGGAGGACGATTGTACGTGTGTGAGTGGGTTTATGAAGTTGTAGAGTACTTAAGTCAATATAATTCATCAATATGATGCAACGTTCCAAAAAAAATGCTATACGGTCAATTGCTTTCGGTCAAATGATTGACAAAATTGATGCAAATTTAAAGATTTGGATCGAGGGAAGGCATAAAACTGTATTGAATCATGAATTATTTCCCGTTTTTGAAAATGAAAAGCTTGCGCATAGACGGGCTATCAGTCATCTGACGTGGTATGAAACACGGGCATTGGTGATGCACTATCTGAAGCGAAATTCGACATTTGATGTTTGTAAAGAGGATGGACTGGATGCTTATTCTTTCATGAGAAAACTGATCAATGGGAATCAACAAACGTTTTTGCGTGAATTATTTGAAGGTCATTTACGTTTCAGAGAACATGAATCAAATCATGAAGATGTTGTGTTGATTCGTGAGGTTTTGAATAACCAGTCATATCTTAAAGCGCTGGACAGAGCATTTGAAAATCTTGGAGTGGATGTCATCTACTTTGACTGGATTTCATATCGATCACAGGACAAGTTTTGGTTATGTCCATATTTTGGCATTGGGAGGGTGTTGAGTCGGGGTATTTCCATCACAATACAGAATGATGTCACGGTGTACCACAAAGGTTTGGATTTTTTTGCTGTGTTGCAACAGTTGTCGGCTGATCAGTACGATTGCATCTTGAAAAGGTTGTATAGTAACTGGGGGTTATATGAAAGAAAATATGAAATCTCGTTTTTGTCTGACACAGCTGCCCAATTTCAACTCGATACTTTCTTTGCTATTTTGGAAGTGGAATTGATCAAGCGTGAACGTGTTTGGATAAATGACCATCACTGGAAAGGATTTATGCCCGTACCGTTGGGTTGGGATTCGCATAAGACTTATAAAAAGCGACTCAAAAGAGCAAGCGAAAAGCAAGATAAAATGAACAATTTTAGGCAGTATTATGACACAACTGAAGTTGTTATTGGTGATAATGGTGGTAATGGTTCAAAAAAGAGTCAAAGTACAAATAATGATACGCCAACAGATGATAAAAAAAAACGAAAAAACAACAGACTGCGTACCGTTCACAATTCGGATTTTCATCCGGTTCCAATTTACGGTTGGACATTGGATACCATGTTGTGGAGTATATTTTTTAATAGTCATGTAGAAGACCAAAAAAAACGTTGGGATAAATTAAGGAATTCATATGAGTATCTGAATTTTAAGAAGTTCGATGAAAAATTGGAATATGCCCCATTTAACCAAGAATTGGATGAAAATTACCGGGTATTTTCCAGGTGGGTAAAAAGAGATGAATTTAAAGAGGTAATTGGTTGGGGTGGTATTTCAATTTTTCTGATATCAATGTTAACCGACGTGAAAAAAACATATAAAGAAGATATCACAAAATTGGGTAAAGAAAAATCCGAAATTCAATGGTTTACTGAACTCAAAAAAAAAAAAGGAGATCCCAATAATTTGATAGTAAAATGGTCCACACGATGGACCAGCGAAAACGGAGATGAAGCTAGACTTTTGTATCTTCCACATCTAAATGGAAAAACGAGAGAAAATGTACACGAGCAGATAATGCTAATAATGTATACCATGGTTGTGCAAACTCAACACATGTCCGGTTCCATGTCAAACTTGAAAAATAAGGAAATGTACGGTGATACAGGTGATTCACTTTTTTTGAAAAAACGTGATAATAACTGGTGGGAATTCAAAGATTACACATTGAATTGGCCACATCAAGATTATGAAACGAGGGAATTCAATAACAAGGAGGTTTTGTTCAATGTGGGTACTTACAGATTAAAGTGGATTCATGATAATTTTTATTACCAAGAACTGCAAAAGGCTAAAAGCATTCTGGATATGTTGCTGCCAGATCCCGATAAGGTTCCCGATGAACAACAAGACGACTTCAACGTGGTATTTCAACTGCCATGGAGAAGTTGGCGAGGATGGAAGGAAACACAAAGTGCGTGGAATATGCAAGCAATCAATTCGTGGATCATACAATACCTTGAAGAATTGAAACAGCAACGGATCAACGAAAATGAAGGTTCGGAGAAGTTTTGGGTACCTTGCCCTGAAACAGATTTAGAACAGAAGAATTGGAGGTTTAAACCAGATGCCGAAACAATTAACTTTTTATCAAAGGAAACTGGATATTCGGAGCATTATTTGGATATGATATTTCGGTATTTGTACGTAATTGGAGAGCGTCAAAATGATTCTGAACTCAAAAAAGATTTTGAGGCAAAAAAGTTGGAGAAACTAAAATTAGAGCAAATACAGAAGCAGAAACAATTAGAGCGTGATAAACAAGATGAAGAAAGAAAAATAAGGGAAGCGGAATCTGTAGAACAACAAAAAGAAGAAAGAAAAAAACTAGAGTTTATTGAGACACAAAAAAAGCAGGAAATGAAAAAAGAAATAGAGCGTATGTTACAGGAAATACGGAAAAAATTTGATACGGTGGTCAATAGATATGTGGCAGACTCTGATGATGAAAGACGTGAGCAAATTGGGCTTTTTTTGAGAGGTCAGCCAATTCAGGATGAAACGTTCAAACGGGAGTATATGAAGATTGATTCTTTCTGGATGGACATTGTCTTGCGTGCAGATGAAATGACGAATGACCGCATGGATAAATTGAATTATATATCCATGAAAGGAGTGTTAAAGAAACTGACAGAATACTTACAGTTTGATGACATTGAGTTGCAGGATTACATGCACGGAATGATTATGAAAATTGTTTCGGAACGCAATAATGCCGACAATAAGAAAGGTGATGAAAACAAAATTTCTTCACTTCAAAGTGAAGTTCACAAACGCAAAATTGTACGAAAGATTGCCATAAAATACAGTGAAGTCTTGAAAATAGACGAATTTACTCTGACAGAATTGGTTTACCGATTTTTTCATGCATATTCTTTATTATGGAAGTTCCTCATAAACAAAAGTCGGATCCAAAAAACGGAATTGATGCCCGAAATTACTGGACATTTGGATCCTGAAAAATTGAAAGAATACAAGACAATACTCAAACGTGGTGATATTAATCTTTGGATTTACACTGGCCAAACGGAAGAATTGAGTGGTAACAACCAAGGTGTAAATAAATCCAGATTTGATGAGTATTATACAAGATTTTTCGATGGAAGTACTGATAGCGCGAAAGTGAATGATTTATTCAAAAAAGTCTGCGTGGCATTGACAGTGGAGTATAATAACATCCAGGAGTTGAAGCGTACAGTGGAAAACACTAGAAATCCATACTTTGTGGTGATTTAATAAAAACTCAAATATCCCCCAGCGCCTTATAGATATGCGGTGGATCGTGAGTCTGTAGGTAGTGCTGGTCCCCAAACGGCCTATGGTAGAGCTGGTGCATGCGATGGTCCGCCTGGGAGTTGATGAAGCGTCGCCAGATGGGAACGAAGAAGGTCGGCAGGATGAGCATGACGGCGGCGATGTAAATGGTGATCATGGCCCCCCTCCCCATGACCCAGTCAATGAGAGAGGAAATGATATTGGAGCAAGGCTGGTACCCGCAAAGATACGTGTTGTTGACGACGTGCTGCAGGGCGTCGAGGAAGATGATGGAGTTGTGTTTTGCCTTCACCTCGTCGCAGAGCGTGGAGTGTTGCTTCATGTTGTGGTAGAACTCGTGGAGGTCGCACTGCTCTAGCAGCCATGCCTCATCCTGACGGTTCTGGTGGCCGGCAACATACGCTTCGTGCAGCATGTGGACGCGGCTGACGAGAAAAAGTGTCGCGTAGAGTGTCATCATGGACCCAACCACAAAGGACGGGGAAAAAAAAGACGGGGGTACTTTTGGGCCCCGGTACATGTCTGAATGGGTTTAAAAGGATTTAATATACTCGTTTTGGGAAAAAAACGCAAAAGTTGCCAAAGATAGACGAAAGGGAACCTGTTGTTTACAGTGAATCCACCTCGTCTCGAATTTCCTGGCAGATATTTTTGTGCTGTTTCCATGCCGCCTTTTGGCACGTGGGCGAGCAGTAGTAGATGCGCTTACAGCCGTTGCAGCAAAGAAAAGTGTTATTCTCTCTTGTTTTGGCGCAAAAATTACAGGATCGTCGGAGCAACTGACGCGACTCCTTGCTGGCGGCCCAGAGATAAAAAGTGATGCTGCACGGCTCGCTGACGTCGCCAGTTCGGATAAAGAAGACCGCAGACTTGTTATCCATGTGCACCGCGGAGTTTTTCCCGGTCAGAGAGAGCATGTTATCCACCTGTGAATTGAACTGACGAAAGAGTTTGGTCGTCATGGGCTGAAAGCAAACGTTATGCGTGTCCATGACCCAATTTGTCGGCTTTTCCTTGCCGTGAAAGCTATGCCAGTTTTTATCTTCTGGGATCGGGAACTTGAGCATGTCATGCGAGGTCATGTACACCACGTCTTTCATCATGTTCAGGTTGTATTCATGAACCTTGCTCACTGGGCAACACATCAAGAGCGCAATGCTGTAAAATATGTGGATCCGCGACCCGTCTTTGTCGTCGTAGACGTCAATCAGTGTTACGTCCTCTCGGAATTCGGCATCTGTTTTGGCAACGATAGCTTTCTGTTTTTCGGCCAGTTCTTTGGTCTTCTGCACGCGCGCCATAAGTTTCACGGGATTTTGCTTGCCGTGTTGCCATTCTCGCTCCGCTTCGCGTGCAGCGGGATGGTCGGGAAGGACGCCAGTGGTTGCGTACTCGCATAGATGCAGAACACCCTCGTTGAACGCGCTTCTGTCCATGCTGTCCTGGATACCGTTCCAGTCCATGCCGGCGTCGATGCAGTCTATTTTCAACTTTTCCCACGCATTGTCAAGAAACGTTGAAGCTACGGCACACATTGCACGCTCCTCTTTCTTTGCATCCTTGCGTATTTGCTCGGTCTCCGGATTCCGCAGGCGCTCGCGCCGAATGCGGTTCTTAGGCATTGGGTGTTTTTTAGTTCTCAGTTTGAGCTTGGTGTTTAAGTCTATTTTTATTTTCTGGTATAAAGATGTTCTTACTGATCAGGGTTTCAAAGATAGCACTTCAACACAATGCTGTACCACGCCACGTCCTTTGTCGTGCCGCCGATGCTGCTGTGCAATGCTCCCCAACCACTGCAGGGCTGGAAATACAGCACGTACGTCGCGGACGACTTTCCTGTGGACGTCCAAACCGCTGCGCGTCTGGTGCACGCCGCGCCCGCGGACCAGTGTCTCTGGCCCGCCACGTCGGTTCTGGACGGCCTGCCCGTGCTGCCGTCCGAGGTGTACAGCCAGTACGCGCTGGTGAGCACGCTGGCGATTGTGGCGTGGTTTGTGCTGGCGGCGCTGGTGGCTGGAAGGAGGTAAGAGACGGCGGCATGAAACAGGTCTGCAATCATTGCCACTTATGCGCTGGTGGGCTGACCGGGTTGCCATGCCGCCAAGCAATGTCGGCGGTTTCGCGGCGAAGAAGGATTGGCGGTCGGGCAATTTCCGAGCCTGGGTTTTGGTAGATGGGCCCCGACCGGAGCATTTCGCGCTCGACGAGGGCCATGTCGTCGGCGTAGACAATAACGCAGCAGAGGTCGTGCACCAAAGTCTCGAGGCGGCGGACGCGACCCTGGAGACGCATAAAGTCTTTGCGGTCCAAGCGTGTGAGGTTGTGCACAGGGTCTGGCGATGGAAACTTACCCCAGCTCTCGCCAATCTGACACACGCGTTGGGGCTTGGGTTGCAGAATGGGCCTCGGGTTGGCGCTGGACATGAAAATGCGAGTGGTGGGTCTGGAGAACGACGTCACGTGGGCAATGACGCAGCACAATATGAGCAAGCCTAGGTAGATCACCAGCGCGCGCATTTGGGGTGCATGTGAGAGTCTTAAATGGGAGAGCGTGCAGAAAAGTGTGAATCTGGGTTGTTGTGCAGCCGAGCCAGGGAGAACCAGGCGTGTTTATAGAACTGAATTTGCTCGTCTTGCTCTTTCAGTGCATCGAGTACGCTTTGTAGCCATTGCTTTTGCTCGGCTTCGCTGACGCAGTGAAATGCAGTCCAGATGTGATCGGTAAGATTGGACATTGTTGGGGTGCCACACTGTGGGTTAAATACTAGCGCCGATTAAAGTACGAAAAACGCATTGCCCTTGGCCACTGATTTCTTGGAGGCCCTCCCTGGGAATTTGGCGCCGCTTTGCGCCGGTTTGGCGGCCAGTTCCAGTCGGTGGTGTCGATAGACAAACAAGCCGGCACAAATGCGACAAGGACCAAGCAGGCCCAGACGATCACCAGATGTATGAAAGTGTATGCATTTGTGATAGTGTGGGTTTCATTAGGCAATTCAATGTAAAGGCTTACAAGGAACGCGCTGGAGAAGATGGCGCAGGTAGTCGGGTCGACAAGGATGCCTGTCATGATTGGTCTTGGGGTTCAAGACTGTTTAAGTTTTTTTTTAAAGATTTGTGTTCAAAATCATATAAAAGAAATAAATTACAGGTGGTGAGTCCAAATCATGTGGGACATTCGCACTTTTTGTTTTACCAGCGATAAGCAACTTCACAGACTATGGGAAGATCTGGCTGAACCTGAAACAGACCTCCGCATCGGGTGTGGGATCTATGCACAGAGCATGACTACCAAGGGTTTGTCATGTAGGAAAGAGATGATGTGGATGCAGATGATCCTTTCCGTCTACTACCGTAAGGTGTACCCGCTCTCATTCACAGAGAGCATCAGGAAAGAACAGAACATGGCGGGGACGATGCCTTCAATTCAAGAAGAGGATTAGAAAAGTACAGAAAAGATAGCACGATGCCATCATTGCATTGATCATCGGGCCAATGCTCGGGTAGAAAGCCTCTGATAAAAATGTATTTGGCATTAAAACTCCAAGAAACAACTTTCTTTTACCTTCTGAAAGTAGTATGTAAGAATCAATCTGAATGTGATTGTTGAGATGTGCGCAAGAAAGCTCAATCGAGAAAGCGCGCAACAAGCCATCAAGAATGCTTTGACAGATCCATGCAAGGAATGGAACCCGGATAAGAAAGGAGCTCATAACGCAAGAGTTAACCTCGCGGATGCGATTCTGAACCTCCCAGAAGGTTCTGCAATTCTGCAGAAAATGAAGAACGTTCGTTTCCCAGATCCAGATTTCCTGAACAGGGTTCTTTTCCTGGCGGGTTTGGAATGTGAGGACTGGCAGCTCGGCGGTGTAGAAAATCGCAAGATCATCTTCGCCGATCTGGCAAAGATGATCTCCGAGAATCCCATTGTCCGAAAGTGTTGTTCCCCGCCGAACAGGTCGTAGGCCGACCTCTGCCCTGTAGAGTCTGAGTAGTGAATTTGACCGAGGTTTCGGTCTTTTTTGTTTTGGGCAATACAGGGCAATCGTACATTTCACGACTCTTTAGGGTTTAGCAGTGTTTCAGATTATATAACCTAGGTAGGTCTGTCAGCAATGACCGCGGCTGTCCTCAGATGTCCCATGTTCAGCATCTGTCGCAACTCGATGGCAAGGATTTGCACGTGTGAGCTAATGGGGACGCAAAAACTGGGTTCGGTCGCGTTCAATTTTGATCGTCAATTTTGATCGTGTGTTGAAAGTCAATCATGTAGTGTAGAAAGGAGTATGTTGCTTCCAAAATGAAGCAATGTTGGTGGGAAATGGTATGTAAGAGACATACAAATTCCAGAAACTTTTGATTGAAGTTGCTTCTGGTGGCAAGTCGTGTATACGCCTTGAGAACGAATTGAGCATAATGGTGTGAGTGTGTGGGTAGACGAGGTGGGTCATGGCAAGGGCACATGAGGAAGTGAGTAACAGAACACCAAACGAGACACTTCGCTCGGACCAGAAAAGAACTTTGTAGCTCAGGACAAAGAAGCATAGACTGAAAACAAAGTACTCATCAAACATGTGCACGTAATAAATGGCAATGTCTTGTACCATATTATGACTACTTTTATTTTATAGTGTTATATTATTTAGAATCATTTTCGTTCTGGTAGCTAGCCCACATGTCGAGTGCCGGGATCGGGTTGTACCCGTACACACTCCCCTCGTTTGGCGCCACCGCGCGCGAGAGCAGGCAAAGTGCATTGTGTAGTTCTGGGTGATAGTTACACGCCGCTGCAATCCAGCGCCGCATGAACACTTCCCCCTTTTTTTTGAGAAAGGAGGCGGTCTCGGCCGGCGACGCCATGGACGGAGTTGGGAGGCTAAAGTCTCCCAAAAGAATTGGAGTGGTGCTGGCAGTGAAAGCCACGTAAAAAGGGAGAGACGGCTGCCGGGTGTTGATTCCAATTGCCGCCAGCGCTTCTCGGTGGATAGTGGTAAGCGCAAACACTGCGGCCTTCACCTTCTCGCCCTTGGCATTTAGGTACGCAACGCGCGCGACCGGGTTCGAGGAAGTACGTGCCTCCTGAAGCCGCTCGTACGCGGCAGTTTGGAGGTCGATATTTTCAAGCGTGGACCCGAGAAAAGCTTGAGTTCCTGGCAGTGTCAGCCCCTGCGCTGCGGCCACGTTCAAGCACACGCCACGCGCAAAAAAGAGATTGTTGCTGGCGCTGGCAGAGACCATGCGGCTGACGATGTTGTTGTTGAACTTGAGCATGCAATGCGCAGCAGGCAGTCCCGTGAAGCGCCGGCGGGGCGCAGGACGCTCGGCGTTACAGACGGATATCAGTTTTTCACGCAGCAGGAACTGGAAGCAGTGCTGCTGAAAGTCAGACGTCGGCTTGGGAAGTTTCAGGTTGAGCGCGCGCAGGACCTGTTTACACTGCTTTAGATCAGCGTACGGCGGCAGGGTTGCAATGATGTCGGGGGCGGAGGTGATGAATGGAACAACCGCGTGTCGACTGATGATGGCCTCCGCGAGCTGGCAGAGGCCCTGCACGTTGGTCTTGGGGTCCTTGGAGAGCGTCTCTTCAAACGCGCGGCCTTGAATTGCCAGGACCCCGATATCAATGTCGTCGTACTGGACGGAAATGAGGGCGTGATCCGGCGCGTTGAGGCGCGTGTAGACTACAGATAAACTTTCTTCCTTGAAAAGCTCAGCGCTGTGGCCGTACAATATCTGATGTTTGCAGATATTCAAAAATCGCTTGTCTAGAGGGACCACTACGCCTTTTCCCTGAATTTTGACATGAAGATTCAGAGGCGTATGCCACAACTTGTCTTTGAGCGTGTAGTTGCGCATATGTTTGTTTATATGACAACGTTAAATACGTTTGTGGGATATGAACGATAGCGGTAGATCACTCGGCGTCACTATCTGCCAAGCCTCGTTTGCGCTTGGTGGGCAAAAGAGCTCCTGGCACCATCGTTTGGTCCAGGTCGTCGATACCGCGCGTAGGGGTTTCTGCTGTTGGAAACACCGGGTCGGACGACGTAATCTCGTTCAGCTCATCCAGAATTGTTGCCGGCTCCCGGCGCAAGGTTGGCATGTCATCCTCACTGTCCTCCGATTCCTCAATGCTGGTCTCGCTCTCCGGCTCTGACTCTGCTGCGGACCAGGAGTCTAAATCATTGCATGGCTCCGAGTCCGAGTCGACAAACGAGAGGTTTTCGTCGTTGTCCTCGCTTTCGCTGTAATTCGAGTCGTTGTCGACATCGCATTTTTCGTCTGGATGCAGAGCGTCGAATTCCTCATTGATTGCTTCCTCCACCTTTTTGAAAAGTTTTGAGTTCTCACTGCAGTTTTCCCACTCGTGTATGTCGCGAATCTTGGTCATCGCGCGAGACTTGCTGGCGCGGGAAGGGCGGGTACACACGGGATCCACCGGTGGCTTTACAATGGCCTGGCTGATCAAATCTTCGATTTCCTCGCTCGGGATATTGTTGCTGTCGTTGATAGACATGTTCACGCTGACGTTTGCAGCCATTGGGTGTCGCAAATGCCTGGCGTTAATACACGAAGAAGTTGTTTCAAAAAAAATAGCATAGCTTACGGTTGCTTGTACCACTGGCAGTACCACTGCTTGGCCGGCGTCGCAATGTATTCGTCAAATATGGTGTCTTTGAGGGGCTCGCGAACGTTGGTGTCCAGCCACTGTAGACATTGGTGCGTGTATTGGCGCAGATCCGGCATTGCGTGCATGTGTCTATCTCGAAAATACTCAGAAACGCAGTAATTCGGCAACATTGGAATCCTCGACAAAGAGAGACTTGGTGTTTTCTTTCCAGAATAGCTTACTCACAGCGTGGTTTACATCCTTGGCCTTCAATTTTGTCATTTTTCCAATGCATTTCAGTTCCTGTGGGGTAAAGAGCGAGCGGTAAAAGTTGTCCGGCTGCGACAGTACGGTTGCAAGGCGGTGGATGCTGCGCTTATCGAACCGTTTCCGGCCCAACGGTACCAGCGTGCGAAGATGCCATTTCAACTGCACTATCGGTGCAACGTGAACCTTTTTCTTGTTTGTGGTCCAGTGTGAGCAGGAGAAGCAGAGAGCGACGGTTTCCGAAAAAGCCGGTTTCTGCTGCTGCTGCTGAACGGCGATGGCAGTCAGGCATACGTTTTCCAACGTTCGCCACGCCTGCGTTTGTTGCAATGGGGCCAGCGCAAGGTCCATGTGTTCAAGAATGGTGTCCACCGACACCGTCTTTCGAATCATTTTGGAACCGTCCCCACAGAGGACGCAGGGGCGGTGTTCGCAGAGATTAGGCTTGCGCGGGAGCACAATGTGCAGCCATGATGATGTGGGTGGTGAATCTTCGGACATAAAGGTGAGATATAAAAAAAAGTTTAAGTCCGAATTGGATTGGTTTAAGCACAAAGTCGCGTTCAGCATGCAAAGTCTGATGACCATGTACGCGCCCATCTATCGCAGACCGGAGGGGAAGACGGCGTACTATTTGGACGGGTTCTACGAGCTGAGGGCGTCCGTGCACGAGAAAGACCCGATTCGGTTGGTCTGGCAGTCGCTGCTGCAGTTGGGAGGGTCCCCGGTCGCCGTGTTCTGTGCCGGGGACAAGACAAGCTTTCTCAGCCTGGACGGCGATGACGAGATCAAGAGCGTGTGGAACGCGTCGTTTATGACGCAATACTGCAAAGTGCGCGGCTGTATGGACCACCGCGGTCAGTGGTACATGCCGTATTCCAGCGCAATTGTGTTCACGGACAAAGGAATGCTGGAGGCTCTTCCGGTACAGGACATGCATCAGTTTTTTGCGAGTGAGGTGCCGGGGATACACATACACGAACACCTCCGATTCGAGGCAAAACGGCAGCGAACTCGCTATTACAAATTGCGCGATGACGTGCAGTTTTTGGATTTGTACAATGGGGTGTTGCTGCAGTGCCAGCGGTTAGAGGGGGGGAGGGTGGGGAACAAGCGGAAGCGGAACTGTGAGAAGAAATGAAATTTTGTTCCGTAAGTTTTATCATTTCATACAAGAAAGATTGAATTCCACCATTTGGGCTTGTACATTCCATTGTTCAGGAGTATCCACTGCATTCCCTACTCTTTTTTCTACTTCAGCATTGAAAAACTGTGGGGTAATATTGTGTGGAAGGTCTACATAGACTGTACAGTTGTTGGGCAAAAATTTTCTTTGACGTAGAAAGAAATGCTTTGTGGTGGAAATGATAAAAATGGCGCCAAATGTTATCATGTAACTTGACGTAGATCCAACCAAGGTAATCAAACCTCTCAAATACATCATCAAAGATGATAGTTTTGTTGTCGTTGGTTGTAATGATTCTGCATCCCGCCGCTTCTGATTGGCTTCCTCTGCCAGCCACTTCTTCTGTTCTGCAGCCAGTAATTCCTGCTCGGCTTCCTCGG